>Ga0255752_10005771_pt1 | contig 11855 bp, 10 predicted proteins | sample 011ome_25_FD_179952 | JGI IMG/M metagenome (GOLD analysis project Ga0255752, IMG submission 179952) | Coastal salt marsh microbial communities from the Groves Creek Marsh, Skidaway Island, Georgia - 011512CT metaG (version 2) | ecosystem: Environmental > Aquatic > Marine > Intertidal zone >...
ATTTGAGTGGGTATCGAGAGACGACGACGCCGATGACGAATGGGCGCGCAACGCCGACGAAGAAAACGGCGACGGTAACCGGTCAGGATGGGCGCTCATCGGCGACGAAACAGAAGAGAAAAGTAAAACGTTTCAAGAAGCCGCTGGAGACGACGATTGAATACGTACCGACGAGTTCGGATGACGACATCGCCGCGCCGAGCGCGTTTGAACGGTTACCGAGTCGAGGCGCGGGACAAGCCATATCCGTGTACGATGATGACGACGACGAATCGAGCAGCGAGGAAAATAAAGGGCACACAAAGGTTGTCGTCGTGAGCAAGATGCAACCTAAGAAGTCAGCCTTGAAGGCGAAAGGTACGGTAAAAGTCCGCGGCGCCACTGGAAGCGCGCGACAGCGTTCGTTAAACAAGCATGACGAATTCACGCAACCACCGCAGGAGGAAGGATGCGCGATGTGTTGCGTGATTTCATAAGAAACGCAGCGCTTTGTCAGTCGCACGTTGCCGTCAATTGTGTATTGTATTATTTGCCCCGCGAGCATTTGTATTAGTAAACGAAGCACGAAACACCTCACAGTTCGACGCGTGCAGCGCGCAACCATGGCATCAACGTGTGCGCGAACAGCGATCGCATCGCCCTCAGTTACGTCATATGCGCATCGTCGTCCTCACTCGCGCGCTTCCCGAGGACATCACGTAACGTCAGTGAAAGCGACGTCAGACGACTCGACGCGCTTTGGCATTCTCAACGGTAGCTGTGCGACGTACGCTCGAGGCGGCGATACGACAACCACGGTATACAAGGACGGCGTGCTTGATGCCGCGGCGATCACTTTATTTAATGCCAAGCTCGCGAGTGTGGTTGGGAAGGATGCGGCGAAGAGCGCGACGCGAGGCGCGAAGACGCCGTTTGACGCGCTCGTCTCGCTCGCTGACGCTTTAAGCGTCGGCCGTACCGTAGACGAGCAGCGCGATGCGGTGACGAGAGCATTATTGAGTCTGATTCCATCGCCTGTACGATTCGCGTTTAAGAAGCTGATCAAGCCGGCGAATTGGGTGGATGAAATGAACGCGACGGTGACGCGAGAGGCGTTCGCGTGGTTGGTCGGTCCGTGCGAAATCGTTCCGCGTGAAAGCGACGGCGTCATGGCGAGCGTTAAGTTACAAAAGTGTAGATATTTAGAACAGTGTGGGTGCACGGCCTCGTGTACGAACTTTTGCAAGATTCCCACGCAAAGGTTTTTTAAAGAAGCGTTTGGCGTCGACGCGCGGTTGGATCCAAATCACGAAGACGGTTCGTGCATGATGACTTTCGGCGTTGCTCCAGCGGTGAACGATCCCGCGTTCGATGCGCCGTGTTACGCCACGTGTGCAAAAGGTAAATGCGACGGTGGCGCGCCGTGTCATCGCCTCGGAGAGCCACCGAAAGGATTGTAACACGAAGCTAGCGCTCCTCACGTTTTTGCGTCGAGGGAATGTTACGTTGTAATCGACGGATGTATGATTGATTATCGCAACAACAGGGAAATGAATTAATGAATGTAAAAGAATGCACGCGGACATCTAACTACCACGGGATTTGCAAGCCGTCCTCGCAGTTGATGAACAAGCCGTTGTATTCCGGCGCCATCAAACCGATTTCGTGCATCACGCGCTTAGCGCCGACGGCGGGATCGACAGCACCTTCAACTTCCCAAATTTGGGCATACTTGGCAGTCATGTCGGTCTTATTAAACCCAGGGTGGAGCACTTGCACCATGATACCTTCGTGCTTGAGCTCTTGCGCTAACAACTTGGAACCCATGTTTGCCGCGCTCTTACTCATGTGGTGCCCATAGTCGCCGCCGCTCGGATTTTGCACCTCGCGCCACGTCACTGACCCACCTTGCGATGTAATCATCGCGATTTTGCCACCGGGGGTTTTAATTTTCCCCGCGTTATGCAACGCCGCGGACACTCGCAACGGACCAACGGCGCAAATGTCAATCATCTTCATTTGCTCTTCAAAATTCATCGAATCAATCTTCTCCACGGGTTCATAAAAGTACCCCGCGTTGTTGATCACGATATCCAACGGTTCGCTGACTTGTGCCGCCATATCTTGACAACTCTTCGTATCCGTCACGTCAACGTTCAAAATGATTTGTTTCGGATTCAACGCCTCGAGCTCCGCGCTCGACTTGCGACACGTGGCGACGATATCCGCCCCGTTCGCCGCCAGCTCCTTGCACAGCGCGAGCCCAATCCCTCGATTGGCCCCGGTCACGAGCACGCGTTGGCCCTTTAAGAACGACCCATCGTACACGCTGTCAATGTCCATCACGCGAGCGACGTTGTCGCTTTTCGCCTTGGCGAACCGCTTGACTTGGTCCGCGAGCGTGTACCCCGCAGGCGGGGTGTCGCTCGTAAACGACGACGACATCGACACCGGTCGCGCTCGGGTGCGCACCGGGTGCGCGCGAGTCGTACTGCGCGTGAACGGCGATCGACGCGTCACCACAGCGCTCGCGACGCGGGTGGACGTGGCACAAAACATTCGCACGAGGCGCGGAGTGACGTCGAGCACTCAAACGCGATGCGAATGATGACTGTCAGTAATCCGTCAGTAGAACCCCCGCAGTGCGCGACGCGTGTGGCGTGCGTGGTGAACGCTCGCGCGAGATGTTACGGTCGATACGTAGGTTTGATGCGTACGCGTCGGTGGCGCCGCACTTGACGACGAAGACGCGCACGGGGGCGTACATTTCTCTGATTGGCATCGCCTGCGTCGCGTGCATGGCGTTATTTGAGTGCGTGGATTTCCTCACGCCGACGATGACGAAGACGATGAGCGTGGATACCGTGCCGTGGAGTGAGTTGTTATCGATTGAGATCGATGTGACGTTTCCCGAGGTGCCGTGTCAGATATTATACGTGGATATGTACGACGCGAGCGGGAAGCACGAAGTCGACGTGCGCGGGCGGTTGGTGAAGACGCGGTTGAATCACAACGGCAAGGTGATTGATGATTACGAATCTGCGGGTGGCGTGGATCTAGGAGGTATAGTGTTGTTCCAACGTCGGCCCGAGCACGGGAGCGAGGTGCGTCGAGCGAAGATGGCGAAAGAAGGGTGTCGGATACACGGTGAGGTGTTGGCGCAACGCGTGGCGGGGAGCATTCGGATATCCACGGGCGCTGAGGGCTTCGGTTTCATGCAAGAGCTATTCGGTAACGCGTGGGAGGTGAACATGGGGCATGAAATCAAGCGTTTGGCATTCGGCAAAGGGTTTCCTGGAGCGGTGAATCCTTTAGACGGCGTCAAGCGCTCAGAAACGCCGAGTGGGATTTTCAAGTATTTTATGAAGGTGGTGCCGACGACGTATACAGATTTACGCGCATTATTTGGATTCATTCCATGGAAAACAGTCTTGAAAACGAATCAATATAGCGTCACCGAGCATTTCACGCCAAGCAAGGATTGGTTACACGTGCCAGAGGTGTTTTTCACGTTTGATTTGTCAGCGATTACGGTTAACATCGCCGTCGAGGCAAAGAGCCTGGTATACTTTCTTACGAAGACCATATCTACGCTCGGAGGGGTGTTCGCAATGACACGCATGGTGGATAGATACGTTGATGTCGCGCTACGCGTGGGGTCGAGGCACACAGTAGACAAATAGGCATCCTATAATACAATACTAGTCGCGCAACAAGACGCGTTCGGCGAATCGCTGATTGGCGACGTTAGTAGCCTCAACTTTGAAACCAATAACGCCTCCATGAGCGCATGAAAACAATGGTCGGAATGCCATCCCTGAACTTGCGTCAAACGTCGCTTCGGTGGATTCTTGGCCGCAGCACACACCTTGTTGCGTCGACTCTGGCACGACAACGAAATTTGTGGCGCCACCAAACTCATCTAAATAACTCGACTTGAGCGTAACTCGTTCAATCTTTGCGTCATTTGCAGAAGACAGTGTTCCAAGTGGTTTGCGTCCGCACGTGGCGCATAATCGTTCGATCACAGGCGAGGCGACGACTTGTTCGGTCTCAAGAACGCCGTTGCTTTCAGTCTTTGTGTGCATTTGCGACGAAGCTTCCGCTTTCTGTGTTGTTTCAACCATGTTGAACCATTCGTCAGTGTCGTCTTCATCATCCCATTCAATACTATCGAGAATTTGATTCACATTTTCTTCAATGTTTGCCGCTTCCTCTTTCTCTGGGGAGACAGATTTCTGAGGCGGAGGTGGCATCTCCAACGCGTCCCAGTCCAATTCGTCATCAAACTCATCGAAAACCGGCTCCTGATATGATTCATGACGAGCGTTCGACGTCGTTGTCTTTGCGACCGACTCTGTTTGAGCAAATGATTCCAATTGTTTCTCCCCTTTCGAAATTTGCGCGACGTAATCGATATCACTATTTTCAGAAATATTTTTGCTCACAGCTTTTGCAAAGAACGCGGTAATTGGTGTGTTGCGTTTCGCCTTGTTTGGCGAATTCACAGAGCCAATGGAACGCCGCTTACGTCGCGAACTACCTTCTTCTTGCGCAATTTTTGCTGCTGGTTCGAAATCTTTAGGTGGATTCTCTGCGTGTCCATTGAAAAACGTGCTCAAACTCTCCAACTGTTGCTCAAAACCGACGTTTGGGTGTCGCATGGCACCCTGCAACCACTTCGGTAACGAATGCGTGGCGTTTTGACCAAATCGCTCGTCGACGAGCATGATAGCGCCGTGGTCGTATCGATGACGCAAACAACGCCCAACAGCTTGGTTCAATGCGCGAAACGCTTGCTGGTCGTACCACTTTTGCCCAGACAATAATCCCCGATAACGGCCCAAGTCGTTGTATGAACGTTTCGCCTGCACCAAAGGATCTTTGTAATTTGGATACGGAATCCCGACGCAAATTACCGCGCGTGCGTTGGCATCGGCGAAATCAATACCTTCACTAATTTTACCGCGACACACGGCGAGAAGAATTGCACCACGACCACCGCGTGCGTTCAATGGCGCCGGCGCATATGGATGCGGCGCCGCCTTGACGCTGTCGCTCACGCGCTTGTAATACTTGTCCAGCACCTGATCGAGCGTGTCCACTTTTTTCGAATTACCATACTTGCTTGGTTTACTTGGTGGCTCTTGGAACACTTTTTTCCCACTCGCGCTTTCGATGGCGTTCAGTGCGCCAGAATCGCGCCATCGGTGCACGATGGCTTCCATGAGCGAAAACGACGGGAAAAACATCAGCATACCATGAGGAACAACCTTAGCCCACTCTTTCAAGCTCGCGCCCAGCTCATCCTGAAACGCCCAATCACTGCGAGATTTGAAACCAGCATTTAACACGCGCTTGCTTGGCCCTGAAGCGACGATAGATCCCCACACTTGCGTGTTCATGTCCACACAATGTTGCGCCTCCATGCGAATGGGAAAGTCAACGCCGAGTTCGCTCGCAAACGAATTCAAAGGTGCTAGCGTACCAGAAGTAAGAATAATCGAACGTGCGCCTTTTTCACCTACGAGCTCACGAAATGCCAAAGCAGGATTGAGACAGCGAAATTGAATCTTGACCAACTCATCCATAGGCAAGCGCGCCAACGACGAGCGCTGCGCTTGCGTCGACAACGCCTTTTCAGTGTCGCTCAAAGTCTTTTCAATCACAACGCGATAGTCACGCGCCGTCGTCGCGCCATTCGAAAGCAAAAATTTAAGAGGATTTAAGACTTTTTCGCATGTGTTCAGCGCCGCACCACTCATGCGTTCCTTTTGATCTTTCAATTCTTGGTTATACTTGCTCGCCGCGCTCAGCGCGCGCATCACATCGCCCACGCTCTCTTGCGTCAGTCCAGCACTTTCAAGCGGTGACAACGATTGTTCGCCGCTCAAAGTAGCACCCCATGTTTCAAACAGTTGTTCATGCTGTTTCAAGGCATATTCTTTACCATCCGCATCACACACACGCAAGAACCATGAATACAAGCCGTGCATGGCTGCGTACAACGTCTCGAAATCTTCTCGATGCGCCGTCGCGCGATCACGCATGATCTCCAAACTAATCACCGCCTCGGCGATGTCATCAAACATCACTTCCTCGCTCGCAGCATCGCGACTCGTGTCTTCAATGTTATGCCCTTCGTCGAAAATAATGATCGATCCTTCGATATCGATATCCATCGCCGCGCGCGTGCGCGGATCGAGTAAATAGTTGTACGGCGTAAACACCAACTCTGCATCTTCAGCCATAATTTTACTCGCAAAATACGGACAACCTTTCAAGCGCTTACCCATTTTTACTAAATCTTCGATATCCATCGGATCGATAGACGTCTTCGCGTGCGTCGCGAGCTTACTCGCCGCCGCGCCCGCGCAATAGCACCCGCGCCCTGTTTGCGAGTCATCCATCAACTTTCGACATTCCTCATTTACATTCCCCGCGCGCTTCACCTTGGCGTTGACGCAATAGTTATCCCGCGATGCAAGCACGACCATTTGTGGACGATAAGACGTTCGAGCCAACTCACGAACAACTTGTTCAATCTGTGAATGCGTTCGCGTGGCGTAATAAATTCGCGGCGCCCGCGTGCCTCGTTTTCCACCTCTGCTCTTGGCTTTGTCCTCCTCAACGACCACGTCACCACGAGCACCATCGTCCACATCGCCTGCATCACGCGCATCACCCACAGCAGCACTACTACTCCCGTGACGACGACGAGCATCATCGCCCTCGCCCTCGCCCTCGCCCTCGCCCTCGTACGCCCACTCCGCAAACGCGAGCGTCGAGCACAACAGCGCGAGAGATTTCCCACTCCCAGTCGGCGACTCAATCAGCGCCGACCGTCCTCGCTTACACGCGCGTATCACATGCATCATCACTTGTTTCTGCGACGCGTACGGCGTGCCGATCGGGAATCGCACCTTGACGCCGCATATAAAGTTCACCCACGCATCGTCCGCCGTCGATGCATCATCGGCATCCAATCGCCGTGGCGTTGACGTCGATGGCGTCGTCGTCGTCGATGGCGTGCCTCGCGCGCGCGCGTGGACGTTCGCGTCGTCGTCGTCGTCGTCGTCGTCACCCATCGCGACTGTGCGGTGACGGCGACGATGACGCGCGGCGTGGAGTGGCGACGCATCACGCACACGCACGACGACGACGACGACGAGGGGAAACAACACACCATACGCAAAGGGTGCCTGGTTTTAGACGTACGCGTACGATGTACGATGTACTGTAGATGTATATGTTACACGGATTGCACTTGGGAGCGCGACGACACGGGGGACACGATGGATGATGGTGCGGACGCACGCACGGCGGGTTCGGTGCTCGCCACGGAGATTGGGGCGTCGATTTCTTGGATGGCGATGCCGACGTCGCGCTCAATCGTGGCGCACAACGGCGTGAGGGGGAGCGTGGCGAAGGGCTCTTCGATTTGAATGCCGATTTCGTCAATACCGAGCACGAGGTAGGTTAAGATGAACATCGTGGGCACGGCGTACCAGGACATCGTGGGTACGATGACGAATGGTAAGGTGATGAGCCAAATCACGAGCGACCGCGCGGTGTGGCGAGAAAACGAGAGCGGAATGGGCGTGGCGACGATGCGTTCGCACGTGCCGCCACTCAGACCCATGCCACTCACGGCTTCTTCGATATTCCAATGAATCTGCGACGGCGTGCCATCCTCGAGCGCGAGCTTGAGAGTTTTGGAAATCATCATCAACGTGTACAAGCACCGATTACCCGTCGCCGCAGATTGTAGTACCTCGTTGGCGACGGCGGGTTCGCTCACGACGCGACGAACGGCTTCGTCGGGCACGTCGCGAAACGCCGTGGGATCTTTTGGATCTTTTCTGGTGCGACCACTGCGAAGGCGAGTTTTCAACACGTACGCGTACGCCGCACACAGCTCCAACACGCGACGTTGGTGCGCCTTGTTTGGAATGTAAATGGATAACCGAATGACGTCGCGGACGTATCGGATGAGCGCGCCCCACGCCGTGCGACCTTCAACAAATCGCGCGTACGACGAATTCGTACGAAATACCAGTACTAAACCACATAGTGTCCCGAGCAAGCCATGTGCTGATGCAGGAAGCGTGAGGTTTTGCAGTGCGAAATTGGCAAAGACGCTGGGTACTTGCGCGCCCGCCGCCGCAAACGCCGCGCGAAGCAACGCCGGCATCATCACAATCATCGCCGTATACATCGCCAACGCCGTGCACGGCTTAAGTAATCTCAAAAACACCGTCGACGTTGGAATGGATATTAAATCCACCACAAACCTATCCACCATGCGATGCCGTTCCCATTTATCTTGGTCAAACAACTGCGAAATCGACGTCCCCGAACTAATAAGCGTTTGATTCAACCCAGGATCGCGCGAAAGCAACAACTCCCGAACCGTCGCCGCCCGTGCTTGCGCCTTTGTCTGCTTTTTCCCACTTCGCGACGCGTCTGACGGCGTCGTCGCCGCCGAATTCGTCGAATCCGTCGTCGCGCCCGCGTCCGAAGAGGCCCCTTCCCCGTTCGCGTCGGTCCACGCGCGGAACTTTGCCGGGAACGAATACGCGCCGTGCCATCCCTCGATGCCCCCAGCGCCGGCTTCGCTGTCGTTATCATCTTCATCTTGATCGTCCTCGGAGATTTTACCACGACGCACCACCGACGCGCGTCGTTTGCCGGCGTTCACCAGGGTGCCGCGCCGTAACGACCCGCATCGTCGGTGTCGAACAGTCGCGTGCGCGTGCGCGTGCGTGCGCGCGGTCGACGTCGTCGCGCGCGCGGCGCACGCGCGCCTCGATGCCGCGTTTCGATGCCGCGCCACCGCCGCGGGCGGCGTGCGCGACGACCACGGGGCGGCACACCGATGCGAGGTCATGGTTGCACCGAGGCGCACAGTGACGACAACGACGCGTCACTCGACGACGCCGACGATGACGACGACCGTGGGCGCGGCGACGCACGTCGTGCGATGCGCACGCGCGAATGACGGGCGACGGACGCCAGCGAACGGCGTGCGGTGGCGACGGCGACGACCAGGGATGACGACGCCGACGATGTCCGAGGTTGCGTGCGGGGCGCGAAACAAGAAACACGCGCCGACGAACGGCGGTAGCGGCGGGGACGGCGGTGGCGACGACGACGATAGGGAGGGGGCGAGCGCGTCGCGAGGCGGCGTCGCAGGTTCCGCCTCGTCGATGGCGGCGCTCATGCAGCTTCGCGCGCAGTTGCCAGAGATGGCGAACCCGAGCGACGCCGCGACGTCGATGTCGATGTCGACGTCGACTCAAGCGTCCGCGTCCACGTCCGCGTCCGCGTCGACGACGACGCGATTAGAAGATCAGCGCGTGCGCGTATCGTCAACGAAAAACGGTCGACGCGGAAAAACAGTCACGATCGTTCGCGGGTTAACCGCCGTACCGTCAAACGAGGAGAGTTTAAAAACCTTTACCCAGCGCTTGAAAAAAGCCCTCGGCGTCGGTGGCGCGATCGACACGGACGGCGATGCGAGCTCGCTCGTATTCCAGGGCGATCACGTGGATTCACTCATCGCGGCATTAATCGCCGTAGGGTACACAAACACCAAGCGCGGTGGATAGCCGACGCGCCGCGCGACTCGCGTACGACAGTCGTCCAACCGCGCGCGCCGCTCCCCCTCATTCAATGTCATTGTCATATATATGTAACGCACTTTTCACATGTATACAGAACTCGCCAAATCGTCATCGAACGCGCGTCGTGCGAGCGAATGACGTCGTCGTCGCGCGCGCGGGGATCGAATGGTGCCTGGTTTACAGGTGCCATGATTCACCACGCCCGTCGCCCATCCACCGCATTCCATCGCACGCCATGGCTCGTACGAAGCAAACCGCGCGCAAGTCCACCGGGGGCAAGGCCCCGCGCAAGCAACTCGCGACGAAAGCGGCGCGTAAATCCGCACCAACCACGGGAGGTACGACCGCGACGACGACGACGACGACGACGACGACGCGATGCGGGCGACCGATCGAACGCATTCGGGGGTGTCGGGAGAATTGTGTCGCAACCACGTGCGATGTCGGGTGACGTCGCTGTGCGCCCGCGCGACAGCGTGATGACGCGAGAGCGCGCGTGAGATTAACGATGAGTTTACGTTTCGTATGCATAGGCGTGAAGAAGCCCCATCGCTACCGCCCTGGGACCGTGGCGTTGCGTGAGATTCGGTACGTGCCCTCGCGCGGTGTCGTGCCTCGACAATGTTTGGGAACCCTAAAATAGACTGGTGATTGGCGATATCGTGACTGACGATGTCGTGTGTGTGTGTGTGTGCCTTCGTGCGTGTGTGTAGGAAATACCAAAAGTCAACCGAGCTTTTGATTCGCAAGCTTCCGTTCCAACGTCTCGTGCGTGAAATCGCGCAAGATTTCAAGACGGATTTGCGCTTTCAGTCGACGGCGGTGTTGGCGTTGCAAGAGGCGTCCGAGGCGTACTTGGTCGGGTTGTTTGAAGACACCAACTTGTGTGCGATCCACGCCAAGCGTGTGACGATCATGCCGAAGGACATCCAGCTCGCCCGCCGTATCCGTGGAGAACGCGCTTAAGGTGACTGCTGTTTGTTCAAGTTGGTTTGCGGAGGCGCCGCCGACGACGACGCGTTGAAAATACGCAAAAGGAGGCATCATCGATGACGACGACGCAAACATTCCCCTTGTACAATTGAAACGATATGACTTTTAAAAAACTTTGTAATGCATTTACTTTTTTACTTCAACAAACGAAGAGCTATTCGGTGTACATCATATTTCGGGACGCGTCGCTAAAAAACAAATCTGGCGCCGAGCGACGTCAAGCGCAGATATGCGTCGACAAAGTCGGCATAAAACGCATCTTGATCGCTGGCATACTTGGTAATCCATTTCATATTTTCTTCATCTTCGCGCATGTACTTATCACTAGGAAGTCCGATGTGCTCAGCCATCTCGGCTTCATCTTTTGTCATGTTTGGCTTGTTCCACGGATCGGCCACCAACGTCGCGTAGTAGGCGTTGTCAAACGTGTACGCGTCACCAAAACCCTTGCCACCAATCGTGTGCGCACCCGCCAGGGCAACCATATCCCGCGTCGACACGCCACTGCGCGCAAAGTGCTCGCGCATTTCTCGTCCCCCGAGCGTCTGTTCAGGCATTCTATTCTCAGGATCCGCCGTCGACGCGTCCGCGCGACCGAGCGGGACGCGTTCTAAAAATGTTGGTCCACCCGTGAATTCCACCGCATACGCCCCAGCGCACGCAATCATGTCCGCAAACGACACCTTACCTTCCGCTGCGGTGCCTTGCAATGCCTCATACGCGCTCTTTACTACGGATAATCCACGCTTCAACCCAAACGATTCCGGACGGTTGAGCTCGTACGTCACAGACGCGTTCATCCCGCCATCCCCAGCGCTTTCTAAATACGTCCCAGCATCGTGAAACACCAACCGCAACACCGCTGGACACTTTGTTTTAATAACATTCGCCGTGAGCGCGTCCCGAATCGCTCGACGCACAGCACTGTCGTCTTCAATACTACGAAACCAAAAGCCAACGACGTCGTCAGTCTTCAACTCTCTTACTTATACACACACACACACACACCGCGCGCGCGATCGCGCGGTCGCGTTCGGCACATCACACACACAACCCTCACCTCACCCCCGCGCGCGCGGTCGCACCGCCGCCATCGCGCGCCCTCACGAACGGCGCACACACCGCCAACGACGACGCCAACGCCACCAGTGTCTCCCGACGTCCTCCACGCCGCGCCGCATCGTTCGCGTTCGCGTTCGCGACGACGACGACGCGACAACGACAACGACGAGGATAACGACGAGGACGACCGCACGC
>Ga0255752_10005785_pt1 | contig 11840 bp, 19 predicted proteins | sample 011ome_25_FD_179952 | JGI IMG/M metagenome (GOLD analysis project Ga0255752, IMG submission 179952) | Coastal salt marsh microbial communities from the Groves Creek Marsh, Skidaway Island, Georgia - 011512CT metaG (version 2) | ecosystem: Environmental > Aquatic > Marine > Intertidal zone >...
TACTAACAAGAAGTTTAGGTCCACTTGTTGGGTTGGTAGTAGCATTTATATTAACTTGCCCATAGTTAAAATTTACACCATGATAAAAGTTGGTCGTGGCGGTTGTTGTGTTGCTTGAGGGACCAATGTAAATGTTTGTCTGTCCGCCATTGTGTGCGCCATTACCGATATAGATATTTTTAATATTAGTACTAGCACCGCCTATAACGGCTCCACCAATATTGATCGTTTGAGTTCCTGTACCGCTATGAGTGCCAAGTGATATAGAACTAGCAGAACCACCAAAAGATGTAGTGTTACTCGCCAATGCATCAGTAATGCCATAACCACTTAGCGTTGTAGGTTTCGATGTAATATCAGCAAAAGCAAATGTTGTATCTCCCGCCATTGCTGTAGTAGAAGTTGTACCAATCGCCAATGCATCAGTAATTCCATAACCAGATATCGTTGTAGGCTTACTCGTAATATCAGAGAAAGCAAAAGTAGTGTTACCTGCCATTGCTGTCGTAGCACTAGTGCCTATTTGTAATGTTGTGACTGCGCCAGTATTTCCATCCACACTTGTAACGGCATCAGTTGGTGTCGCAAGAAGTGTGAAGTTCGTCATATCATGTGGATCAGCAGTTCCACTATTTCTCATGTATGTTTTGTTTTCGTCAGTACGAACAACAACATCACCTTCTTGAGTTGTCAATGCAAGTTGTGCGGCTTGGTTTGCGGCAGTTTGAACTGTCGTGAGTGCAGTTGCCGCCATGTTACCCACAGGCAATGTTCCAGTTACTTGCGATGATAAATCAAGACTACCACCTATTGCACTTAGAGCAGTATTACCTGCCATTGCTGTCGTAGCACTAGTGCCAATTGCTAACGCATCAGTGATTCCGTATCCAGAAATGGTTGTAGGTTTACTCGTAATATCAGCGAAAGCAAATGTTGTGTCTCCTGCCATTGCAGTTGTTGATGTTGTACCAATAGCAAGTGCATCTGTGATACCATACCCAGAGATAGTAGTTGGTTTTGAAGTAATGTCGGCAAATGCGAATGTCGTGTCGCCTGCCATTGCTGTGGTAGAACTAGTACCAATCTCTAGAGCATCTGTGATTCCGTATCCAGAAATTGTTGTTGGCTTGCTTGTAATATCTGCGAATGCAAATGTCGTATTACCTGCCATTGCTGTCGTAGCAGTTGTACCAATTGCTAATGCATCAGTGATACCATAACCACTTATTGTAGTTGGTTTACTTGTGATGTCGGAAAATGCGAAAGTAGTATCGCCCGCTAAAGCAGTCGTTGATGTTGTACCTAATTGTAAAGCATCAGTAATGCCATACCCAGCAATCGTTGTCGGTTTACCTGTCAAATCAGCAAAGGCAACAGTCGTCAAATAGTTTGAATCGTTTGTCAGCGAACTAACAGCAGTTGGAATATCGCTATCGTTTGCTAACTGAACCCATGATCCGCCATGAGCGAAGAACATTGCTCCGTCTGAGTGACTATGAGCAAGCGCACCATGCCAAGTAGATGCACTAGGGAATGCGGATTGATTTGAATATAATTGTTTTACGGGCTGTGCATCAATCGATGAATCAGATGTGACAATATCATCTGTGATGCCGTAACCAGAAATGGTTGTGGGTTTTGATGTAATATCAGCGAAAGCAAATGTTGTGTCACCTGCGAGTGCGGTCGTTGATGATGTACCTAATTGTAGCGTTGTAACCGCACCTGTGTTTCCGTCAACACTTGTAACTGCATCAGTCGGTGTAGCAAGCAATGTGTAATCTGCCATTGTTCCAGCAGATCCACCGTTGTGCATATATGTTTTGTTTTCATCTGTTCGAACAACAACATCGCCTTCTTCTGCTGTAAGTGCTAATTGTGCAGTTTCGTCTGTAGCAGTTTGAACTGTTGTGAGTGCGGTTGCCGCCATGTTGCCCACAGGTAGTGTTCCTGTGACTTGCGTTGCAAGATCAATATTACCTGTCAAACTTGAAGTCGCACCATCAAAAGCGTCTGTAATTCCGTAACCAGCAATCGTTGTTGGTTTACCTGTCAGGTCAGAAAACGCAACTGTCGTTAAGTATGATGAAAGATCAGGTGGCGCATACGTAAATACACCTGTTGTGTTATCATAACCGATACCACCATCACCGGATGCTGCTTGTTCTGTACCTACGCTCAAATCAGTTAGTGCGATACCTCCACCGCCACCACTCTGAGCAACAAAACTAAGTTGTCCGTTACCATCAGTTGCTAGAACATGATTTGCTGTTCCATCGGTTGCAGGAAACACATAACTACCATCTCCACCCAAATGTGTGAAGTTCGCATCCATCTCTGCGTATGTTAATGATGTACCTTTTACCGATCTTTTGGTTAATGCCATTTGTTATTCCTGGTTAATTATGGTCCTGTAACACCGAACTGATAGTTTCCAACATAACTATCTCTTGTTGTTTCGTTCGGGTTATCTTGTATATATCCGTTTTCAACATAATCGAACAATGTGATTTCTTGAGGATTCATTGTCCGGAAAACTCTTTGTGATGCCTGTGCTATCAATTGATCTCTAGTAGCACCTGCAGACGATTCAGGTCTTATAATCAAATCTGTTTCAAACACGTTTGTCACATCTGCTAATTCTATTTTAGTATCATCATAGTGTATGCGTAACCCAAGACCCGTTACAGTTGTGTCATCACTATTATAACTTATCGTTACAATTGCTTGTGTTCCGTCTGCTGACTTTGTGCTAGATGAAACATAAACATGTTGAGTCGTAGACGATACGCTAGGTATATTAACTGTTGATGCCCCGTCTAAATTTACAGTATGATTTTGTCCATCAAAAGTAAATCCTGCCGCCGAACTTGTAGTCATAATATTGATAGGTGTTGTTCCCGATGCACCACTTTCAATATTAAATGTAAGTGTCATCAAATCCATCGGAACAGATCCTGGCCATGTCCCAAAAATCGATGCCCATGCCGCCAATATAAAACTGTCTGTGTCTGTATCGCTATCTAAATCACTTGTATCAGCATTAGGAGCGGCAGTTGCAACAGGTATTTTCGGTAATATTGTTGCCCAATCAGGATTTTGTGGCCAACTCATTACTGAACATCCGGATCTAATGGATCAGCATCATTAACATCTAGAACTCCATCATTATCATCATCGTCATCGTTTATATCTTCAATACCATCATTATCGAAATCAAACGGAAACTCATCTTCCATGTTAATGATTCCATCGCCGTCTTGATCTTGATAAGGATAAGTTACAACTTCAGGAACAGTTGCATCGTCAGCAAAAACTTTTGATGAACCTCCTGCAGATGTAGATGGGTTGAAACATCCTTCGCCAACAGTCGCATCACCTAATCGATGAACACCCAATGGAGTCTGGCCGCCCTGTTCGTTAACTGTAAATCCTGCAAAAACTTTACTTGATACCTCATCTACAGGATCACCGCAAAAAGCACTACCATTTTTATTTACTACAAGTGCGCCATCAGAAAACACTTTACTTTGTCCTGCGGAAGTATAAGTTTGAGGACCATGAGCCGTAGGTATAGACGGGCATGGATGTCCTGCTTGCTTGTCTAAACCTTGTCGTGTAACTCCTGGCATTACAACCCCAATCTATCTCGTTCTATGATGTACGATTTGACAAGATCACTCCGTACAATATCTTCCCTATGAAATTCAACAAACTTAAACTCTTTCATATTTTCAATGATCGACATAAACTCTTTCAATCCAGATGATTCTTTAAATCGTTCTGATGTTAAGTCATCTTGTTTTACGTCACCAGCAAATATGATTCTACAATTCTCGCCTACCCTTGTCATAACGGTGTGCAGTTCCTGATCATTCATATTCTGCATCTCATCAACAACAATGATACAATCATCGAATGTTGATCCACGTAGAAATGATGTTGATATAAATTCTACGTTGCCTCGTTGTTTGAGGATCTCGTAAGCGTCACCTCTTCCGAAGAGTTTAGTACAAATATCGTAATAAGGTCCTTCGTAAACCTTTGTCTTTTCTTTGGCATTGCCAGGTAGAAATCCCATATCCCTTGATGGGACAACTGACCTAACAATATAAATCTTTTTATACTGCGAATTCTTTTCAAGTAATTCCGTAATACTGAAATACAATGCGAGGAATGTTTTACCAGTTCCTGCTATTCCATGCATCATCAGGTTATGTCCATCTCTCCAAGCATCCAGTGCAACCTTTTGATTTATCGTCTTTGGTTTGATCTGCGCTGTTATGTTGAACCCTGATCCAAATGCTAAATTGTTATCTCTATCTAATACTCCCTGTTGCTTCAATACTCTTTTTTGTTTTTTTGTTAATCGTGTTGCTTGATTGTTTGCAGGCATTAGTATCCTTATCTAGTATTAATTGTTGACTTGTCACTCCCTTTCGATGTTTCTTTCTTTATTGTCTTTAAAAGATCATTAAAGCTATCAGGTGTTTTAGTCACACCTAATTTGATCGGGTCTCCCAATGGTGGTGCCTGGGATATATGTGGTGTCATATGTGGGTTATCTTTCAAATATTGCTCTCGTTGAGAAATAGACATAATCCTATTCTCTTCAATCTCACCCGTTTCAGTATTTTTAAAATCATAAATTGGCATTATTTGCTCCTATAAAAAAGGCGCCCAAAATGGATCGCCTTTATAATCCATCAACATTATTTATACAATAGTATTGTAGATTTCTTTCCAGTTTTTCAATACTGGGATTTTACTGTTAGAATAATCTTCGTTATGAGTATGTTTAACAAGTAATGATCTCAAACCTAAATCGTAACCGACCTCAGCGTTTTTGATCTTATCTTCAACCCAATAACATTGCGTGTCTTTATACTCAGCAAGTGCTTCGTCTTTGTCAGCACCCGTATCTAGATAAGTGTATTTTTCGAACACAGAAGGACCAAACATTTCAATCAGGTTCTTTGTTCTTAGGTGCTGAGCATATTGATCATTGCTCAAACTGGTAACACAATGGAAGATATAACCATGTTCTTCGTGCAATTTTTTAACGTATTTGATAGCGTCTCTTAGAGGAGGAAGTTTGCGAATTGTCGCACTTTCGTTAAACATGCGAATCAGACGTTTTATGTCTTTTTCTGCCATGCCATACTTTTCTTTCATTTGATAAGGACCATCAACAGCGATCTCGTAACCGTGTCTTTTCATCCATTGATCAAACGAATACTCCCAATCGAGTAAAACACCATCACAATCTACTAGAATAACTTTATCTTTCATATTTTTCCTTAATTTCTCATTTCAGTATGTATTATAACACACTGAGCGAAATTGTCAACCGGTTTTACCCGAAATATGAACTTTTTTGTTTCGCCTTTTGTTTTCTAGCCTTTTGTATTGCACTTCGTTTCTTATCGTATCGCTTTGAATCAGTTTTCTTAAATCGTTCGGAAGGTTCTGACTCTTCGTACCAATCACGAAATCCTTTCTTTTTTGACATAGTTACTACTCTTCTTCTGTTTCTTGCTGACCTTTCTTGGATGGTTTCTCAGGAACTAAACCTGGAGACAATCCGTTAATGACTGATGCAGGCAAACCCTTTAATGGTTTTTGTGCTATCATTTTAACTAACAATTCTGCATCGGTTGGATGAACACTCTCAAGCATTTCAATAAAAATGTTTTCACGCTTTGCTTGAGGCAAATCATCGCCACCAAAACCTTTCACAAAATACTTCAACTTTCTTGCTTCACGATACAATGCACCATGTGTGTCAGGATGCTCTGTTGGCGTATAAGGCGGTGCACTATTCGGAATATTGAACTCTAAACTTTTATCATACATAAGTTTCAAAATGTTTCTGAGTTCTTTTGAATTGTGCTGCTTCAAGTATGCAACTTTATCTACTTTCTTTTGGATTTTGATTGCTTCATTTACAATCTCGCCCATACCTAATGTTGTACTCATTTTAAAATTCCTGTATATTTTCCATTAAATGTCTTAATCTATTTTTGATGAAATAATTAAGAAGTTGACTTCTATCATTTACATCATCACTTTTGTATTTATCAATTGCTTCATTTTTAATATCTTCGGGAATCATTGATAAATCTACAAGCATTTCATTCCGTTTGAAATTACGTTGTACATCTTCGTTGCGGTTTTCTGTTGATTTCCACTCCGCAAGACGTTTCTTAGTGATTGGTTTCTGTCTTGTATTGACTACAAAACAGTTATCAGCAGACAATACGTTAGGCACACCATCAGACGCATCACCACGTACAATGTGTTCGTACAAGAACTCTTCTGGATCAGCGTGTCGAATCCATCGCTTACGTGTTGGATCATATTGCTTGACGTTTGCGTATTTGTGCAACTGAACATAATCCTTATCGCCTGATAGAATCAAGATAGGTTCACCGATGTTTAAATCACGACCTTCTAAGTGAACAATCGCACCGATAATATCATCTGCTTCAGCAGTTTCGACTTGAATTACTTTGTAAGGAAAGAACTCTTTTAACTCTTCACGAATCTTGTTAAGAGAGTTGAATATTGACGACCAATCCATCTCTGAATCTTCACGACTTTTCTTTCGTGCCGCTTTGTAGTACGGGAACAGTTGTCTACGCCAATAGTTCCTATCATCAGCACAAATGACAAGTTCACCAAATTCGTTGTGAAACTTCTGTCGATTGTATCGTAGTGTGTTTAAGATCATATGCCTTAGCATACTTTCATCCAGTTTCGCATCAGTGTGATTACCTATCTGTGCCATCAGATTTGAAATCATTACCTGATTAAGATCTACCAGGATCATAACTTACTCCATTATTTTTCATTATCATATAATTATATATCAATGTTACGAATAGTGCATATAACTCGTCAAAATATATTTTGGTTGAGATTTTGTCTTTTTCCCACAGTGAGGGAACATCCACATAGGAGGGAAACAAAACCCATTTCCTGCTACAGGTTTAATCATCTTTTCATTTGTTTGCACTTTAAACACTGTTTCTCCGCCTTCATCAACAGTGTTAAGATATATTTGCACAGCAACTGCTCTGATTGCTGATAGGTGATCAAGAACATCAATGTGCCAATCAAACTGATCACTATCAGGATTATACTTCTTGATTCTTAATTGCTCTAATGAATATGATACAGGAAGTGTTTTATTATTCATTCTGTACACTTCAAGCATTTTTAGAATCTTATCTGCTATAACAGCATGCAAATCTGGTTCAATTTTGTTGTCGGTTAGATTGAGTTGCGTGAAACTTGGTTTATTATCGTTATCAAATCGTTCGTGTAAATCTTGATTGTTCTCGAAAGCATCAATCAATGTCTCACACTCTTGACTATCTAACACATTTAAAAATTCATGTATCATTCTGGAAAAGGTTCCTTTCTTATTGCATCTAAAATATTATCAAGCGCTTCACGAGGATCGTCTATATCAAATACTGTATCAGCAACTGCTTGGAATGCATAATCTTGTTTGCTGGCACGATGAAATAGTGCTCTGATTGATTCGACAATACTCACAATATCAAAAACAGTGTCTGGGTTACCTTCAATATCATACCCCATGACTTCCATTGATTCAACAACCTCTTTCGCAATCACATAAGCGAATGACAAACTAAATGTCCCGTAGTCATTCTTTTCGTCAATTGTTTGTCGCAAATAACTAAAATCATCAAGATCATCTATTTGCTTTTGTAATTGTTCGAACTCAAGTTTTTGTTTAAGTTTTGTTACTGCTTCACGAAAGTCAATTACTTTACTCATTTATCTGCTCTAAGTAGAACACAATCCACATTGATTCTTCCTGTAGGTTGCGTCTCCTTCGTTGTCAATTCATTAAATAGTTTATCAAACTGTCTCACAGTTTTCTTCAAGGCAATCGGAATGAACTCATCAGGTTTGCGTAGTGTCTTTGTGCGACTACGTTCAAAGTCAAATCCTTGTAGCGTTGTGCCTCGTATTTCGAATCCGTCACGTCTGTCGGTCACGTATTCAGTCAAAGTGCGTGTCTTTGTGTTTAAGACAAGTAATCTTGCGGCACCTATGATCGATGCAGGATTGATTGAAACAACCTTTAGGTCACGATTCTCTTTCTGGTATTTCAGGGTTGCAATTTGCTTATCTGCTGTCTTTGGTTTAGGCGCTCGTGTTTTACGTTGTGCCTTACCTGCCTGAACAATACGATCAAGATCCGCCATCATATCTTCACACGCTTTGATGCGTCTTTTCAACTCAGATCGTTTTACGTGAGCATGTGCCTCGACTGCCTGTTCGCATTTCTTGTCATAGGCATCAGAGTATTCGTCTAACCAGAATTGCACAATTGATGTTGCAAAAGGAACAAACGCTGGTTTTAATCCGTGTTTGTTAAATGACTCGTATAGATCAATCGTTGTTTCCTGTCCGTCAATCCATTGTTCTTCTAGATCATCAAGATCAACAGCAAGCGTTGCATTGAACTTGTTTTGCATTAATTGCTTAGGATTCAACCGAACAACCTTCTTATCACTTTCAGGTTCATCACCTTTCTTTTCTGCGATAATCTTGTTGCCTGATTCGATTAGATTCTCAAAGTGTGGTCGTAATCGATCACGATACTCAACGTACTTTTCGTCAAATTCTAATCCATTATTCAACCAATGAATTGTTGCGCCGTGAAAAGCGAACATGTATAGGTTATATTCAGGATTTGCAAGTATCGCTTTCGCATCATCCTTATCAAACTCCTTGCGTACCCAATCTTTGACGAGAGACACGAGTTCTCTGCGTTCTACTTCAAAGTGAAAGTAGTCCTTACACTTGACGAAAGAATCCAAAGGCGCACCCTTAATACCCGTAAGTTTGCGTCTACGAACTGCTGTCTTTTTCTTTTTAGGTTTTGCAACTGGCATTTATAACTCCGATTTGTTTCATATACTGAACATTATATATTATATGAAACATTTTGTCAACCGGAAGATAGAACTTGTTCGAATAGCTTGTTCCATTGACCTTCCCTTATTGCCCAATCATACTTGTAATCAGCAATCGCTTTAGTCGTTTCTGTGTTTGCTTTTACGTAATCATAACTGTGATTATGTAACAATATTGCTTTTTTCAACTCAACATAAAACGTATCTATATGTTTTTGTCTGTCATCTTGAAAAGAATACATTTGAGTCAATCCTAAACTTGTCTCTTTCAAAGCACCTAACCCAGGATGAATACAATAGCACCCTGCTGACAATGCTTCAATAAGAGCGATACAAGATGTCTCCTGATAAACATTGGGATACGCAAAAATATGAGTTTCCTGTAACTGTTCTCTTATCTTGTCGTTGGATACCACGCCCCTATAATTAATTTTAGGGTGGTTGTTTATCACATTCGCCAAATCTTTATAGTCGTCATGTTTTCTGTCAATATCACAATAAACGTCCAATTCAAGATTATCATGTTGATTTGATAACTCATTATATACAACAAACAGATAATCTAATCCTCTTTCTGGGGGCAAAAAGTATATCAGTTTCAACTTACCATCTTCGGGATTAGATTTTTCGTGATCAGGAATAGGATCAATTGAATCATACATCACCGTGCCTTTTGAATAAGGAATGCCCATATATAGGTAAAACTGTTCTTGAAGCCAATGAGATGCAAAAACAATTTTAGAATACTCTTTCCATCCAGAATCTTTTAATTTTTGCACTTCAGGGGCATCAGGCATACAACTCACAAGCAAGATGCTTTTTTTGTGAGGATCAATTTCATCTGCTGGTCCTGCAAGTTGAAGTTGACTTAATAGACCTTGATCGCATCTTTCTTTGATACGATCTAACATAAGGTTACTTCCCAGCATATTTTACCATATCAGTGCCTAACATTATCAAGTTTTCTAATCTAAATGATCTCCAACCCTGTACATCCATATCCCACACTGCAACAGAATCTTTTGTCTTGTTGATCAAACTACCGACACCTTCTTGTGTCTGTTGAGGAGGTAACTGATCTGGGACTAATGTTGCACACATGCGTCTATTTGACCCATCAACCTTAGTAAATTCAATCATATGTGCTGCTTGTGTTAAAGTATCAATTATATCTTGTCGAGTAACTTTTTTTGGTTCGCTCATTCTATATTGCTCCTGTTTCCATTTGTTGTTTAACCATTTCTGTAAATCCCCCATAACCACTAACATGCCTATTTTTCCAAATCACTTGCGGGACATTAATTTCATTTGGGAATAACTTTTTAAATTCAGTTGTCGTAGGCTCTTCCATTACATTCTTATGCATATAAGGAATGCCTAATGACTGACACAATTGTTCACACTTCAGACAATGTAAACATCCTGACATGCCATAAATTATTGCTACATCACTATTTTGCATAATTTAAAGGTGTGTTTAAAAGGTATATTTTAGATTATGAATATCATTAATTGATTGCACTAACGAACAAGGAATGCATATCCATCGCTGAGCACTATAGTGAAATACAGGAATTCCTGAAATATGCGTGTTGATTAACTCTCTTTTTTCTAATCCCCAAGCGGATTTTATTGCTTCCTTTTTCTGCCTTGCAGTTTCTGCAGTTAGTGCAGGAACTTTAGATGGATCAAGGGTGGCATCTACAACATACACGTTATCATTAGTATCTTTGTATGTAACTTCATGTACGCCTTCAGACAAAAAGTCGATGAATTTAAACTTAGTAAATTCAGTTTGAATTGTCATTTGTTTTCTCCGGAATTTTTATTTTTTGCATTTTCTGCTGTCACCTGAGCGCAGTCATCAACAGCAGAAGGTTTATCCTTTTTACCAAAGATTGCATCCCAGTTACTTTCGAACTTTTTTTGATCGACAGCTTTACGTTGTTTGCTGCCTTTTCCGCCTGCCCATGCACCACTCATTTTAGTGATGCTGCCAGTTCAGTATACCCTCCGACATACCCCCAGTCATCATTATCAACTGTAAAGATTTGCGGAACTGTTCTAAACTCTTTTCCTGCAATTTTCATCAAACGATCTTGTTCAGCGGGTGCAACTTCAGTTAAGTCTACATATTTATAATCAAGACCTTTTTGCTCAAGGACTGCTTTTGCTTGTCTGCAATAACCGCACACAGGTGTTCCAACAACTATATATTTCATTTATCTTTCCATCCTTTTATCATTTCTAACACTAGGTCATCTGGAATGTTTCCGTAGTGCGGATTTTCTCTTCTTGTGTAATCTAATGCCATTGGTTCATCAAGTTCAACAACATCGACAATCATCTCATCAAGCATGCGTTGTGATACGGGATTTGCCTCTTCTGCCATTACGCATTCTTCTGCCCATCCTAATTGTACAGGTGCATCAGGATTCAATTTTTGTAATTCATCTTTCGGAATTACATACCTATGCTTGAAGTGTACAATTGAATCAACAACTACATACTTTTTACTCATTGATCAAAGTGCTCCACTTTCGAAGTTTATTTACTTTATACTCAGATCGATCATTTAGTTCACGCCAATCAGTTATTCCGTGTTCAACCATCAAATCAAGCATGCAATAAACATCGCCTGCCTCTTCAATTAATTTCTTGCGTTGATCTTCTTGGATTTGATCTAGTGATTCATACTTACGCATGATTTTACTGCATCGTTGTGTCAATTCACCGCATTCTTCCATTGTGATTGTCATCAACTGCTGTAAAGTGTTGATAGGACTGTTTTTCATTACACAACCGCTTTGATGAATAACCTATCTATAATCGCCGCTTTTTTGCCGTCAATTGTAATTGGCATTGATTTGGGCCACTCTAAAT
>Ga0255752_10005805_pt1 | contig 11813 bp, 6 predicted proteins | sample 011ome_25_FD_179952 | JGI IMG/M metagenome (GOLD analysis project Ga0255752, IMG submission 179952) | Coastal salt marsh microbial communities from the Groves Creek Marsh, Skidaway Island, Georgia - 011512CT metaG (version 2) | ecosystem: Environmental > Aquatic > Marine > Intertidal zone > Salt...
TTTTTCCAGTGTACGTTCCGAGATAAGCTAAAGAGTCTTTGAGCCCTGGTATCTTGACGTCTATGACGTATTTTTTTTGACTAAGTGAAGAGAATACAACTAATAAGAAAAGCAGAATAAGTGGTGTTTTTTTCATGTGAGTTTTTTTTAAACTTGATAGTTTGTTTGTATCCATACGAGCAATTGACATGGTAGTTGCTTGTATTAACACTCCCTTAACTTTAGCAGGAAGCGTGCCAAATTTACAAAATTTGGATTGAAAAATAAACGTAAAAATCTGGCGATAAAATTTGCAGGATAAAATTTAAATTATCTATATTTGCAGACCGAAAAAATGGTGGTTGTAGCTCAGTTGGTTAGAGCACTGGTTTGTGGTGCCGGGTGTCGTGGGTTCGAGTCCCATCTTCCACCCTTAATTTTAAAAAGACTTTCATTTATGAAAGTCTTTTTTTTTGAATTTTGTTTAGTTAAACCCACATTATAAAGTATATTTGCAATATATCTATGAAGCAAAATTTCTCAATAATTTTAAAATGGATTAGCATTTTCGCTTTATCCTTTTTAATCTCCAATGAATATTCATTGGCTGGGAAAGAAGTGTCAATTAATCAAACAATTGAAACAGAAATTGAAGAAGAAAGTAAATCTGATTCATATACTTCCTTTAGTGATCAAGAATTTGAAAATGTTGGTAATGGTAATGGAAATAAACTTTTATTCATCATTAATAACAACTTTTCTTGTTTCAAAAATTTCTCAAACAAAGAACTCACTTGTAATATAGTTGAGAAGACTTCAAGTCATTTTTCGCCCCTTTATCTACTCAATTGTTCTTTTATCTTCTATGCGTAACAGTAATTAATCCATTGAATCAAAGGTGAATAACGCCTTTGTAATTGATTATTTCTTTACAAATAGATTAAAACCAAATGAATAAACCATTTAGTGAAAGTGATTGCTTATATAAGTTAACCCACTTTCTACCAGCACAAGCGCCATTAAAGGATTTTGTGCACCACAATACCTTACACGCTTTTCAAGATTTAGAGTTTTTTGAGGCCCTAAGAGTATCATCTAATATTTTTGGCAATCGAACACTATTATCTTTGTCAAATTATAGAAATAGATATAGGATTGGTGAAATTACTGACCAAATTATTGATGAAGTACTTTTAATTTCTAAGAAACAATCCGAAAAAAGCTATTGGAAAGAAAAAATGTTTTCTGAGGAAGAACCTGTTTATGTTACAAGCAGAATTGGTAATTTGAGAGATCATTGGCAAAGCGATTATAGCATTGATATGGACGGAATGGTTCGTCCAAAATTAATCCGATTGGTTAATGCTTACCTTGATCAAGGGATCGCAATAAAGGGATTTACAAAGACTAATAAAGGGTTGCTTGCTACAATTATTGAAATTCAAGAGCACAGCTATGCAAAGCTTTTTCATTCCAAAATGGTAATTAAATTACTGTATAAACAAGACAAATCTTTGTCTGATTTATTACGTTTGATAGTGGGAGATGAACGCTATTATGAGCAATATTTAATAGACCAACAATTCACTCATCCCGGTATTTCGGGAATGGTGTGTGCTATTGAAAAAAAACCAGATGCAATTTATGCCAGTCGTTCTATTTCATTATTTGAGTTCATTTACTTAGAATTATTATTAGAATTAGAGGCATTAGAAGAGTCTGTGAATTTGAATTTCAGGCCATTGGTAATTGGAGCCGATTTTGAACCTGAAGATATTTTTCGAGAAGTAGATTCTAATAATTATTGGCAAGTGCTAGAGTTGTGGCATCAATCTTTTGAATTGATGTTTTACGATCAGGTTTTGGCTGGAATAAAATATGGTAAACAAGAAGAATTAAAAGAAATTACCTCTCAAGCCTTTTTTTGTATTGATGATAGGGAAGAGAGCATAAGGCGAAACATTGAAATGTTATTTCCTCAATGTCAAACTTTTGGAACGCCTGCTCATTTTAATATTTTGGCAAAATTTAAACCAGAAAATGCTCAATTTGCCACCCAAATATGTCCAGCACCTGTTTCACCAAAACACTTAATTAAAGAAACAGACAGAAAAGCAAAGTTTAAAACAGACATTCACTTCAACAACAATACTCACGGTTTTCTAGTGGGTTTTATTGTTTCGCAAACAGTAGGTTTTTGGTCTAGTTTAAAATTAGTACTCAATATATTCAACCCCAAAGAAAGTGTAGGGCAGTACAATGCTCCAAACGACCACATGGATTACAATTCTACCTTAATTTACGAAAATGAAAATGGTCAGGAAGAAGAGAATTTAATTATTGGTTTTACTCCGGCAGAAATGACTGAAATAGTAAAAGGGGAGTTGTCAAAATCAGGATTAACCTGTGACTTTGCTTCCTTAATTTATTTTTTTGGTCATGGAGGAAGTAGCACCAATAACCCTTACTTTGCGGGGTACAATTGCGGAGCTTGTTCGGGGCGGCCAAGTACTGTAAATGCTCGATTATTTGCTTTAATGGCAAACCGAAAAGATGTGAGAATTGCCTTAGAAAAAGAAGGGATTTCAATTCCAGAAACCACTTATTTTATAGGAGGTTATCACGATACAACTCAAGATACATTTGTGTATTTTGATGAAGCTTTTGTTCCTGAAAAATTATTGCATGAACATAAAACTAATAAACAAAATTTTGAAGTAGCATTGAACATGAATGCCAAGGAAAGAGCTCGGCAGTTTTTATTGATAAACACTAAGAAATCGGCAAATAAAGTTCATGATATTGTAAAGAAAAGAGCTTTTTCACTATTTGAACCTCGTCCAGAATACAACCATTCCAACAATGCGTTATTCATTGTGGGACATAGAAATCTTACTAAAAATTTGTTTTTGGATCAAAGAGCATTTTTGAACTCTTACGATTACAAATCTGATTTGGAAGGAGAACTCTTAACCCATATTTTGAATGCTGGAACAGGAGTTTGCGGAGGGATTAACCTAGAATATTTTTTCTCTACAGTAGATAATGAAAAGCTTGGGGCAGGCTCCAAATTACCTCAAAATGTAATGGGCTTGTATTCAATTGCAAATGGCGTAAAGGGTGATTTAAGGCCCGGTTTACCCTACCAAATGATTGATGTTCATGACCCGGTAAGAATTCTTACTGTTGTAGAACAAAAACCAGAAATTGTATTGCAAGTGCTTAAAGCCAATCCAGGTACTTTTGGTTGGTACAATAAAGATTGGATGAAGCTAGCGGTTTATAATCCATTTGATAAAGAGCTGTACATTCTTTTAAATGGAGAGTTTCAGTTGTATGACCCAATTCAAAAATCGATACCAAAAATTGAAAATTTTGAACAATTTATTGAAAGCTCTCACAAGAATTTACCTATTCACCAATTTAATTAAGTAGTACAAAATGGAAAATTTATTACCCTTATTTCTACTTATTCCTTTTGTGGGATTTGTAGTAAGTCTTATCATTCCTAGTAAGAATGAAAAATGCATCTTTTTATCCATGGCAATACCTGTCGCAATTCAAGTAATAGTTGCAATTGGTTTCACCATTTATTGGGCAATGTTTGACCAAAGCACCCTAAATATTAAAGAAATAACACTTTACGACAATGAACATTATAGCTTTTTTATTGATTTATTATTTGATAAAGTAACAGCCACTTATTTAATAATGTCCAGCACACTTACTTTTATGATTGCAATGTTCAGCCGAGCATACATGCACAAGGACAGTGGTTACAAACGATATTTCAATACTATGATGCTGTACTTCTTTGGAGTTCAGGTTATTATTTTCTCAGGAAATTTTGAAACAATGTTTGTAGGTTGGGAAATTTTAGGGTTGTCTTCATTTTTGTTAATAGCTTATTATAGAGATAGATATTTACCAGTAAGAAATGGATTTAAAGTTTATTCGATGTATCGATTGGCAGATATTGGTATTTTACTTGCTATGTGGTTCATGCATCAATTGTTTCATGAGAATGTAACTTTTATTCAACTATTAAATCCTGAATTTGTGCAAGAACACATTTCAGGAAAAATGGGAGTAGCAATTTTAGTTTCTTTTGCCATTATTTTGGCAGCAACTGTAAAGTCGGCACAGTTTCCATTCTCCTCTTGGTTACCAAGAGCCATGGAAGGTCCAACTCCTTCTAGTTCTATTTTTTATGGTTCCATAGCAGTTCACATTGGGGTTTACTTAATGCTGAGAACGTATCCATTTTGGAGCAACCTGCTATTTGTTCAAGTAAACGTTATCCTCTTGGGGTTGTTTACTGCTTTTGTTTCTACAACAATAGCAAGAGTGCAGTTCTCGATAAAAGCTCAAATTGCCTATTCGTCCTTAGCTCAAATAGGAATTATGATGGTGGAAGTGGCTCTTGGTTTTGAAACTTTGGCTCTTATCCATCTAACAGGAAATGCATTTTTACGTTCGTATCAACTGTTAATTAGCCCATCTATTGTTACTTATAAGCTAAGAGATCAGTTTTTTAATTATACCGAAACAAAAGTTAAGGGTATGAATACTTGGCAAAAAAAATTATACAATACCCTGTATGTATTGGCCTTAAAGGAGTTTTATATGGATAATTACATTTATAAATACCTTTGGTTTCCGTTTAAGAAAATAGGAGGGAGACTTTCTAAATTAAACACGAGAGTGGCAATTGCTATTTTTATTGTAATTGGTTTTATTGCAGGATATCTATTCTTTTTTTACGATTACGACCATTTAATATTTAATCATTATTTACCAGATGTTTTTGGATTAGTTGCCTTGGCTTTTGTTTTAAGAGCTTTTACAATTCGAAAACATCCTTATGGGGCATGGATTCTACTTATTCTTAATCATTTTCTCATTGCTTTATCTGTATCATTCAATGAGCACTTTGATTGGATAGAAATAGTTTTTTACCTTTCGGGAGTTTTAGAAGCTGGAAGTATCGGCTTAATAGTTTTATATTTATTGGCTAAAAAAGAGAAATACAGTTTAGATGATTACTACGGACACGCCATTGAGCACAAATACAAAGCTATTATTTTCTTGTTAAGTGCATTAGCATTAGGAGGTTTTCCTATAACTACTACTTTTTTGGGAGAAGATTTACTTTTTTCTCATGTGCATCTCAATCAGCCTTTTTTTATGGCTATGCTAGCAGTGAATTATGTGATTTCAGGAATTGCCATCATGCGGATTTACGCAAGAATATTTTTAGGACCCAACCATAAATGGTATCGACCAGAGGCAAGACGGTCGGCTTAAAACAACAAAATAAATTACAACAAATTTAACCATATTAATATGAAAACAATAGATAAACCAAAAATAGGGATAGAAGGATTAAAAGCTCATTTTAAAAGTGACGTTATTTCAGGACTTTTAGTATTCTTATTGGCTTTACCACTCAGTTTAGGAATTGCAAAAGCAAGTGGGTTTCCTGCAGCAATGGGAGTTCTTACAGCCATGATTGGCGGAATTTCTACCGCTTTCTTCAATGTATCCATTTTATCTATAAAAGGACCTGCAGCAGGATTAATTACTATTGCAGCAGCTTCAGTTTTGGAATTAGGAGGAGGAGAATTAGGTTGGCAAATGGCCTGCGGAGTAGTCGTGGTAATGGGATTATTACAAATACTACTTGGATTTTTGAAAGTTGGCTCATTAAGTGATTTCTTTCCCCACTCAGCAGTTCACGGAATGCTTGCAGCAATAGGGATTATTATCATTGCAAAGCAAATCCCTGTTTTATTAGGTAACGACCCAGTCAGTTACAAAGGCGAAGGACCAGTTGAATTATTAATGAATATTCCTAGATTTATTCTAAATGCTCACTGGCATATTGCTACAATAGGAATTATTGGTATCATTATTATGTTTGTCTTCCCAAGACTTAAAATCAATTTTTTGAATAAAGTACCAGCTCCCATGATCGTTTTGATAGTAGCTGTTCCATTAACCGTAATTTGGAATTTCAGCCAAACAGAACCCGAATATTCACTAGTCAAAATCGGAGATTTTTGGGGGAGTTTGGGAATGAATGCTAATTTTTCGGCAATTGGCACCTTTGTGTTTTGGAAATATGTAATTATGTTCTTGTTTGTAAGCTCTTTAGAATCTTTATTGACTGTAAAAGCAATTGATGGATTGGATCCTTACAACAGAAAGTCTGACTATAACGGAGATTTAATTGGCCAAGGCGCTGGGAATGTGTTAACAGGTCTTTTAGGTGGTTTGCCAATGATTTCTGAAGTTGTAAGAAGTTCGGCTAACGTAGGATTTGGTGCAAAAACTAAATGGTCCAACTTTTTTCATGGAGTATTTTTATTATTAGCTATGATATTTTTAATTCCTTTTATTGAATTAATTCCTAATTCAGCTTTGGCGGCAATGCTTATTTATGCGGGATACAGATTGGCTGCACCTAAAGAATTTATTCATATCTATAAGATTGGTAAAGAACAATTAGCCATATTTTTGGTTACCATTTTTATTACTCTTGCTGAAGATTTATTGTTGGGTATTTTAGCAGGTATTTTGGTTAAATTTATTTTTCATTTTATCCATGGAGTAAGACTGAACAATCTATTTAAAGTAAAAGCAATTGTTACAACTAATGGAACTGTTACCATTCTAAAAATAGAGGGCTCAGCAATTTTTTCTAACCTTATTTCCTTCAAAAAACTACTTTCAGCTGTAGATGAAAACAACCAAATTATGATAGATTTTTCTGAAACCAACCTTGTAGATCACTCGTTCATGAGTTTTATTCACCATTTTAAATCAGAAAAAGAAGCTATGAATAGTTCGTGCCAGTTAGTTGGTTTTGAAAATCACAAGTCGTTTTCTGATCATAGATTTTCTACAAAAAAATTAATAAAATAATAAGTAAAATAGTTCAAAAATGAAGAATGTTCTAATAATTTCATTCCTATTTGGTAGTTTGGGAGTAGTTTCGCAAAAACAAATTGATAACCAAAATGGAGCTTGGCTCATGTATTTTGGAAATCATAAATTAACAGAAAAATTCAGTCTTCATACAGAGTATCAATGGAGAAGAAGCGATTATTTCAATAATTGGCAACAATCGTTAGCCAGAGTCGGGATTGACTATCATTTTAATAAACAAAATTCTGTAACTACAGGTTATGGCTGGATTGTTTCTTATCCTTATGGAGAACAACCGATAGGAGTTACCAAAAATGAACATCGAATTTGGCAGCAGTTCTTGAATCAATCTAATTCGGGTCGATTTTACTTGAATCATAGATATAGACTAGAGCAACGGTTTATAGAAAAAGCTTTCTTAAATTTCAATAACGAAAAAGTAATAGAAGGGTTCAATTTTAGGCAAAGAGCAAGGTACCGTTTTATGGTAAGTATTCCTTTGAATCACAACACCATGAAAGATAATACACTATTTCTTGGTGCTTATAACGAAGTATTTATTGGATTTGGTCCTGGAATTGGTAAAAATATTTTGGATCAAAATAGGCTTTTCGGTGCTTTGGGATGGAAATTTAATTCCAAAACGAATCTGCAAGTTGGTTATCTTAATCAAATAATTGTCAAGTCTGATGGTATACAAATTGAACGAAATCACAATTTACAATTGAGTTTGACTCATAACTTTGATTTTTCAATGAACAAATAAGGTGTGTCATAATGATTCCCCATCTTGAAGTTTTTTTTAATAAATATTTTTCTTCACTTTCTTTCTCAGTTCAATAAATTAATATTCCTTTTAAATTAAAATCGTTAACTTTGTAATAATGAAAAAAAAAAATACATACTCGCATACTTACTTCTAAGTATTTATAGTTGTGTTTTTTTGCATTCCATTGTTCCCCATACTCATCATTCTTCAGATCAAATTGATAGCCCACAGGGAATACAATCAGTAAAAGCTACAAATGAGTTTAGCTTTTTTGACAACTTGTTGCATCATCATGAACATCAGGAAGATAATCATGAATTATATGATGAGTATACCAATGAATCAGAAGTTGAAGATATTTTTATAAATTATGTAAAACAGATTTGTTTTACACTTAATTTTTCAATAAATGATTCTGTTTTATTAGATGAAGAAGAAGCTTTTTTATCTAATTATAATTTTTCCTATCAAGGAAAAACACTGTCCTCACAAAAATATAGAGGTCCACCAGTTTTTATAGCTTAATTCCCTTCCAATATTTTCGTTTTAATGATGAAATAAAACTATTCTTTGTAAAAATTGTTTTGTCTTAATCAGCGTACATGAATGGTATTGGATAGATTATGGAATTAATTATATCTCCACAAAAAATCAAATTTATTATTCCATCGTTGTTTAAATCTATCTAAAACAATATTAGATGTTCGAAAAAATTATCAATTTCAGTATACAAAATAAGTTAATTGTTTTACTATTTACAGCTTTTATTATAGGCGCGGGTACCTACTCATTAATGAATACACCCATTGGCGCAGTGCCAGATATTACCAACAACCAAGTTCAGGTAATTACAACTTCAAGAAATTTAGGAACTCAGGATGTAGAAAAATTTCTGACTTATCCTGTAGAGTTAGAAATGGCAAACTTGCCAAATGTGACCGAAATCCGTTCTATTTCTAAATTCGGTTTGTCGGTGGTTACTATTGTCTTTGATGATAAAATTGGTACTTACTTACCCAGACAATTAATTGCTGAAAAAATAAAAAGTGCCGAAGAAAAAATTCCTGCAGGCTTTGGAAAACCATTTATGGGACCCGTAACCACTGGGCTGGGCGAAATTTATCAATATGTAATTGATGTTGATTCTGCATACATAGATCAATATTCCATTACAGATTTAAGAACCATTCAAGATTGGGTGGTAAAAAGACAATTATCCGGAATTCCTGGTGTAGTGGAAGTTAATACCTGGGGAGGTTTCTTAAAACAATATGAAGTAGCCGTTGATCCTCAAAGACTGCGTTCTATGGACATTTCTATTACCGAAATTTTCTCTGCTTTGGAAGTAAATAACAGTGTTGCGGGTGGCGGATATATTGAAAAAGGAAACGAAAGTTATTTTATTAGAGGTGAAGGTTTGGCAAAATCTATTGAAGATTTGGAGAACATAGTGGTATCCATTAGAGAAGGACAACCTATTTATATCAAAGATTTAGCAAAAGTTGGGTTTGGTGATGCCAATCGTTTTGGTGCAATTACAGGAAATGGAGAAGGTGAAAAAGTACTTGGGCAAGTTATGATGCTAAAAGGTGCAGATTCCAAAAAAGTGATTGATGCAGTGAAAATTAGAGTAGCAGAAATGCAAAACACCCTTCCCGAAGGAATACGAATCAATGCTTTTTTGGAGCGAAGCGAACTCATTGCAAAAACAACTTTTACTGTAAGCGAAAATCTGATATTAGGTTGTTTGATAGTGATTTTTGTGGTAGTGTTACTTTTAGGAAATTTACGCTCTGGATTAGTGGTTGCCTCCGTAATTCCATTGTGTTTAGCATTTGCACTTACCTTGATGTATATTTTTGGTGTAGATGCCAATTTGATGAGCTTAGGAGCAATTGATTTTGGAATTATTATTGACGGGGCAGTTATTATTGTGGAGTTTATCGCTTTTAAAATAACCTCCGAAAGATTAACGATAAATAACTTACCACAACGAGATCAAAAAGCATTTATTGATAAAGTTACTTTTCTAGGAACTTCAAAAATGATGCGTTCAGCTATATTTGGACAAGTTATTATCATCATTGTTTTCATTCCAATCCTCTCTTTAGTGAATGTGGAAGGTAAAATGTTTAGACCAATGGCTTTAGTATTTTGTTTTGCTCTCATTGGAGCTATGCTACTTTGCCTTACCTATGTTCCTGTAATGGCTTCTATATTTTTGAAACCAACAAATCCAGATAAAAAGAACATTTCATTTAGATTAGTCAATTTCCTTGGAAGAATATACGAGCCAGTTATTTTGTGGGCACTAAGAAAAAAAGCGATAGTGTTAACTGGAGCGGGATTATTATTGTTAATGGTATTTATTTTGTTTGGAAGAATGGGAGGGGAGTTTGTTCCAACCCTGGATGAAGGGGATTTGGTAATTCAACCTGTACTAAAAACCGGAACTTCACTTACAAAAACCGTTGAAACCACTACTGAAATTGAGAAGATTTTGATGACCTTTCCCGAGGTGGAACAAGTTGTTTCAAGAATTGGAGCTGCCGAAGTACCCACCGATCCTATGTCAATGGAAGAAAGTGATGTGATTATAAAATTAAAGCCAAAAGGCGAATGGGTTACGGCACATTCTAAAGATGAATTAACCGATAAATTTAAAGAAGCATTGACCGATATTGCCGGGATAGATTATGAATTTACTCAGCCTATTGAAATGAGGTTTAATGAATTAATAACTGGCGTGAGAGCCGATTTGGCTATTAAAATATTTGGTGAAGATTTGGATGTGCTTTATCAAACTGCATCAAAAGTTGAAAAAGCTATTCAAAATGTAGAAGGAGCTTCTGATATTTCGTTAGAAAAAGTAGCAGGATTACCACAAATGACTGTGGAATATGACCGCAAGAAAATAGCGAAATATGGCATAAACATAGCTGATTTAAACAATACACTTACCATGGGGTTTGCAGGGATGACTGCCGGAACCATTTTTGACGGAGAAAAGCAGTTTGATTTGGTAGTACGCTATAATGAGAAGGATAGAAAGGATATTTCTAACATAGAAACAGCCTCAGTAAGATTGCCAAACGGAAATACTTTGCCATTCTCTGAGTTTGCTAAAATAAGCTATACCAAAGGACCAGCAAAAATATCGCGAGACAACACCAAAAGAAGAATTGTGATTGGAATCAATGTAAGAAACAGAGATTTAGAGTCTGTGGTTCAGGATGTGCAAACTATTATTGAGAACGACATAACAATTCCTAAAGGATATACAGTAGAATATGGAGGGCAATTTGAAAACTTAAGATCCGCAACCAGTAGATTGATGGTGGCTGTACCTATTGCCTTGATTCTCATCTTCTTTTTACTCTATTTTGCTTTCAATTCAGTAAAAGAAGCACTGATGATTTATAGTGCAATTCCTTTATCTGCTGTTGGTGGAGTGTTGTTTCTTTATATGCGAGATTTACCATTTAGTATTTCTGCTGGAGTCGGTTTCATTGCATTATTTGGCATAGCAGTTCTAAATGGAATAGTATTAATAGAACAGTTTAAAGAATTAAAACACGAAGGGATGACCAACATTAATAAAATAATAATAATAGGAACAAGATTAAGATTGAGACCAGTTTTACTAACTGCCTCAGCTGCCGCTTTAGGATTTTTGCCAATGGCAATTTCAACCAATGCTGGAGCAGAAGTACAACGACCACTTGCCACTGTGGTAATTGGCGGATTAATAACAGCTACATTACTAACTTTGGTGGTATTGCCAGTACTTTATGCTATGTTTGACAAAAAGGGTGTACGAAAAAAAATTAGGTTAAATAAAGTATCCATGTTGCTTATATTTATTGGTTTAGGAGGTGTTTCTCAAGCTCAAAATGTAGAGATTTCTCTGGAAAAAGCCATAGAAACTGCAATCGCAAACAACAAAGGATTACAAGCATCTAAACAACAAATAGATAAAAGTAAACAACTTGAAGGAACTGCTTTCAACATTGACAAAACAGATATATATTATAGTTTTGATCAAAATAATATAGCTCAAAACAACTCTCCATTGAATGTTTTTGGAATAAGCCAAGCGATAAAATTCCCAACATTTTATTCTTCACAGAAAGAA
>Ga0255752_10005806_pt1 | contig 11813 bp, 9 predicted proteins | sample 011ome_25_FD_179952 | JGI IMG/M metagenome (GOLD analysis project Ga0255752, IMG submission 179952) | Coastal salt marsh microbial communities from the Groves Creek Marsh, Skidaway Island, Georgia - 011512CT metaG (version 2) | ecosystem: Environmental > Aquatic > Marine > Intertidal zone > Salt...
CATATTGAAGCCGCTGATGTCGTCAATAAACATCTGGGTGGCTAATTCTAAAAACTTTTTCAATTGCAGATTTCTATCAAAACAAAACTCCAAATTTGGAGTTTGAGATTTGGTAGAGAGCTACATCCGTGGGGAGTTCCACTTCCAACGGCTAAAATAGTTGGGTTGATTGAAATTATTTGAATTCGATGAGCCCCGCTTAACCGTGAGTTGCTCTTCTTATTTGAGGAACAAATCACAAAAAACAACCATCCTTAGGGAGGTATAATGTTTTACGTACCGAAGAACGCGATCCATAAAAAGGTTAGCCGACGTGATTTTCTGAAAATGGGCGGTGGTGCTGCAACAGCCTTGGGAGCAGGATCAATCGCACTTGGGCTGAGCTCTGTGATCAACAGAAGACCTGTGTATGCACAGTCTTCCGATGCTGCAAAATGGAAGCAATATGAGGGTTCTAAGCTTGTCTTCATGAGTGAGAACACACCTCCATCCTTTGCTATCCGCGATAACCTGAAGACATTTTATGACCTGACGGGAATTGAAGTTGAAATTCTCACAGATGATCTTCCAGTTGTTCAGCAAAAAGTCGGAATTGACCTCAGAGGTGGAAATTCTGACTTCCATCTGAACTACATTCAGGACAAGCCCATCGGTTCTCCGTTTGCTGATTACTACGAAGATTTGAACAAGTACACTGGCGACAATACATTGCCCCAAGATCCAGAGGGGTACGGTGAAGACGTCTGGTTCGAAAACTTCCAGAAGGCTTGTGGAGTCTTTTATGAGGCAGGTCGTATCGTAGCTTTCCCATATGACTGTGCTGTCGCTTGCTCCTTCTACCGACAAGATCTCTTTGAAAAACTCAGTAAAGATTTCGAAAGTGAGCACGGTTATCGAATGGAGTTCACCGCTGACACAACATGGAAGCATGTTTATGAATATGCAGCCTTCTTCAAGAAAGTTCGCGAAGGCGGCAACTCTGACATTCCTTACGGTTATGCTCAGCACCAAGGCTCTTTTGCTTGGACAACCCAGCTAGATATTCAGCGAATGCTTTTCTCACATGGACGCTGGACCGAATTCGATGTGGATGACACCTTGGGTTCAAAAGATCCAGGTAAGACCAAGTGGGGAGATGCTCAGTCTGTTGCTGTGATGACAAAATTCAAGGAACAAGCTGACGTGAGCCATCCGGACAACTTGGCAAACGGTACACTGGAATTGAACACAGTTTATCAAGCTGGACAGATTGCAATGCAGGTTCAGTATCATGAATTTGCGGCATCTTGTGAAGATGAAAAGACCTCAAGAGCAGCAGGTGGCAAGACTGGCTACGCGCCATGTCCGAAGGGTGAAGCTAGCTGGATTGTCGGTGGTGGACAGGCTGTCAATGGCACCAACTGTGGTATTGGAGGGATAGGAATAAACGGCAATGCTTCAGAAGATCAGAAGCGAGCTGCTTACATCTTTGCAATCTGGGCAACTTCCAAAAACATTCAGTATGATGTACTTCGTGGCTTGGGTGGAACGCCAACTCGAAAGTCAGTGCTTGAAATTCCAGAAGTGAAAACTGCTCGAAATCGACCGACAAATATGCCTAATGCATTGACCTTCGATGCTGTTTACGATCACGGCATACGAGACCCACACTTTGTTCTTGGTCCAAAGATCCCTGAGGTGAACGAGTATCATAAAATCTTAGCCACAGAAGTACAGCGCTGTGTGGCAGGAGAACTGTCCCCTGAGGAAGCTTGTGAAGCAATTCGGGAGCAGACTGACGAAGCCAACGGATATTTCTAACCTCGACCACCCCCCGGTTGGTCAACAACCAACCGGGAATCTTGTGGACATTGAAATCAATGCAAACAACACTTACGAATGGCATTGCAGACGGACAGCTGACAAATGCTGCAAAACTCGCTAATGTTTCTAAAGATCAATTTCGGATGTCAAATGGTGTCCGAGTAATTGATTACCAGCCCACCACTCGCCACGCAGCTCCATCAAACAGATACTACCTTTGGTTAATCCTACCAGCAGTGATCGTTCTTGCTTGCATCACACTCTATCCATTTTTCTGGTTAATTTGGATGAGCTTTCACAAAGTAGATATGATGCGAGGTGATATTTGGAACAATTTTGCGAATTGGCGAAGGTTGCTTGGTGATCGGAGCTTTGGAAACGGTTGGTATCTCCTCCTGAAATACAGCGCAATGTGTATGATCATGGAAGTGGGATTGGGTGTGCTGCTCGCAGTGATTTTAAATCGTTCAAAATACGAGAAAGCTTTGGTGACACTCTTCCTGATGCCAATGATGATGGCACCTGTCGTAGCAGGGCTTGTATGGTATTACCTCTATAATTCGACCTTTGGTTGGTACCATTGGTTGATGCAAAGTGCTGGAATATTGGGTGAGAAATCGATTTTGGGTGATACAGGCACAGCAATGTGGGGAATCGTCATAGTGGATGTATGGCAATGGACACCTCTTATCATTCTAATCACCTTGGCTGGTATGAAGCGCGTTCCCAGAGATCAACTGGAAGCAAGTATGGTGGACGGGGCTGGAGAGTGGCGCAATTTTTTTCAGATCACTCTTCCAAATTTATATCCGTTTCTCTTGATCGCAATTTTGCTGCGATTTATGGATAATTTCCGGTTTATAGATGCTCTTTTGGTATTAACGGGTGGCGGTCCTGCAAATTCTACAAAAATTCTTCCAACCTATCTATTTGATGTGTCCTTCCAATTCTTCAAGTTAGGCCGTGGGGCTGCGATCGCACTTACGCTTCTCTTGGTCACAATTATTTTAGGGATGATTCTCGTCAAGGTTTTTGAGAGTCCAGCCGGCAAAGTCAATCAGGAAGGAAACTGAGATGGCGTCATCAGATATTGTTCAATACCAGACTCCTTTAAGGAAAATCGGCAACATTCTTATTGGTTTGTTTCTAGCGATTTACCTGGTCTGGACCTTACTCACGTTTTTGATGATGTTTGTTTCGTCTCTGAAGGATTTGCTGGAAGCCTTTAAGCTTCCAGCAGTCGGAGATTGGGCAGGTGTCACGATGTTCTTCGATTTTACACCTACCTTGCGACACTACGAAAATTTGTTCTTGGACAAGAACTTTGGCACATACATGATGAACAGCATCATCTCTGCGGGTGGTTCTGCAATCATCTCAGTAGTTCTGGGTTCAATGTGCGCTTATGCCCTCTCAAGGACTGAATTTCGCGGTAAGAAGGATCTGCTGTTCTGGATTATTTCCACTAGAATGGCGCCGGTAGTAGCGGTAATGGTTCCACTCTATGCGATCTTCAGAAACTTCGAATTGGTTGGAACTTTGCCGGGGCTGATTCTGGCTTATACGACCTTCAATCTTCCGTTTGCGATTTGGATCTTAAAAGGCTTCTTTGACAACGTGCCCTATTCCATTGAAGAGGCGCAGATGTGCGATGGTGCAAATCGATTTGAAGCATTTGTCTCAATTCTACCATTGGTAGCTCCTGGAATTGGAGCCTTCCTGATCTTGTGCGTTCTCTTTGGATGGAACGATTTCTTGTTTGCCTCCATCATTGGATCAGGCGGTGCGAAAACACTCCCAGTCGCAACCAAAGAACTGGTGCAGCCCCAGAATATTCAGTGGGGTAGCATCATGGCAGCTGGTGTTGTCACAACCCTGCCAATGATGTTCCTTGGACTGCTAGTTCGTCGTTATCTAGTCACTGGCCTGACCATGGGCGCTGTTCGCGAATAATCTTCAACTAATCTGAAAACATGGCATCTGTTTCAATCAAAAACGTCTGGAAATACTACGGGGAAACTGCCGCAGTCAAAGACCTCAATCTTGAAGTCCAAAATGGAGAATTCCTTTGTGTATTAGGTCCATCAGGATGTGGCAAATCTTCTAGTTTAAGAATGTTGGCTGGATTAGAACATATTTCTGCAGGTGATATTCATTTCGGTGATCGTCGAGTAAATGAATTGCCACCCAAGGATCGGGATATTGCGATGGTCTTTGAAAACTATGCTCTCTATCCGCATAAGACTGTTTTCGACAACATTGGAAACGCCCTCAAACTTCGCAAAGTTGATCCAACCACTATTCAGCAGAAAGTGGAGAGGGCTGCTGAAATGCTGGAAATCAAGCATCTGCTTCAACGCAAACCAATGGAGCTTTCAGGTGGCCAGAAGCAGAGAGTGGCGATTGGACGTGCGATCGTGCGGGAACCGGAATTGTTTCTATTTGATGAGCCAATTGCTCACCTGGATGCCAAGCTCAGAGCTCACATGCGAGGAGAACTAAAGATTCTTCAGAGAAAACTCGGGACTACGATGGTCTACGTGACCCATGATCAGATGGAAGCTCTTTCGATGGCGGATCGTGTTGCGGTCATGCACGAGGGAGTTTTACAGCAATACGGAACACCCCAAGAGATTTATCACAAACCGGTGAATGCTTGGGTTGCTGGTTTCGTTGGCGAACCACCCATGAATTTTCTTGATTGTGAGCTAGTCCAAGAGGGTGACGCTATTCAGGTGAAACATTCTACCTTCTCAGTGTCTCTTCTCCCTGAACAAGCGAGTATCATCAACAGCGCAAAGCTTGAACGCAAAGTTCAGCTAGCGATTCGTCCGGACGAGATTCACATCAATGGAAAGCAATCAGCTGAGTCAATCAAAGCTGAGGTGAAGATCACAGAGCCTCTTGGAGGGGATATGCTGGTTGATACCACCGTTGGTAAGGAAAAAGTCTTGGTCAAAACGAAACCAGATTTTACTGCTTCGATGGGAGAGGAGTGTTTCCTTAGCTTCGACAAACAGCGCTGGCATGTCTTTTCAAGCGAGACAGGATTAGCTTTCTTTTAGGGTCAGTCATCAATTAAGCCAAATGACAGCCGCTATCCACTAGATATCCCCTAGAAAAACAGGGCTCGCCTATCGTAATGGATGTCAATCCCTCGGTATTGCTTCAACTTGGCAAAGAAGCCCGGTGTCAGGCCTCGTCGTAGTGTTCGAAAGATCTGTCGGCAGGCTTGGCAACGGTAGCGTTGAACACCCCGACTGGTGCCCTAGCGAATCGAGTCCGGATGAGCGCAGTGAGGACATTGCATCGTTAGTTCTCCAAATCCCAGAGATTACTTCATTTGTATAACCGATGCAAATGCGCCAACCCCGCCAACCCCGCTTTTTCTTTTTCTAAAAGGGTTTAATACGGTTGCATCTTTCAAAATTGAAGTCTTTATTGATTGCTAATAAGTGCAGGAACTAACATCAATTTCGCTGTATAAATTTGGGTCGTGGTTTGGGTCTTCGACCGTGTAAGCCATCATTGAAACTTTAACAATTTCATCGCTTGTAGAAAAACAAAGTTGGTGAAAGTTATCGTTGTCATTTATATCTGCTATCGAAATAGGTACATGTGGTATTAGAACTCCAGAACCGTAAGAATAGCCAACATAGTACTGAAATAAGTCAGATTCGTTATCACTACTTACATACGGTGTAACGCCACCATCCCAAGCAACTTGAATCGTTTGTGTTCCTGAATTACATTCATTCAGATTACCATCAATTCTTTGGGCAAAGAATAAACTTGGTCCATCATCAAGCGAAGTAACATTCGTGGTAGTGATTCCGTTTAGGTTTATGATTTCTGAACAAACTGACTCTCCAGATAATGTATCAATTGTAAATAAATCTCCTACAACTCTAACTTCAACAGGTGGATTGGTAACAGCGGTACCAAATTCACCTAACAGAAGCACAGTTCGATTTTCTCCGTTTTCATTAGCTGGGGCCAAAGAAACACAAATCGGGGTATGTATATTTCCAAGGCTATCTAAAACTTCAAAATCAGCTTCTGATAAACTAGATGCATCTAATGGGAATTTAAAATTAACAGGCATACCATCTAACAGGCTTCCTGGTTGATTACACAATAGACCTGGTAGTACATTATCAAGTCCAAAAAAAGCCGACACAAGAGTATCTTGTTCAACTTCTTGAGGAATATCTTGGTTAACCTGTTCTTGAGGTTCTTCATTTTTGCTACATGAAAACAAGAGGATTATCGTAAATAATTTAAATAGATTTCTCATAACGGCACTTTCAATTGTTTATTCACACAAGAAGAAACGGCGTTGGAGCTTAAGGGTTGTTTAGTTTATGGATGAGCGGTTTCAAAGAAACTTCCAAAATCGTTTTTGATTTGCTGTAGCAAAGCGTTTTTACGATAGAGCCTTGCTAGATAGTGCCTGGGCAACTGAGTGATTCGATTTGTGTGGTGAAGGTCTTTCACGCGTAATGCTTGGTGTGCGGCTACAAAATCCATCACTCAGACCAAAACTGTAGGAAGTGCAGCTAAAATGACCATAGCACCATAGCTACAGAAGATTGGGGGAACCCCCACTCGATGACACAATAAATGACAAAGCCTGGAGGCGTAGTAATGATGAGCGGGTCGAGATTAATTCTTTCTGACTCCCTTTGTGGCAAGGAATTTTATTCAACAACTGATCTCTCAGCAAGAATGTTCAGTATCTTTTTCCTCAATTTCTTGAGGCCCATTTCTTTTCCAACTTCTGAGTGATCTTCACTCGTTGTTCTTGGGTAAGAATCTTATGGAAGTCAGCGAACCCCTGAGCCAATAATGGCAGCTTGGACTGAACTTCAGACCACCTAACATCAAGCAAAGCCGCCACATCCTCTGCATTCACTGAGTCCTGCTGCATCTGCTCGTACATCTCCTCTCTCAACTCTCGATATCGTTTCTTAATTTCCACTGATTTACTGCGTAAGGTGTTAATGAGATTGGTTACTTTTTGCTCTTGAATGTCATCAAGGTCTAGCGCAAACGACATTCCGAAGACAAGGCGTGATGTATTTGCAGACTCCAAACGCTCAAGATGATTGGATTTCCAACCTTTGGAAATTCGCTCTTTGACCTTACTGCGTTGTTCAGGAGTCAGCATGGCATAAAAGTCAGTAAATTTTTGCGCTAGCACTGGCAACTTCGTATGAACAGAAGCCCAGGTGGCTTCAAGCAGAGCATTTATCTCCTCCACATTCACCGAGTCTTGCTGCATCTGAGCAAGCATCTCTTCTCGCAGCTGGCCCCGAATTTCCTTCAGCATCTCCAATTCAGGTCGGGCGGTATCAACAACCCTGGCCATTTCCCGCGCTTGCGCATCATTGAGATCAAGTGTGCTGGATGTTTCTGAAACAATCTCGGATGTGCTCTTGGAATCTGGCTGGCCACAACCTACCAAAAAAGTCGCTGATGTAATCGCGATTAGCAAAGACTGCCGGAGTGTTTTGAAAGTTTTGGATGCTGACATAGCGCTTCTCCTTAAGTAGCGTGATTAAATCCCCTTATGTCCTATCAGAAGAACCTCTCGGGGTGCTTGAACTGCGGATTAGTATAGGAGAGATATCTTTCATCAACCTTTCGAAATCATTACAAAATTGAAAGGTTAGGGAAACAACTTCCAGATTGGATTAGCCGAGCTAAACTCATGCAGAATTTTCATTATTTAGAGAGGCTTCAATGAAACTGCTTTTGCTGGAGGACGACCCCAAAGTCGCTGATTTCATAACAAAAGGCCTGAGAGAAGCTGGGTTTGTTGTCGAGCATACCACGCAAGGTGAGGTTGCTTTGAGCTTAGCCCAATCAGAGGAGTATGATGCAGCAGTGCTGGATATTATGGTTCCAGGCTTGAGTGGACTTTCCGTAGTTCAGACGCTACGAGAGCAGAAAAATCCAATTCCTGTTCTTATTCTCAGCGCCAAGCACACATTGAAAGATCGGGTGAGTGGAATTGAGTTGGGAGCGGATGATTACCTGACCAAGCCTTTTTCCTTCACAGAGTTGCTTGTCCGCGTACAAGCTCTGATCCGACGCAATTCCCTAAATGCAGAACCAACTACCCTCCAATATGCAGACCTGGAGATGAATCTGCTAAGCCGGGAAGTTTTCCGCTCCAAGCATCTTCTCCAATTGCAGCCACGCGAATTCAGTTTGCTGGAATACTTTCTCAGGTATCCAGGTCGAGTACTGTCCAAAACATTTATTTTAGAGCATGTCTGGGATTATGACTTTGATCCTCAGACAAATGTAGTTGATGTGCTGGTTTCACGTTTGCGCAGCAAGGTAGACAGAGACTTTGACACCAAACTAATCCATACACTTCGAGGCGTGGGATATGTACTTAAGCTTTGAACGCTTGAGGCCCCGGAGTTTCCAAGCGCGGATGACTATCTTTGGTATTCTACTTTTCTTCTTCTCAGCCTTGTTGGTAGTTGGGTTCTCTGGATTTTTCCTTCATAGAGAGTTTGAAACAAGACTTCAGCAAAGCATTCTCGGGCAGCTGGAGCGCTATTCGAAGCTACATCTGCAGTCTAGAGCTTTGCTTTTGTTGACCCTGCAACAGGAGCACGATCAGAATCGAATGCGAGGCACTTGGCTCCACTGGCAAGAAGATCAAGGAACTCTATGGGAAACCATCCCGGCAAACTGGGAACAAGATCCCACAAGAATGAAGTCCCTTCTGCAAATTCACTTAGTCTCTGGTGATGAATGGAGTCGAATGCCTTCCAAGAATGTTGGGCTGTCGAACAATAGCCCACCTGAGGAATATCAAAACCTAGAACTTGAAGAGGAAATTCTGATTACTGCGCGTGTTTTTTCTGACGGCTCGGTGTTGGCCATCGGAGAGTCCCCCCATTTCTTCACAAAACTTCAGATAAGACTTTTCAGACGCAGAGTTTTTAGGATTCTTCTGGCTGTGGGGATTTTCAGTATATTGGTGGGCTGGTTTTTTACACGAAAAGCTCTGCGACCCATCCAAGATCTGGTGGAAACAACTGAAACAATAGCTGCGGGGCGCTTAGACGCTCGTGTTCCAGAGCCTGACACCTCAGGTGAACTGGCTAAACTTACACGACTCTACAATGAGATGTTGGAACGTATTGAACACTTGGTTACGACCATGAACGAGTCACTTGATAATGTAGCTCATGATCTTAGAACTCCTCTAATGCGTTTGCGTAACTCAATAGAGTTGACGATCGCCAACGAAGCAGCCTCAGCAGAAGAACTCAGGGAGGCTCTATTGGATGTTGCGGAAGAAGCAGAGCAGATTCAATTACTGTTGACTGCGTTGATGAATCAGGCTGAAGCTGTAGCTGGTACCATGCGCCTGAGTAAAGAATTGATAGACATCAATGTATTGACGCAGGAGGCTTGTGAGCCCTATGAGTTGCTTGCTGAAGAAAAGCAAATTACTCTGCGAAAGAATTTTGCAGAAGCCTCAGTGTTTCTTGAAGCAGATCCAGTCAGGTTGCGTCAGGCGCTCGGCAACCTTCTTGACAATGCGATTAAATTTACTCCAGTGGGAGGTCACATAACCGTGAGCATCCTCTCTCAGCCCAACATGGTGATTATTGAAATCAAGGACACTGGAGTCGGCATCTCTGAGAGTGATCAGCTCCGAATCTTCGAGAGGCTCTACCGGGGAGACAAGAGCAGAAGTACAAAAGGGATGGGTCTTGGTCTCAGCCTTGTTCAGGGCGTCATTCAATCCCATGGAGCTGATATTCGAGTCATCAGTTCCCCTAATCAGGGAAGTACCTTTCGAATTGAATTTTTACGTCCAACATAGAAAATTATGAAATTTCAGACAGGTCCAAAATTTAGTATTTGTACCATAAGGTAAATTCAGTCGTTCCTAACAAAATTCATAGATCTGAACTTTTCACGAATTCTGGAGAGAAAGGGCAGCCTCTCAAAAAGTTGGGTTTTGGCTTCTGGATAAAAATTTCGAATATTAAGCGCTTTAGAATTTTCAAAGGGTACTGGGGTTTCTAATGCGGTGCCAACAAGTGCTCTTGTCTAGTGGGTGTTTGAACAGACTTTGATCGAACACCCTAGTCCATCTGAAATTACCAGTGCTTCATATTGCCTAAGAACAGATCTTTCAGCTCTCCGGGGCCAGCAGGAATAGGAGCTAGCTTTGTTACCCTGTGCTGAGGCAATGTTCCTTCCACCAAGGCTGGCACATCCTCAGGACCATAGCCAACGGCGTTCAGTCCGTTGGGTAAGCCTGCCTTCTTCATCAAGTCAATCACAGCACCAGCCAAAACCTCTCCAGCATCATCTGGTGTCGCCCCACGAACATCGGTTCCCATCAACTCTGCACAGCGCAGATGATTTTCTGGGTCTGCATTTCCTGTCCAACGAAACACAGCCGGGGCATTCAAGATCACAGACATTCCGTGAGGTACGGTGGGATGATCTGGCGGGTAATCGGGGGGAACATATTCCTTGACCATACCACTGACTGGATAGGACATTCCGTGAGGTAGGTGTACCCCCGCATTCCCAAAACCGATTCCTGCATAGGTTGCTCCCAGCAAAATTTGACCTCTAGCTTCGTCATCTTCAGGATCATCCAAAACACGCTGTAGATTTTGGGAAATCAGCTTCAAACATTCTGACGCCCAAATACGACTGATCGGGTTGGAACCTTGGTAAGCTGGTCGCATTCCAGGAGAATCTGGTGCGGGTCGTTGGTGATATGGCAACGCTGTCAATGATTCAAGGGCGTGGCTGACTTGGTCAAGAGCGGTGCAGGCGGTTACCATTTTTGGAAGGCTACGGGTGTTATCAGGATCAATGATCCCCATCAGAGGACGAAGTGATCGATGAGCGATTCCGGTCTTGGCTTCCATTGAGAGTAGGTCAAAGATTGCGACCCCAGTTGTCTCGCTACCGGTTCCGGCTGTAGTAGGAATACAGATCATCGGTTTAATTGGACCTGGTACTGGCAGCCCCTTACCAATGGGAGGATTGACGTAGTCCAGGAAATCTTTTGGTGGGTGGGTCGCATATAGATTTGCTGCTTTCACAGTATCCATACTGGAGCCTCCGCCCACACCTAGATATCCATCAAAATTCCCCTTCTTGGCAAAATCAATAGCCTCGCGGAAAGAAACATCGGTTGGTTCCACGGAAACCCCAGAATAGATTTCGTATTCCAGCCCAACGTCCTTGAGCGAAGCTTCAACAACCTCCATTGTAGCAAGCTTGGCTACTCGAGCATCAGTACAGATCATCAAACGCTTGACGCCCATATTCTTGAAGTCACTTCCAATCTCTTTGGTGACTCCCTTCCCAAACTTGATGCTTGAGGTGTCCATAGTGAATGCAGTTTCCAACTTCATTAGCGGCTCCCTTTTGAGAGTTCATGATTAACCAAATATTTCTGCGAATTATCAGGAACCTACAGACAATCAGCAAGTGCTATACTTTATTAGCCAATTTTGCATCCACAACAGATCTATCAACTCACCTTCAAACGATCTGGATTTTTCAAACACTTTTGAAGGTGAGGCTGAATATCAATAGAATTATCAAAATCCATCCCCTGATCTTGAATCAGAAATCGAATCCATCCCTTGTCATCACAAATATGAGGTTACTTTTTAAGCCTGTGAGATCCTCACAGCAGCCAAAATTGATGATGGTTAAAAAGTATCCAAGGGAAAGAAAAACTTACGGAATCTAATTGAGAAGATTGACCTTCTCTAAAACGGCGAGTATGCAATTGGACTTTGTGACCAGGACGACTCTACTCATGTAAGTTATCGGAGAAAGATGTATCGAAAAAATTTGTTGCGACAAAAACTTCAGGCTGGTGAAAAACTGATCGGAACCTGGCATGAAATCCCAGATCCGGTGGTGACGGAGATCCTCAGTCTGAGTGGACTCGATTTCGTGCTTGTCGATAATGAGCACGGGCCGGGTGATGAGTT
>Ga0255752_10005813_pt1 | contig 11805 bp, 11 predicted proteins | sample 011ome_25_FD_179952 | JGI IMG/M metagenome (GOLD analysis project Ga0255752, IMG submission 179952) | Coastal salt marsh microbial communities from the Groves Creek Marsh, Skidaway Island, Georgia - 011512CT metaG (version 2) | ecosystem: Environmental > Aquatic > Marine > Intertidal zone >...
TAAATATCGATTTTACATAATTCAACTCTATGGTATTTTCAAGTCTAGGTATACATAATGTTATATTCATTTTTATGAGCTTTTATTGAAACAATGTGGTAACTACACATCGTTTCAATTTTGTTTAATACGGATTTATAGAACTCTCCCCTATGCTATGTTAGCATGTCCTACCGTGGAACAATAATTGTGCTGTATCACGTAATTCTTTTCGGAAAATACATTATTTAAGAATAGACATTCGGCAATATTCTATTGTGCAGTTGTGATACAGTTATTTATAAGAATACGCCTTTATATTGATTCTTCGTTATTTAGTTGTTTTTGAGCGTTTGTTTCGTTAGATACTAATCGTATCTCATTTTAATTAATGGACAGTGAATTCGAATTAAATACCTCATGGGAAAATGAATATATTCGAACCACACAAGGCGAAGTCACATATTCACCAGAACCTATGAACAACGTTCGTGCACATATTCTCTATATCAATCCCGAAAATAAAGTTCAACATTCGATTTCTAAAATCATCCCTCTCGACGTTATCAGCCATTCTACCGGCAGTCAACTTTCAGAATCTTCACTTATGCAATTCATTCAATCGAATCGCGAATTCAACCAAAAAAGATATCAATGTGACGGCATTTCTCACTATTGCCTCACTATTGACCCAACACCCCTCTTTAAACAAATTCTTACACCCGAATTCTCCATCGACTCTAAACCCTATTTTACCTCTTTCGATATTCCTCGCACTATCACCTTTCCTCCGTCTCTTTTTGTGTTTCATTCTCTTAACGGCATTTGGTTCATTTTTAGAGAACTTATCTTAATCGAAGAACCTAAAAAACTTGTTTCCATCATCAAAAAAACAACTTCTAGCTCTTCACAAAAACCTAAAAAAACGAAACGGGTTCGCATTTCCAATGACCTCCCTACTATGTCCAAAACTCGTAAACGTCTTTAAGAAAACCATTTAATGATTCATTCATTATCTATCTATTCTAATGAATTTTCCCGATTTACCCGAAATAAATCATGTTCAACATGTTCATGCGTCTATCGTCAAATTATGGACTTCCATTTCTCGCGAGTCCGATTACCAACATGATTCTCTCGTAAATTATCGTCAACAACTCGTTGATATTCTTCAAACTATTAAACGTAACCTTAATACACCAGAACAAACTATTCAACAAGCCATCTTCCTTTCTATTCTGAAAAATATGTTTTGCTTCCTTGCGTATACACGGGACATTCATTGTGGTCTTGGACATCGACAAACCACCTACATGATGCTCGACGCATGGTATGATTGCTATCCTACTTTAGCTGTTGTCGCATTTCAAACCATTATTAAAGGCAATCAATCACAATTTGGATACGGCTCATGGCGCGACATTTCTGGCTTCTATAATTATTCGTGCAAACACAGCTCCAGAGGTTTCGAACACCCCCTCATTGATGTATCCATACGCCTCGTCAACTCCACCTTGCGCAAAGATTGGCGCTCCTTCAATAAAAAGGGCACTATTCACACCAATATCGCAAAATGGATTCCTAGAGAAAAATCTACACATTCTGAACTTTTTAACCGCCTTGCATGCGATTGGGGACGACGTTTTACACCTCACTTCTTTTCTAACACTAGTTCTGTCGATTCTGAATTCGCAGCCATTCGGAAATGCAAAACAAACTATCGCAAAATGATTGTCCAACTCACTCGCGTCATTAACCCAATTGAACACAATCTGTGCGCAAATGATGAGCATTTCGACCAAACTTCTGTCTCCAATTCGGCTCTCGCCAACAATTGGGACCGAATTCGCGAACATTATATTCAACCCGAATCAACTATTCATGATAATTCTTCTTATCCTCCCCTCACATATGGCTTTTCATTTCCAACACATCTTGATAAATTCGTTAAACTTGCTATTCGCATTATAGAAAATACCGGTGATTCTAACCAAAATTTCGACAAAATTTCCCAATTAAATACACATTGGACCTTTTTATTAAACAAATGGCATGGTGCTGTTGAGGACAATGCTATCGCCGTTATTCATAATGAATCCGTTTCCATTCACGACCCTTCGTTACACCGCGCCATCGCACATGCATGCATGATTGCGCAAAAATCAGGTATCAAACGTATATTGTTTGCTTCACATTCACCTATTTGGATTAATCTCGAAAATTGCACCGGTTTTTTAGCATTCATTCGCACCATTTATCGGGCTATACAAGACCAAGTCACATCTTGCTCTAATTTAGACAATGCTATATCTTTCCTTGGAGTTAACCACCCATTCTATCCCATCGTCATTACGCAAAATGGCCATTGCTATCCATACAATACTCAACCCGAATTTATTCACTTTTTTGAAATTATGGACAGTAAACGCTATGAACATATGCAAAACGCTTACCACAATACTGTTTGTATTAATTAATTATTATCTACCTTTAGCTACTTGTCTTTCCTGCCTTGCTGATTGTCGTTCCGTTTGCAACCTTTCTGTCGCCATCCTTTTTCTACCGTCTTCACTTTTCACTTTATGTGCAAAATTTGTAATTATCTCATTATACACTTTGCCACTTGTTCTACGAAAAATACCATCTATTCGACCACGGGTTTCTAGCGGCAATGGACGCTTTGATGGCTCAGACAATACCACATTCTTCAACTCTTCGCTATATTGATACAAAAAATTTTTATCTTTTACCGTTGGCGTATCACATTTAATCAATCCAGAAACGTTTAATTCCAATAAATACATCATCGATAATCCGTAATTATCCCACGATTTATATGTCTTTGTTAACTCTTTCCATGCCTCTAACCACGTTTTACCTTTAAACTCACCTACCCATTTTTTTAAACCGGTTTTTGCTTGCGTTTTTTCATTCTCATCTATTAACATCATTTTATCTATGTGCGAATTACATAACGCCTCCATAGGCTTTATATCTGTTATCGGTGTTTTCAATAATTCTTCCGATACCAAATATTTCTTTTTTTTTCCTATCTGTCGGGCTACATACGAAAGTAATATCAGTTCTATACACCATGGTATATACGAATCTATCTCCACACCAAAGGGTGATTTTGTTTTTTTTTTATATTCATCCATCTCCAATAATTTCGTTTCATAAGATAATCCAAAATCTATTATTATTGGATCATTTCCTTCACCCTCATACATGATGTTATTGGATTTTAAATCCATATGCAAAACTCCCTTTTCATTCATTATCGAAACACTTTCTAGCAAATATAAATGTGTCTCTGCTACTATTTTACAATATTGTCCTGCATTCTGTTCTGATGGTAATTTCTTATTCAACAAGATACTATTCAAATATTTATCCAACGTAAATTTTCCTAAGTATTTCAACTTTGATGATATAAATTTTTTTTCCTTTTTATTTTTTTTCCCACGAACATACATCTTACATGCCGACAATTCTGTTTCCGTTATTTTCGCATAATTCAAAGCGCAACTATCTATTATCGGTCCAAACCTATTTTCATGATTCAGGATCTCTTTGATCAGTTTTCCTATTTTTATTTCCTGTTTACTGTTTTTATCGTCCAATTGCACCTTAGATATATATCCCTTATTTTCTGACTTTTCATCTTGACAAGACACTTCCGGGTTATATACACAACCATATGTCCCCTGTCCCATTATGTATAAATCCTTTTTATCCGATTCAGTCATTGTTCTTTGTATAATATCTTAAGATAGATTTCTATCCTCCATTTACAGCAATAAAAATACACAGATTTTTGTATTTTTTGTATTTTTATTTTTTCGTTTATATAGCTTTGTTTACATTTTTCGTGCCGAATAAAACCTGTTTTTATACGTTTTTTTTAACTTTTCTACCATATCCATTGTTAATTCTCCACGCTTATTCTTTATCAACATAAACTCCGACATGATTTGTTCCTTATTACTATTGCAATAACTATTGTATGCTACCGCCTGAGAAAGAGTATTCATGATTTTTCCATTGTTCTTTACCACATTATTTATATCCATCAACTGCATCTGAATATATTCATCCATTTCACTCAGAAACTCTCGACTAAACCTATTTTTGTATTTGATACCTGCATTTGACCTTTCCTGTGGATTTATATTAGTATCTCTCTTCTTATGATAGTATCGAGCACTCTTAAACATTTTATCTAAAACATCACCTTCGAATCCTTCTGATTCCATTCGACCACGCTCTGATTCTAGAAGACTTTTTATTGTTTCATGACTTAACCACGTGCGCCACGCCTCAGTAAACTCCTTGCGTGTTGCGTTTTTGTTCATGTTTGCAAAATCTGCTAACATCAACTTTACCTTCTCCGTAAAATCAAAACGATACCTTTTAAACTCCATTTTTTTGTTCACAATTTTGTTACCACTCTAGTATATGCTAATAAACCTTTCAATTTTATATATCATTTTCGTTTTTTAGATACTCTTCTTTGGATTTTTCATATCCTTCCTTTGCTATACTCTCCATCACACGCATTGTGTATCCATAAGAACAACCCGAATGACCTCCTGCTATATCCTGCTCACGCATCTTCGCATCTATTCGCTGCCTTTCCGGTGTCGTGCTAAACATAAATCCTTCCCTATCGGGCGGTTCATATGTTCTCAACCAATCCCATAATTCACACTCTGTTATCGCCCAATGTGCATTCACCAAATAAGGCGCTATCGGGTCATTCATGTAATCAAAACTTCCATCGCCGATATCCATTATTATATTTTAAGGTGTATATTTGAATATACAAATTTTTTATTGTTTGCATGTTACGTAGTATAACACGTAACCCACATATGTTTTGAGGGGGGGGGGTCGCTTTCATTCGGGATTGAACCGAAGACCTCGCGATTAACAGTCGCACGCTCTAACCAACTGAGCTATGAAAGCTTTTTCCTGCACGGGGAATCGAACCCCGACCTCGGCCTTGAAAGGGCCATATCCTAACCGTTAGACTATGTAGGATTTTTAGCAAGAGGTGGTCTCGATCCACCGACCTTTGGGTTATGAGCCCAACGCGCTGCCTCTGCGCCATCTTGCTACAAGGGTCTTTACGGCACCCTTACTCCGGCATTAAGCCCCCATTCCTTCGCTTAATACTGTGAGACACCTATATGATTTTATTTTAAATCTTAACTCAAATGCTTGTCGTTCGCTCAGAGGCACTATTTTGTTAATACCCCCATTTCCATTAATGGTTTTGGGGGTGGTATGTCTCTCCATTTCCTCTATTGGCGATCTTTCCGAGGCGTCCACCTTTCCCATTCACCCGATGTGGGGCTTGAACCCACGACCACACGCTTAAAAGGCGTGCGCTCTACCAACTGAGCTAACCGGGTATAAAGCTCCTACCAACTGAGCTAATCGAGTAACAAAAGCTCCTACCAACTGAGCTAATCGAGTAACAAAAGCTCCTACCGAGACTCGAACTCGGGTTTCAGGATTCAAAGTCCTGAGTGATAACCACTACACTATAAGAGCGTTGTTTTTTACACTTTTTACAGGTTATTGCACGAAGAGGGGTTCGAACCCTCGCAGCTGACGCTACCAGGTCTTAAGTCTGGCTCCTTAGACCACTCGGACATCCGTGCAGGTGGATAAGTTTAGAGTCCTTCCATGACTTTGCTCAAATGCGGTCTCGATCCGCAGACCTTCGGCTCATAAGACCGATGCTCTAACCAACTGAGCTATAAGAGCTATTACGCCGCGGGACTCATCGACGTAATATTATATATCCTTTTCTTTAACTCATTATACTATATATATTACCTATGCCCGCTAGAATGAATATGAACATGGTTTTGCATTCGTCCACACCCACTATTTATTCCGATAATAATCCCACGATTTCTCCCTTTTCTGACCACTCCTCTTTTGTTCTCTATTTAGAACCTATCTACAATTCATTTCTTGAAACATACCAAAATATCATCACTCTCGATAACATTCCCAATGGACCCCTTTCTAATATGGTGTCTCGCATTCAATTCCCTAAATTATCACCATTTCAAACCGCTTCTAACACTTTCCGCAGCGGACAATGTGTTCCTACACTTCTTCGTTACCCCACAACTCGAGTGGGCAATCCTTTCAAACAAAATGATGCATTCATGGGTGCCGATGATATTCCTTCTGTGCTATCCTATTTGCGAACACATGGATATCGCATCGAACAATATGACCGTCACCTTAATCATCTTATTGATGGGGTCTCTTCCACTCGCTTCTCCGGTAATCGCAAAATTATAGCTATGATTTCTATATTAACTGCTTAAAATGTCCAAGATTGATACTCATTATTTTTGTATACCATTTTTTGGTATTATACTCTAACTATGCTGCGCTTCACAAAAACTATTCATAAAAATATGTTGCAAATCGGGTATTTGGGATTAAATCAGAATCCTATTGGAAACGCTCGAGTTTTTGTCCAAGATAACACCGCTCAATTAGCATTTATGGAGATTTTACCCGATTTTCGACGTCAGGGACACGGTAGCAAACTTCTTTCTGAGACTGAAAACGCCCTACGGAATACTCACCATGTGACTGAAATCAATCTGCTCGCATGGCAACCCTATAGTTCCAGTGAAGTTATCGATTTTTATAAGAAAAATGGCTATGTTATATCAAATGAGAAGACCGAAATGTATGATGACTCCTCGAAAATGTGGGATTTGGTTCAAATGCATAAAATTCTTGCTCCTTCTGTATTCAATTGGCCTTAATGGATAAAACACACGCTGATAACTGCTACAATAAATAAAATTTAACGAATTCTATTTATTTCTACCATCTTTTATTTCATAATGTCCAAGATTTCAAAACTATACAACATTATATGCCTTTTTCCAGGAATTCCTCCATGTGTTTATTAAATTCTTCAGCACGTCTCCTCTTTTCTGCTGCTGCGATATAACGGGGATTCTCTCGAATTCTTATCGTTTTATTAACCTTCTTTCGTTCCTTTTGTTTTCCTCTCGTTTCGTCTTGTCGTCTCTTCGCGTATTTGTCGGGGTCTATTAATTTCAACATCTTCTTTTCTTTACCCCTATTTTTCTTATTCATATTTTCCCTCTTTCGATTTCTTTCCTTTATTTCATCATTTATTTCTTCTGCCTCGTCCAAATATGCCTGATATTGACCCTTCTTATCTTTCTTGGTGAATTTAACCATTTCTAACGAATCTCTAGATGCATCTGAATGATATTCATTTTCAGCACTATTAAATGTTACCTTCTTCTTTAATGACTCATTCTTTAACGATTCATTCTTTAACGACTCTTTCTTTACACGTGAACTTCCAATCCCACCTCCTTTACTACGCCTCTTTTTAGTCTTGGTCATTTCTTATATATTCACGACATATTAAAGATATAATTTACTTTTCAACATGTTTGTGTTAGAAAATGTTAACACTGGTCTCTGTGTAAACCCTCTAAAGGTTAAATAAGCCAAGATATTGTTGTAAAAATGCAATATACTCTTATCTTTATCATCATGAAAATGAATAAATCCATTCGTTAATGCCCCCTGAAACTCATTCTCTTTACGTTCATAATAATCCGCACTCGTTTGGTCATCTTCGCAACCACTTATCTTTACAATGTTACACAAGTTTTCCAAATCGTCTACCGTATATGACGTATCATTTTCGATTATATCTCCGCCCTTGTAACGATACGGCAAATTCAAATTACTTCCCGAGTTACAACAATCCATTAATACGAACACCTTTGACGTTTTCTCCAAACCTTCCACGAAATTCTCCTGCAACCATCTATCTGTTATCACACCACTTGTAGCATAATCAGATGGACATATCACCTCACTTTTTAAATCTTCTTCGCGAAATGAAGTCACATTTGATCCGTGTCCTGAATAACTTAACCATATCTCTGAACCTGGATTCTTATGCGAAAATATTACCAAGTTTAATAATTCTTCTTCTATATTTTCACGCGTTGCCTCCGAATTTTTTAATGTCGTTATATCTTCCTCCATGAAACAACACCTTCCTTGCAAAACCTCTTTTATATTATTCATATCGTTCACACAACCCTGTAAATCATCCTCTTTCATTTGGTCTTCATTGTAATTTATTCCTATTATGAGTGCATGTTTCTCACCCGATACCGTGTATATTGTATTCTTTTCTTCAACCAATGCAATCGCCTCGTTCATCTCTTCTATTGCGACCTCTTGTAACAGCAGCTCTTCTTTCAAGTCTTCTGATGATATTGTTTCATTACTTGTATCACTATTTGTATCCTCTATTGTATATTCTACATTCACTTCTTCTTTTTGCGGTGTTATACCACACATTGATAGTAAAGTTGAAAAAAATGAACCCATCTATGCATTAACCGTTCATTTAATATTTTCACAATTTTTTATCCGGATGTCGGGGGTCATAGTTGTGGAGGAAGGGCATCTCGTATAGCCGCTCATGCACTAGGACACCCCGTCACCCACCCCCAACGGAACTATCCACCGGAACTCCCCACCCCAGCCTTTAAGCCCAGCCCTGCACCAAACCCCCTATTTCCACTTATCGGGAAATGAGTGGGATATCGATTTACCGGTATTTTATCGGGAAACGAGCACCGTTTTTGGTCCATTTAATCCTCACTCTTTTCAAGTGCAAAAAAGGCGTAAACCCGCATAAAATTGATACCCTTTTTCTGGTGTAGAGTAGTGCCGATGAGCTCCTAACTTAGCTCATCGAATAGTGGTTAATAATATAATATGTAAAGTTAGACACAGATAGCGTGAAAAGCACTTCCCTCGACGGTGTATAAATGTTGTGCATTCAATAATAAATCCAATTGAATGTATAGCCGGACGACCCTGAAAATCGTCCCGTTCCCTCTGTGTAATGTGAAAATATAATGAAAGTCTGTTGTATCAGTTAAACCCACAACACCTTAACCGGTAGTGTGGGGTAATTTGTTGGATTGGTGGAGTAGGCCCCCACCATGAAAATGAGTTTGACGCGATATTATCTGTAACTGGTCATAATAGTGCTTATTAGAGTGTTTTATGACTTTGTTGCTTGGATGATTAGTTACTTTGGAACGTAATGCATCGGTTTTAGTTTAGAATTGCACTACAATTGAATATAGGGAAAATGAAATAACGAACGCACGGTACGCCTTCGCCCCCTAATTCATTTTCCAAGTCGATAACCTCTTTCAGTAGAGAGATCGGCGAAATCCGTGTCGAAAGCGGAAAGCAATCCTGGGGGCCACCTGTTTTTTTTCGAACGCACGAGAACACCAAAAAAACCCCCAAAATCGCATAAAATTGATAGGCCTTTTTGACTACGAATTGGGAGCATCTAACTTAATAGTTATTAATCGTTTCAACAATCATGTCCGCAAACACACAAACCAACACCGTCGTCGCTACCCAGGAAAAGAAGGAGAAGAAGCCCACGCTCTCTGCTAAGTATTCCAAATTCCTTGTGTTCGGCTACGGGTTCGTGAAAAGCCTCGAGTCTCAAGGCGTCCTCAATGCCGAGGGCGTGGAAACCGCCTTCGCGGAACTCAAGCTCATGTCCTCCGTCGAGGAGCAAACCCAGCTCTATGAAAGCTTCCTCGCCCAATCTAAGGAAACCAGCAAGGTTATGCGCAAGTTCGTCGCACTGCGCAACAAGCCTCCTAAGGCTCCTAAGGCTCCTCGTGCAAAGAAAACCGCAAAGAAATCTGAGTCATCCGACGCCGACGAGAAGAAGCCTCGCGCAAAGAAGACCAGTCGCGTCGAAAATGACTCCGAAAATGACCTCGTCAGTCAAATCGTAACCGCCGCTAACACCGTCGACGCCCCTCCAGCCAAATCTAAGGAGGAGAAGGAAGCCGAGAAGGTCGCCGCCAAGGCAGCCAAGGAAGCCGAGAAGGTCGCCGCTAAGGCAGCCAAGGAAGCCGAGAAGGTCGCCGCTAAGGCAGCCAAGGAAGCTGAGAAGGTCGCCGCTAAGGAAGCCAAGGAAGCCGCCGCTAAGGAAGCAAAGGCAGCCAAGGCAGCCGCCGCTAAGGAAGCAAAGGCAGCATCAAAGAAAAATACTAAGGCTGTCGAAGCTCCCGCGCCAGAGGCTGTCGAAGCCCCCACTCAAGTAGAGGAGGAGGAAGAGGAAGAGGAAATCCACACTCAGGAAATCGTTATCGGAGGCAAGTCATATCTTCTCGACGAGGAGAACAACGTTTACTCTGTCGACACTCACGAGCAAATCGGCACCTTCAACGCTGAGAATCAAACCATCAGCGCTCACCTTTAAACATATATTCTTACGCATATTTCATAAAAAGTAAAAAGTCCAAAACATAAACAGTAAAAAATAAAAAAGTATAAAACACACTTTTTTATTTCCGCGTTGAACCACTTAAACTCTGCTGTCTATTTAGTATAAAGAAATATTTCCATGTCTTATTGTTCCTATTGCAACTACTTCGCGTCCACCAACTCGCGACTCAAGCGACACCTCAACACCGACAAACACGCGCGCAACTTCATGCTCGTCGATGCCGGCATTCAAGACCTCGTTGAACCACCATGTGACGAAACATACGACGACCTTCCCGACCTTATTCCTATCGAACCACTCTGTGACGAAATAGACGACATCCCTGACCTCGTTCATACCAATGATGAAGCGCCAGAACTCATTGACGTTTCTCTAGACACGTTCGACCTCGAACTTACTCCTATCGACGAGTCCACGCGCACTTTAGCCAAAACTTCGTTCGACATCACCTCTTCCATTTCACAATTCTTCGACGACTACCCATTCGCATTCCACCTTTTACATGTTATCGGCTTCTTCGGACTCATCTTTTTTAAAACAAATCGTGAAACACCCCCTTTAGTCGATTCGAAATAATTATCTTTATTTCTAACGATATTGTATAATTATTTTAAATGAGTGGAAAAGCCAAACCAAGACTAAGAGGTGCAAAGACGGGTGTCAACCAGAACGAAGAAAGGGAAAAGAGAGAAAAAGGGCAAATGACCAGTCGTGGCGAGAAGAGAGAATCTTTGGTTAATCGAAGAAGAGACTTTTGTCCAGCGGCTGATGCTTTATACGACCGATATGGGGAAGCGAAAAGGAATGATACGGTTGCAGCGTGGCGCGCTGAATTAATCAAGGCTTATCAAGATTGCAAATCTCTCAAATTCTATGAATGTGACCCAAGTGAGGTAGGTGACTTGATTGATATTTTGGCCGACATGAAAATAGAGCAGAAAACGGCATCTGGGGGAGGTAAAATGGTCGGTGGTAATATAACAGCACATTTTATACGTTTGCAAGAATGGTTAACACCAAAATTGGCACGGGGTGCTGCTGCTATATCTGACTGCGCTAAATGGTTTATAAATAAAATTTTAGACGGATTGACCGTGATTGGTGGAACAACTGTTGCCGGCGCTAATATCGCATTTTCTGCGAGTATGGACTTGGCTAGAACCGCCTTGGGGAATAATGATACTCAAACATTCCAATATCTATTAGCCTTTTGCGGAATGATTACCAGTAACACTTATGCTGCAGGCGAAAAGGTTCACGACTGGCTTCAGCGTGCTCGTGCTGCTGCTGCTGCCGCTGCCGGTGCTACTGGTGCCGCTGTTGGCGCTGTAGTTCAACCATACATAGATGTATTTACACAGAATATGATTAATTTACTTACTACCCAAAAGGAATTATTTGTGGGCAAGATACCAGGTGTAAATACTCCTGCCCAGTTTGATGCCTGG
>Ga0255752_10005826_pt1 | contig 11791 bp, 10 predicted proteins | sample 011ome_25_FD_179952 | JGI IMG/M metagenome (GOLD analysis project Ga0255752, IMG submission 179952) | Coastal salt marsh microbial communities from the Groves Creek Marsh, Skidaway Island, Georgia - 011512CT metaG (version 2) | ecosystem: Environmental > Aquatic > Marine > Intertidal zone >...
AACAGTTAATACACAATTAATCCAAGGAGTTTCTACTCCAATTAGTAAACGTGTTGCTGATAATACAGGCGGAAATGAAGATTTAGACAGCAGCGTAGCAACAAAAGGATATGTTGATGTAGAAATCAGTGCAGAACCAGTTGTACTAACAGTTGATGCTACTGGATTTTCAAATCCGTCAGCAGTATTTTCTGACAATATTGGACCGCATGAAGATATTAAGGATGCACTAGAATACTTATATCCAGCATCGCAAAAAGCGAACGGCACAGATGCAAGAGTTTTTGCAACTTCTTATATAAGTGCAACAGTTACAGGAATTAATATTAATGCAGCAGCAGTTAAAACAACAGCTAATGTATATGTTGATCCTGATGATAGTACTACACCAGAATTTGACAGTGTGTTAAAAGATATTTCGTTTAATCCTGTTACTGGTAATGCGAACTTGTCACCGGCAAGAGCAAAAATAGATTTTAAAGTGGTTGCCGGAGTATGGCAGTGGCAGCGTACCACACCAGTTTAACAAAACAGATAAATACTAAGTCGCACATAGGGGTTTATAAATGGCATATACAATAGATACATATAGTAACAGTAGATCATGGAAAATTGAAGATGGTACTGTTGATCAGACTACTGATTTAAAATTAGTAGGTAAGAATTACGCAGGTTACGGTGAAATACAAAACGAAAACATGGTATTTTTGCTGGAAAACTTTGCAGGGCAAACTGAACCGCCAAGAAAGATTTCTGGGCAAATTTGGTTTGATACTGGTAACAGTAAATTAAAATTTTATGACGGCATTAAATGGCGCACAACAGGTGGCGCCGAAGTTAGTTCTACAGTTCCAACAGGCCTTAAAGAAGGCGATTTTTGGTGGGATCAAGACAATGAACAACTTTACACATATAATGGCGGTGATTTTGTACTTATCGGACCCCAAAGTGCAGGATCAGGCCAAACACAGATTGTAAGCCGTTCAGTTCGCGACAATACAGGATCAAGCAGAGGTATTATTACTGCCGTTGTAAATGACGAAGTTATATTTACAATAAGTTCGCAAGATTTTACTATTGATAGTGCAGATGTTGATTCAAATATCTTAGGCTTTGACAGAATACGTCAAGGTATTACCCTAAAGAATACACTAAACGGAAGCGGTGGCGTTACATCGGGCGATTGGAGACTAGTAGGAACAGCTACTAACTCAGAAAAATTAGGCGGATTATCATCTACATCTTATGTATTAAAAACAGATGCTAACTTTAGTCAATTAGCTCGCTTCTCAGACTTAGGTATTGCGATTGGCGATTCTAATGATTTAAAAATTAAACAAGAAATTATTACTGGCAACGGTACACAAGTAGAACGTCCGATAATTGCAAACGAAACAGGCGGATCTATTGCGTTTAAAGCTAAAAATAACTCAGGCGTTGTTGTTAACTCTTTACAAGTATTGTCTACCGCAGTTATTCCTGGCTACGTTAATGGTACAGAAACACAAAATAAGCCAACAGCAACACTTACAACCATGGGAACAGAACAATATCCATGGGAGACAATGTTTGCAAAAGAATACGTAGGTTTAGGTGTTGCAGCAACTGGCTTAGTATTAGCCGATGATGTTGATGCATATGTGTTTGATTTTACTAATGGTACTGAACCACCAGCTAGCTTGTTAAGAAAACCAAGTAAGGCTGCATCTCCAAACACTGTAGTTGTAAGAGATCAGAATAGTGACATTTATGCAAACTATTTTCAAGGTATTGCAACTGAAGCATTATATGCTGACCTTGCAGAAAAGTATACTACAGATGAAGAATATCCAGTTGGTACAGTAATGGCAATTGGTCAAGACGAAGCAGAAGCAACTAAAGCAATGCGTGATACTATTGCAATTGGCGTTATATCAACTGCACCTGCATATCTAATGAATAAAGACTGTGACGGGCAAGCAATCGGCTTAAAAGGCCGTGTTCCTGTAAGAGTTATTCGTCCAGTTAAAAAAGGTCAAGCAGTATATGTTGATGATAACGGATGTGCAAGCACAATGATCAATGGTGGCTGCTTAGTAGGTATAGCACTTGAAACTAATCAAGACGATGACGAAAAATTAGTCGAGTGTGTATTGAAAGTATAAATATAGTAGCACTTAATAGGAAGAAGATAACATGCCAGATTTAGTACGTGGACCCAACGATCCAAACGGAGCGTCTAAAATTACAGCAGCTAATTATAACGATTTGCAAAAAACAGTTGCGGATATTTTAGGCGATGGGTTCGCAGATACCGGATATGGACAAGAACTAGTTAGCACACCATTATTAGCAAGCGATATTGTTAGAGCAGAGCATATGAATTTGCTCAGAGATGACATTAACAGAATACAAGTTCACCAAACTGGTAGTCTTAGTTCGTTATTAGAATTAACACCAGGTGAAAAAGTTAGTGCTAATGATATTAATGGTGTAGTTGATAAAGGGTTTAATCAATTTGTTGCGGTTGTTAATATTTTAGAAGCAAATAAAGCTATAGTTGACGGAACTCAAGTAACACTAGAAACTGCAACTACTAGTACACGTTTTGCAGCGTGGAACGGTAAAGTAGTACATAGTTTTACAGCTACCTTTGATGATGCAGATCATAGACGTGCATTCTTTAATGCAGGCGGACAAATACATATGAGCGCAACAATTGAAGGTGATAATACTGCTAAAGGCGCTGACTGGAATACTATATTAACAAATATGGGAACAATTAAGTTTAGTGCTACTACTACTGAAAAAACTGGTAGTGCTGGATTGCTACAACCTATCGGAAATAACGACTTAACAACAAGTTATCAAAAAATATTCGAACGTAGAGGTCAAGCAGATTATTATGCAGAAAATAGATTCTTTATGTATGCTAAAGAAACTAGCAATCGAGCAATTCAGTTCAGCATTGAATTTGAAGATAACGATGTAGGTGATCCTAATGATGACGAACTTATCCGCGGAACTCTAACTAGCGTTGTTAAACAATTAAGACCTACTGGATCATATGTAAGTGTTAAATCTCCTGCCTATAGTACACAATCAGACATATCTGAAGGAGATTAATTTATGGCAGTATCAGTTGGCGATTTAGTCGATAACACCGATTACACAGGGTTAGTTGACAGAGTAAACGCTGTCTTAGGCAACGGGTCGGGTCAAATAGGATACGGACAAGTTGTTAATTCTGCTCAAAACTATAAAAGCATAACTTCAACTAATACAATTTCACCTGCAGAATGGAATTCGTTAAGAACTGACATTAATAAGTGTACAGTTCATCAGACTGGTGCTAATTCTGGTATTAGTACTATTGCTTCTACACATATTATTGGCGCAGATGCTACTGGAACTACTGTTACTAGAGTTTCAGGAGATACCTTTAGTATTGTTTCTCCTGACAACGATGAAGGGTTTAACGATTTTGATACATCAGTTGGACTATTAGAAAGTAGATCAAGTCAGATTGCAGCAGGCCAATTTGATTTAACAACTGGTAGAGTTTTCGGAAACTCGGGTAGAACAACACAATGGGGTGTTAATACTATTAACCCTATGATATTTACTGAAATGGTTGTAGAATTCGAAGGCGGATATACTACAACAAATGCTAGTGGAAATAGTTACCAAGCAACTGGACCGGATCATCGTAGACATTTTTTTAATGCCGGCGGCGAAATCCGTTTAAGTGCAACACTTACTGGTTCTACAGAAAAGGATACAGACTGGGGAACAATGCTAGGCAATATGGGACAAGTTGTATTTGGAAAAAACGGAACATACTTGTCAACAGGCGGATCAGGAAGAGCTAGAGATGGTAACACTGATGTTGATGGCGCAGGTGGTATTGAAAGTGCATTAGGTAACTATCAGTTAAGTACAGGATATCAAATCATATTTCAAAAGAATGGATCACAAGAAGAATATGCAGAAAACTATGTTGTGATTTATGCTAAAAGAAATAGTGCAAACACTAGAATTACGTTCTTATTTGAGTTTCACGATATCGACTCTGGGGACCAAACAGGTATTGGACCTAAAGTTGACGAACCTGTATTTCAAAACGGCGGCAGTATGCAAGCAGGAATAGATTTAAAACGTCCCAACGATGCGGCTGCTGTAAATATCCCAGAACCATTATTTGAAGTAGTAACTGAACTTCGTCTCACATAACACTTGACAAATTCCCTAGATGACTATATACTACTAATATAGTCGGAGGAATTTATGGACGAACGCTTAGAAAAAGCATTAGAGTTTTCAAACTACATGGTTACATTAAATAATCAACGTAGGGTTATTCACGAACAATTCTTAGAAAGCTGTGTACATTATCTTAATGGTGGTAAGTTTTCAGTTAACAAAGATCTTATAACATTTTGCCATACCTTAATTAATAGTGATCAAACTAGTGCAGTTATTATTGATGATAACAATACTCCAGTTAATGTAGAAGATCTACAGCAATTCTTAGATGATATCTTAAATATTTACTTTACAACGTCATACGAATATTTAGACAAGTATAACGAAATTAAAAAGAACAGAACAGTTAAAGGTCTTGTTGATCTATGAGCAAAGGTGTTTTACTCTTTGCACAAAATAATCATTCAGTTGATTACATTAAACAAGCAATTTTTTGTGCAAAAAAAATTAAAAAACATTTAAACCTTCCTGTGGCTCTTGCTACAGACAACTCTGATTATCTTAAAACTAATTTTCCGTATTACGAAAAATACATTGAACATGTAATAGAGCTAGACTGGTACGAATGTTCTCAAAAAAGAACGTATCGTGACGGAACAATGAGTAAGCGTGATCTTGAATGGCGCAATCACGATCGTGCTACAGCATATGATATTACACCGTTTGACGAAACTATTGTAATGGATACTGATTTTATTATTGGTAATGATATATTGTTAAATGCATTTGACACAGATCAAGATTTTTTAATATTTAGACATATTACAGATCTAAATATGGACAGACCTGATGAATATCGATTTAATAAGATTAGCGATAGAAGCGTGGATATGTATTGGGCTACAGTTTTTTATTTTAAAAAGACAGAAAGTATGAAATTATTTTTTGATCTTATAACACATATTAAACAAAACTGGAACTTTTATAGACTTACATATCAAATTGCTAATAAAACTTATAGAAATGACTTTGCATTTAGCATAGCAATTCATATATTAAATGGATTTCAGAGAACCAATTGGCCTAAAACATTGCCAGGCAGATTATGGTTTACTAGTGACGCAGATGTATTAATTAAAATGGACAATGAAAGTTATACATTTCTATTAGATAAGAAACACTGGGTAGGACATTATCACGTAGGAACAGTAAAAGATGTAAACATTCATATTATGAATAAATTTGCATTAGATAGATTTATAAACGAGGACTTAGTTAATGAATAAAGGTTTTTGTTTACTTGCACAAAATAATTCTAAAACAGATTATGTCCGCCAAGCATATGCACTTGCACTAAGTTTACACTTGTATAATAAAGATCAAAAAATTAGTTTAATTACTAATGATATTGTGCCCAAAGAATGGCAAAGTGTGTTTGATCAAATTATTCCTATTCCGTGGACTGATAGTGCAGAAGACAGCGAATGGAAGATTGAAAATCGCTGGAAAGTATATCATGCTAGTCCGTATGATGAAACTATTGTATTAGAAGCTGATATGTTAATTACTAGTGATATAACGCATTGGTGGGATGAATTAGGCAAACAAGATTTATTCTTTGTAAGCAATGTTAGAACTTATAGAGACGAAGTAATAACTAATAGATTTTATAGAAAAACTTTTGATGCTAATGAATTGCCTAATTTATATAGTGCATTGCATTACTTTAAAAAAGGTGATACTGCAAAAGAATTTTATAATCTTCTTGAAATTATTGTAAACAACTGGGCATTATTTTATTCTAAGTATGCTCCTAATGAATATCAGAAATGGTGTAGCATTGATTTATCTTCTGCTATTGCAAGTAAAATATTAGGTAATGAGCGTGATATAACTAATCCTAACAGTTTTATTACGTTTACACATATGAAGCCATTAATACAGGGTTGGTATAATAAACCTGAAAAGTGGACGTCTGTCCTTGGAAAATATTTTACTGATGAACACAATTTGTTTTTAGGAAATTATTTACAAACTAGAGTATTGCATTATGTAGAAGATAGTTTTTTAACTGACGAATTAATAGAGAAATTAGAAAATGGAAAAACACTTTTATATTAACTTTCGAGAAGAAACTGGTGAAATATGGAAGCTAACAAATGAGTTAGATACTTCAACACCGTATGTTGAAATTGATCGTGAAATGATGTTAGACTTTGCAGAAGAGCGAAAAAAGATGGATGACTATGTAGTTGTTCCATCTAGCGATAAGACATTAAAATACGAAGTTAAATTTAAACACAAAGATTTAGCAGAGTTTGATGTTGATAAAAGTGTACACAGATTGCCAGTAATTACAACAGTTGATACAAATAATGCATTTTTAATTAAACAAAATTTAACAACAGGCAGTTGGACAGTAAGTTTAACTTTAGAACTTAGAGAGTTATTATCAAGTACATTATATTATAAAGATAAAAGTCAAGTAATTTACATTACGCAAAAAGATAATCCTGCGGTATTATTAGACACACTTGATATTAAAATGTACAACATATTATATTCAGATAGCTTTGAATTAACTACACAAGATATAAAGGTTGCAAAAAACCCTAATGTGAGTTTATACTGTGGTAAAGCATTTGAGAATTATTTTCATATTCAGGAGACAGCATGAGCACTATTAAAGTAGTTGACCAGGATATTATTTTCTTGTCGTACGATGAACCTAACGCTGAAAAGAACTATGCAGACCTGTGTGCTAAAGTGCCGTGGGCTAAACGTGTACACGGAGTCGAAGGTAGCGATGCTGCACACAAAGCATGTGCCGATCTAAGTGAAACAGAATATTTTGTAACTGTAGATGCTGACAATATTGTCGATCCAGAATTTTTAAATCAAGAAGTTGATTATGAAAGTTTAGGTCTGACTGCAAATCATGTGTTTAGTTGGTGCGGAAAGATTCATGTCAACGGATTAATGTATGGCAATGGTGGTCTTAAAATGTGGACACGTAAGTTTGTACACAGTATGAAGACACATGAGAACAGTGAGGACGGCGATGAGCGAGGAAAAGTTGAATTCTGCTTCGACGACAAGTATTACCAGTTTAACGAGAACTACAGCGTATCTTATACTAATGCGACACCTTGGCAGGCTTGGCGGGCTGGCTTTAGGGAAGGCGTTAAAATGAGCTTAGATAGAGGAGCTAAAGTATCTGACTTGCGTAAAGTGTGGTGGCAAAACTATCAACGATTGCTTATTTGGAGTCAAGTAGGTGCAGATGTAGAAAACGGTCTTTGGAGTGTATTAGGTGCTCGTCAAGGGTGTTATATGACAAACTGTACAGATTGGGATTATGCTAATGTACGCGACTTCGAATGGTTAAACAATTTTTGGGAAAACGAAGTTAGAAGTAGTATTGACAGCGAACACGAAGTATATGATGAATGCGAACGTCTAGGACTTGAAATCCTTAAAGGTACAGGTGTAGATATTGACGTTGCTCCATTAAGTGCAGGTCAGAGTAAGTTTTTTAAGACAGTATATCAAAATACTCCAAGGATTATTAGATCTCGATGAGCAACGAACAGCGTATACAGATACTTGAAGAAAAACGTGAAAAAATTAACAATGTAAGTTGTAGTTTTTGTACAGCCAAATGGCTACAAACAACGTTAATGCTACAAAACGGATATAATCATAGTTGCCATCATCCTGCACCACATAAAATACCTTTAGAAGAAATTGCAGCAGACCCTGCTGCATTGCATAATAGTAAGTTTAAAAAAGAACAACGAGCTAAAATGCTCGATGGTGAGCGTCCTAAAGAGTGTGACTACTGCTGGAATATTGAAGATTTAGACAAAAATTACTTTAGTGATAGACATTACAAAACATCAGACACTTGGGCCTGGGACAGATTTGATGAAATTGCTACATGTGATCCTAATAAAAATGTATACCCGAGTTATTTAGAAGTTAGCTTTAGTAATGCATGTAATTTTGCGTGTGCTTATTGCTCACCTGAAATCAGTAGCAAATGGATGGAAGATGTAAAGCAACATGGTCCTTACCCTACTAAGCATGGTGCTCATCATTTAGACTACTTGGAAAAAACAGGTAAGATGCCCTATAAGAATAGAGAGCATAACCCATATGTAGAAGCATTTTGGAAATGGTTCCCAGACGCACTTCCGCATTTAAAAGTATTGCGCATTACAGGCGGCGAGCCTACAATGTCAAAAGATACTTGGAAACTATTAGACTATCTATTAGAAAATCCTCAAAAAGGTTTAGATGTTGCTATTAATACTAATGCATGTGTTGAAAATAAACTTATAGATAAATTAATTGAAAAAGTTAATAAACTTGCACAAGTAGGAGTAAAGGTAGACATTTACACTAGCCTCGAAAGTACAGGTGCGCAAGCAGAATATGCAAGAGATGGGTTGCAATATGGCAAGTGGTTAATAACTGTAGATAGATTATTAAAAGAAACAAACTCAACAGTTGCTATAATGACTACTATTAATATGTTAAGCCTACCTAGTTTTATTGATTTTATGATGCTAGTTATGGACTTTCGAAAAGAATATAATAAAACATTCGAAGTTAACAGAATTCCGTTAAGCGTAAACATAATGCGCTGGCCACCACATTTGCAATGTACACTATTAGATACAGACTATCGTATAAAAACAGCAAACACTATTGAAAAAGTTTGCGAGCAATGGTTAAAGTATTACACTAAAGAAAAATATGCTAGGTTGTATCTAGAAGAGTTTGATCAGATAAAAAGATTTTGTGACTATTTAAGAACATCAGAACCAGCAATAGAGCATAGACAGGACTTTGTACGATACATACAAGCGTACGATAAAAGAAGACATAAAAACTTTGCGGACACATTTCCGCAATATGAACATTTAATAGAGGAATGGAATGCCAAAGAAGCCTGAAGAAAATTTACAACAGTACCGTGATAGAGTCTTAGATAGTAAAAGTAAGAGTTTCTGTGGTGCTAAATGGTATAATGCAACAACATGGCTAGGTAGTGGTACTACTGCTAGTTGTCACCATCCACCTGCACATAAAATTCCTATTGTTGAAGTAGAAGCAAATCCAACAGCAATCCATAATACTGAGCATAAAAAAGAAATGCGCCGTATGATGCAGAATGGAGAACGTCCACGTGAATGTGAATACTGTTGGAAAATGGAAGACATGGGTAAAGATGCAGTAAGTGATAGAACATTTAAAAGCATCATCTATACTGATGACGAATTACAACAAGCATATCAAGCAGACGCAAACGAAAATACTAACCTCAAGACGTTTGAAATTGCATTTGATAGAGTGTGTAACCTTGCATGTTCATATTGTAATGCTAGTTTTTCAACTACATGGGCTAAAGATATCAATAAAAATGGTCCTTATGAGAATCTAGTAAGTGATGGCGCAGGAGCATTTCATCAAAATGGTGATTGGGCTCAACCGTATAAAAACGATGAGGACAATCCTTACATTCAAGCATTTTGGAAATGGTGGGAAAGCGGACTTGCAGACAGCTTAGAAGAACTGCGCATTACAGGCGGTGAACCTTTAATGAGCGGAAACACTTGGAAATTGTTTGATTGGTTTAATGCGCAAGATACTAATATGAGATTTGCTATCAATAGTAATCTTATTGCTAAAGATGATATCATTGATAAGCTAATTGACAAAACACAAGGCATGAAACACTTTGATTTGTACACTAGTTGTGAAGCAGTTGGTGCTCAGGCTGAGTATATACGTGACGGACTTGATTACGAGTTATGGTTAAAAAACATTAAACGTATGCTAACAGAGGGAAATTGCAATGGCATCAATATTATGATGACCATTAATAGTCTTTGTTTGTTTAGTATTACAGAATTTTTAGATGAAGTATACAAACTTAAAGAGCTTACACAGAGTAGAACTCCTACAGTAAGTGTTAACTTATTGCGTTTTCCTAGTTTTCAAAGCCCGTTAGCATTACCTAATCATATCAAAGATCATTGTCATACTAATCTAAGCACCTGGTGGGAAGCAAACAAGCATAAAGAAGGTTGGCACGAATTTGAAAAGGCAAGTATTGAACGTTTGATAGATTATCTTGTTACAGTAGATGCTCCGCATAGACGTACAAGTAACCCTGTAACACTATGGCGCGACTTTAAAACATTTTATGCACAGTATGACAAGCGCCGAGGAAAAGACATCAATGTGTTTCCTGCAATTTTAACTGATTGGATTAACAGTATACCTAACACGGATATTGAAATACAAGAATTAGCAGAAAAAGAAGGTTGGGTACTAAAACCAGATCCTAGGAATATTGATGATCCCCTTGCGTCCTACGATTAATCTGTATTACGATAAAATTATAGATGAAATGCCTGTACCAAATGGCATTTCGTCTTACGACTTTAGTAATGACATGCGCAGAATTCCATTAAATGCTGATAAGAATTCTCCTTTTGATGTTACTACGGTATTGTTTAATGTACTAAAAGTCTTAAACGTTGAACGTGTTAATTTATTCTCAGGAAATGAAACAGCAAGTAATCTCTTTTATCCTTTAGATTTAAGTAAAGGTACATCTTGGTATAATGTTGAATTTGAAAATCATATACCTGCAAAAGTTATTTCTAAAATTAGAAAAGGTAAGATGAAATTACTAATTTTTGCACCAAGATTATCTCACGATTACAGAGTGTTATGGAAATTAAGAACTCAACTTGATAAACTAGGCGCCAAAGGAATAACTAAAGACAAAATTTATATTGTTTTAGGAGATCTTAATCGTGCATATCGAAAATTATTTGATAACCCTAATGTTTATGGTATAGATTGGTGGCAAATCTTTGCACAATTAGCATACAATAGCAGATACGGTATTAATGATACACATTGGGCATTTAGAGATCCGTCTTTTTATTTGCTGTCAAGTGATGAGTACGAAAAAGAAAACTTTCAATTTGAAAATTGGAATCCAACACGAATTTTTACAGGGTTTACTGGTAATACTGCTACTCATAATACTGCTCTTATTAGCGAATTGATATATAGGCAGTTAGATTCGTTTGGAGAGTATAGTTATAATTTAGAAAATAAACTTATACCTAGAGAACATGATAATTTTAGAATAATTGACAAAACACAAGGTGAGGAATATGCTGCTAAAAAGCAAGAAATTATTTCTACCTTAACTTATGTTAAAAAAATAGATTATAATTTTAGTACATTAAAAAGAACTCCGCTAGTAGTTGACAAAAAACTCTACGAAGACAGTCTTATTAGCATTGTTAGTGGTTCGTATTCGCCTATGTTTGATAAATCATATCTAGATGAAATTAATGTATTATCACCGGGGTTAGGTATATGGCGACAAATAGCCAAAGGACACCCCTTCATGGCACTAGGTTGTTTAAATACTATGGGATACGTAAGCGGCGAAGGATACTTTTTACCTACGCCAATTACAAATCAGTTTTATGATAGAGTCTCAAAGACAACACAAAAAGTTAAACTAATGTGTGACAGTATTGAACTAATGACGCAGTTTAGCACACAAGAA
>Ga0255752_10005829_pt1 | contig 11788 bp, 10 predicted proteins | sample 011ome_25_FD_179952 | JGI IMG/M metagenome (GOLD analysis project Ga0255752, IMG submission 179952) | Coastal salt marsh microbial communities from the Groves Creek Marsh, Skidaway Island, Georgia - 011512CT metaG (version 2) | ecosystem: Environmental > Aquatic > Marine > Intertidal zone >...
TTTTAGATCTAGATGGCGGGTGCCAATGGCACCCTAGAAAATAGTACAGCTAAGCAAAGCGATAAGTACCCCGATTCTTCTTGCGGCTTACCACACTTACGTTACTGCTCTTGTTATTCGTTGGGTTGCCATCTTTGTGATGGACATCTTTTTTGTCGCCTTTTGTCGCCTTGCCTGAAGCCAAAGCTGCACGACGGGCTTTGTTACGTCCAGCACGTCGTGCCTTCTGCTCAGCAGTTTTATGGTACTTGTATTCTTCTTTGTAATCGCGCTCAGTAGCCATTGCTCTTTTTACCTTTAGTCTTAGTGGCTTTCTTTTTTGCCTTCTTCTTGCTGGGTGCTGCATTTATACAAGGTACGCCTTTGTGCATGGTACTACTCCGGTTTAGGATGGTGGGGTCGGCCATGACACTTCGTCTAATGAAGTGACTATGGTGTTATTTGCAGGGACATCGCGCAGGGCCTGACGGTAAGCCGCCCATTCTATTTTGGCGGCATCGGACAGGGGGCTATCTAAAGACTGTGTCCAGTCGGTGCGGAAGAGTTTACTGTCGCGCAGCCCCCGAATTTCAGCTGCAAGATCTACTGTATCCAGAGCCCACTGAAAGTTTTCCCACCTATGAAAAATAGATGGCCGCTCAGGCTTGGTTTTTACCCAGCCATCTTGCCAATACCACCCGTCCATCACTGCCATATCCGGTTCGGAATAGTCAAACGCGCGTAAGGTGTCGTCGCCAACTACTTGGCCCTCCTGAAAAAGGGCGTCATCTGAAGGATGCACAATCGAGCGCACCTCACCGTTTGTTGCAACAAAAGCAAATTTTATCATACGACAAATCCTACCATTTCAGTTCTGTGGCCCTCCCAAACTTTCTCTACAGGTTGAACGTACCAAGCAGACTGGCCACCAGAGGAAAGTACACTTGTACCGAACTGCCCTGTCGGATAGTTCCAAAAAGCAACGCGAGAGTCCGAGCTGTATTGCCGGTCAGCCTCTGGACCGAAGACCCTGTATTTGTAAACACTGTAGTTCATCGCCAGCGCGTATAAATCTAACAAATCAGCGGGTGATTCAGGAACGTACCAATACCCTGCGCCAGAACTTGTCGCTGTAATTTCGTGGTGCCGTGCAGCGCGTACGCGGAACGTGGGTTTCTCGGTTGTAAAACTTAGCGTGCCATCAGATCTATAGACATTGAACCCATAGTTCGCTGGTGTCTGCCCGCTGATCACAGAGTCGTCGAACAAACTACAGCGTTGAATAATTGCGTAATCACAAGCACCTGTTGCGTACGCAGCGCCCCCAAGAAGATAATTCATGTACGCGCGCCGAGTTCTAGTACCATTACCTGCTACTACATCATAGAAGTAGGCTATTAATTGAGCAGAGTATAACGGGTTTGGGTCGTGGGGCTTTGCAACCACCATAACGTCATCGGGAAAACTTGCTGGTATATCAACATACCCTAGCGTAGACGCGTTAGTCGCTCCCACGATACCTGTCGCTAGAACCTGAAACCCCTGGGTAGTCTCGTCAACCTGGGTAAACCCGGAGTTGTTATACGCCCGAAAACCGTAAGCCATTATTGGTTCAACTTAAATACGTTAACGCGGTACTGAATGCTTCCAGCAGTAGCGCTGATCGTAAGCGTATTGCTCGCAGAAATGACCTTTAAGTTTTCGTTGACGGGGGTGACATCTACCCCCCAGTCTCCACTGGTAATGTTATAACCCCCGCCAACATTAATAACGATTGGACTAGCGCCAGCAGTGCCTGCGTATTGCGCGTAGTGCATAACTTGCCTGTCTCCTGTGTCTAGGCGCAGTCTTGGAGGAGAGTCATTTGTCCAAACGCGTATGCCATGAGCCATTAAAGCGCTCCCAACTTCACACGTATAGCGCCTGTTGAATCGTAGACGCGGATGCTGTCACTAAGGATCTCCATTCGCCCACCTGACGCAGCGCTCTTTAAGTCGATTAATGTGCCTACGCCAACGAGATTAAGCTGGGACGCCTGTATGGCACTCGCGTCGATTAGATTAGCTACGTTGAGCGTGCCCGTAGTAATAGTGTCTGCATTAACACTGCCAATTTTCGCAGACGTGATCGACGCGTCTTGAATCGCTGCCGCTTTGATATAGACAACACCATTATTAACGCCAAACGGTACTACGTCTGCAGAGGGGGTGTTCGTTAAGTCATTAGCCGTGGACGCAGGATCTACAATCGCGAACTTATCAGCGCGGATCACGAACGCCGATTCGGGAACCCCGTCCACCTCAACAGAGTTCAATCCGAACCCTGACACATGCCCATTGTTGTCTATCTTGACCGAGTACTGTGCCTGCAACCCCTCGATGCTGGACGCGGAAGCGCTATATGCCTCCTCAACAGTAACGCCAGTCCCACCCGCATTGTTTAGGCGAGCGGTTAAACCATTGACGGTTGATGCTGCAGCCGTCGCAGAACCATCAGCGGCGGTCGCTGATTGCGCAGCGTTATTCTGATAAGTCAATGCATTCGCAGCAGAGGTACTAGCAGCATTTTTCGCAGAAGTTGCAGAAGCCGCAGATACACCCGCTTCAGTAGCTTGCGCCAAAGCCGCACTTGCAGAGTTAGCTGCAGCTGTCGCTGACTGGCCCGCTGTATTAGATGAGCTAGCAGCATTAGTTTCAGATACCCCTGCTGCTGCTGCACTGCCACTTGCATTTGTCTCACTACCAGCCGCGGCGGTACGAGCAGACTCGGCGTCTGCCTTGGCAGTCACTGCAAGGTTCTTAGCTTCTGTAGCAGAAACAGCCGACTGGCTGGCCTCTGTCGCTTTAGTCGAAGCAGTAGTCGCCGAGTTAGCTGCTGCAGTAGCAGATTCACCAGACTGTGTTGCAGAATTCGCTGCTTGGGTTGCGGATACTCCTGCAGCTGACGCGCTGCCATTTGCGTTAGACTCACTCGTGGCAGCATTTGTTTCAGCCGTCTCTGCGCCGCTCTTAGCTGTTTCTGCGGCTAATTTAGCCGTAGCCGCTACTGCTGCCGCCTGACTAGCGTCTGTCGCTTTAGTTGAAGCAGTAGTCGCCGAGTTAGCTGCTGCAGTAGCTGACTGTCCTGACTGAGTCGCGCTGTTCGCGGCAACGGTAGCACTGTTTGCTGCAGCAGCTTGAGACCCAGCTGCATTTGTCTCACTTTCAGCCGCATTTGTTTCAGCCGTCTCTGCGCCAGATCGCGCAGTTTCTGCGGCTAATTTAGCCGTAGTCGCTACTGCTGCCGCCTGACTAGCCTCTGTCGCTTTAGTCGAAGCAGTAGTCGCCGAACTAGCTGCCGCATTAGCTGACTGCCCTGATTGAGTAGCACTGTTCGCGGCAACAGTCGCGCTGGTTGCGGCAGCTGCTTGAGAACCCGCCGCATTTGTCTCGCTCGTAGCAGCATTTGTTTCAGCCGTCTCAGCACCAGATTGCGCAGTCTCCGCTGCGGTTTTAGCAGTTTCAGCAGCCCCCGCGAACTGACTAGCGTCTGTCGCTTTAGTTGCAGCAGTAGACGCAGATGTAGAGGCAGCATTAGCAGATAGCCCAGACTGAGTCGCGCTATTTGCCGCAACGGTAGCGCTATTTGTTGCAGCCGCCTGAGAGCCCGCTGCATTAGTCTCACTTATAGCTGCATTTGTTTCAGCCGTCTCAGCGCCCGACCGTGCTGTTTCTGCTGCTAAGCGCGCAGTCTGAGCGGTAGTTGCAGACTGGCTGGCCTCGGTCGCCCTAGTTGAAGCTGTTGTTGCTGACGTAGCAGCGGCGCTCGCAGACTGACCTGACTGAGTCGCGCTATTTGCTGCAACAGTCGCGCTTGCAGCAGCTGCAGATTTAGATTCATTGGCGTTAGTCTCGCTTGTAGCTGCATTCGTTTCAGCCGTCTCAGCACCAGACCGTGCAGTCTCCGCTGCGGTTCTAGCAGTTTCGGCGGCAGCAGCAGATGTTCCTGCAGCTGTTGCGCGCGTTGATGCAAGAGACGCAGATGTAGAAGCTGCACTAGCTGCCCCTGACGCCTGGTTCTCAGATTGCGCTGCATTTACGGCTGAGGTAGCGGCGTTTGCTTCAGAGGTGTCCGCGTTAGTAGCTGAGTTCGCAGCAGAAGTCGCAGCGGTTACTGCGTTTGCCTCCGCAGTCTCAGCGGCAAGCTCTGACTGGGAAGCTAGCGCGGCTTTTGTTCCGGCAGTAGTTGCGCTTGTTGCAGCAGTAGTTGCGCTTGTCGCAGCGGCAGAGGCCGATGCACCGGCATTAGCTTGAGCGTCTTCAGCGTCAGACGCGGCGGCTTGTGCCCCAGCTAAACTCGAGGAAGCTGAAAGGCTACTTAATTGAGCTGCAGCAGACGCCGTACCTGCATCAGTAGCATAAGTAGCGGCTGATGAGGCGCTTGTCGCAGCAGCTGTTGCGCTATCGCCCGCTGAGTTTGCAGAGTTCGCGGCGGTAGTAGCTGATGTCGCAGCGGAGGCAGCTGAACCCAGCGCGGTCGTTGCAGAAGAAGCCGCGTTAGTTTCTGCGGTTTCAGCACCAGACTGCGCAGTTTCTGCAGCAAGTTTAGCTGTATTAGCTGCACTAGAAGCAGTGCCAGCATCGGTAGCATAAGTAGCTGCTGTTGAAGCACTTGTTGCCGCCGCCGAGGCTGAGCTACCTGCATTGTTCGCAGAGGTTGCAGCGGTCGTAGCGGAGGTGTTTGCAGATGAAGCTGACCCAGCAGCGCTTGTTGCAGCGTTCGAGGCGGCTGTCTGCGCTGTTTCAGCCCCAGTTTTTGCGGTTTGTGCAGCGGTTTTTGCAATCTCCGCGTTATCTTCCGCGCTTTCTGCCCCAGCTTGTGCAGCTATCGCCGCTACTTTCGCAGTCAAAGCGTCTGCCAGAGCCGTACTCGCCCCAGTTTCTGCAGTTTCCGCTCCTGTCTGGGCCGCTTGAGCTAGTAAGTTTGCTGCGACAGAGGCTGTAGACGCTGCTTCTGCGGAGCTCTGAGCTGTGATTGCTGCCGTCCTCGCAATTACTGCGATATCTTCCGCCGCTTCTGCCCCAGTTTGAGCAGCAAGAGCTGCTATTTTAGCGGCCAAAGCCTCTGCAGCAGCAGAGTTAGCCGCAGCGGCGGAAGACGCAGACGACGCGGTATTTCCATAAGTAGTCACAAGGCCTGCTGCGCTGACCTCTACGTTTCCAAGCCTGCTTAACAGGTTCCCAGCAGCCGCTACGTCGTAGCTGCTGACATAGCCAACGAAGGTCTCGAGGTTCGCGAGATCTACCGCAGACCCAGAACCGTCAATCTGGTTCGCAAGGGATTGAGACAGCTGGCTGACAGAGATAGCTCCCGTCAACTCATTCAAAATCGCCGTAGGATTAGTAGCGGTCGTCGCTAATGTACCGTTGCTACTATTGAAAGGCCCGTGAACTCCATTTTGGTTCACGTGCCTTACCCAGTAGTAACGTGAAACCCCACCACCAACCGGGTCAATTGTACCGCGCCCAACAGAAACAGCGGCTAACGTCGCGTCTCCAATAATATCTGCAGTATGGGACCAGATCTCTGTCTGCGCATGCCCCTTATAAGTTGGCATATCCCAAAGTAGGTTGACCTGGCTGTAAGCCGCGCTAGCAACAAAACCTGTCGGTGGTAAAGGGACATCAGCTGCAACAAGGTCGTCAGCGCTCAGGCCAATATTGGCTTGAGTAATGTTGTTTGGGTCAAAGGAGCTAGCTTTTGATTCTACTGCGAGCCCAGACGCGATCAACTCGCGCAGCGTAATCGCCCGATCAACTGGGTCGCCTCTGCGTCCTAGTCGTATCTCCAAGGCTTCGCTGAGGCTCTCTAAATATTTTCTTAGTGCTGCAGAAACATCTGACGGAGGTTTAGGTATCCCAGGAATTTTTGTCGGAGTCGGTCTCATAAGGCTCGAATTTCCTCCATCGATTGAGCAAGACAGAACTCATTAATGTCCGTCCCTTCGACCTGAATCTCCCACTCTTGCGCTACGACAGCAGGCATGCGCATTATTGGTTCGCGCAGTGTGCCGTTGATAATGCCGCTAGGCACAGTAGTTGTCTGTGTATATGTTCCATTAGATTTACTAAGTACATAATGAGAAACAAGAACACCATCCCCCCAGACTTTTACAGTGACTGGGTACTCATTGGCGTGGACAGATACCCAGCCCATCGACACTGGAGCGGGGGTAACGAACTTCTTGCTCTTGAAAATCGCGGTCTTGTTTGCTGTACCACCGCGGTATTTCTGAATCTTGTTGCCAACTATCACGTAAAGCTCACCGTCTTTCGGGTTCATGTACCCGCCGCGTACCTCAGCGGAAATAGACAAAGTGGTCAACGCGTTCTCTTCGCCCCGAGGGTCGTAAACCCAGCCTCCGGTTGAATGGAACGCTACATATGTTCCTTCATGCCTAAACGCGCGAATAGTTGTTGGGTTAAAAGTAGAGTTCCATTGCTTGACTGAGATGAGGCCGCTTGAGACCACGGACCCCGAAGCGCCTTCCACGGCACATAAACCGTCTGGGCCTGCATACAGGACATAGCTACCCATATCCACGACGCTGTGTGTGTTGACACAGGCTTGCGCTAAGTCTATACGGATCGCGGTCATGGCTGACGGATCGGTGCCCGTAATAAAGTAGGGCTGACCATCGGTAAGCGCTGCCACACCATTTGCGGTACTGGCTATCGCGACGATGTCTTCTTCTGTTGTGATTCTATATTGCACTGGCCAAGCGTGCGGTAAAAAAGGCTCGCTGAGACAGAAACGCTTACCTGTAAAACCTGCCATCACGCCTTGTGCGAGAGGGATCAGGCCTTTCAATGGGCCATCAGGGTACAGCGTCAGGTTGTCATCGGGCGGGCCAACCCAAGTGTCGCTTGGTAGAACTTCACCTAAAGCCGCCGCGTCAACCGTGTCAGTAAAAACGACCGAGGTGTACGGGACTTGTCCAACAAACTGGAAGGTAGTGTTTGTGCTACCAGTATTAGACCGATATATGCGCTTCAACGCGCCCGTACCAAACAAATAATTGCCCGAAGGCTGCTGAGAGCCTGGTAGGTCTACGGTCACCGACTGATTATCAGTCAGCTCAATAACAGCGCTTGGGCTGCTTGGTGGGCCTTCTTCTCCTAACTCTGTGACAAGAGTATAAACATAACTCACGTCGTTTGGTGTTGCGGTTTCATCCGCTTCGCCATTCACAGTAGTTGTAGGAGCGCCAGATGGAGCGGGAACCCCGAGCCGGTAAGAGTTAACCGGGTAGCCGGAGCTACCCTGCACTAAACTGGAAACGTAGCCTACTCGAGGGTAGTCGTCGCCTGTAAAATACAGGCGGTCGGTGCTATCGCCAGGGATAGGTCCAGGCACAACACTAACCCCGTCTTCACTCCATTCCAGCCAGGTCACGTCTCGATAGAGATATATCGATCTGCGCTGTGTGTTCTGTAGGGTGTAAACATCGGAGTTAGTTTTAGTCGCAACTAGTCGACCTGACTCCAGGTCGACGTTCTCGGCTATTTGCCCAAACTGCTCGGCAAGAAGGCGGGGGGAGACCCCCGGCGCTATCCCGCTAAATCTATCCCTTTTGAAATAGGCCATGCGTACCTCATTCGTCGGTTTCTGCGAGCTTCTTTTCAATCAACGAGGCGATGTTCGATACAGCAAGGTCATGAATAACAGCTTGCCGCTTAGCGCCGATGGCCATTTGCATAGCTTGCTCGTGAAGTGACAGCATCTCTTTGACTTCGTTGCTAAGATCAGCGACCACATAAGTTTTATCGCCAACCGTTAAAGTTGGAGCGGCGTCTTCGGTTACTACTTTATCTGTAAGTTTGGTCACAAGTGACTCCTTCAGGGATGAGTGAGAGCTCATTATATTAGCTACGCTATTATATTGGTAGTAAATAAAACTAGTCTGCGCACAGGGTTTCCACTGCCGCCGCGTACTCCGCTGACGCTGTAATTGCGTCCAGCCACGTCCGGTAAAGCGCCTGATACGTCAGCTCGTTATCGTGAATATGTGGCTCACCAATCTCGACGCTGGTTTTCTGGTCATCTGGTATCTCATAGATGAACGAAACCGTTCCGACACTGGTGTCCGACGTAAAACCCGTGATCTCATCGGGCGGTACGCTGTGCCGATGTACGGTAACCACAACAGACTCGGTTTCGTTGGTTGCCGCTTCGCGTTGCACGTCTAGTATTACGTTTATGTGCGTTTCCATTCAGCTACCCCTAGTTACAAGTCGTTGATGTAGCGGTTGCATTCACATCAAAATCAAGGGAGTGGACTAGCGTATCCGTCTTGCCTGGGCCACGCAGCCATATGTCTACGCTGCCGTATACCCGCTTGTAAGACGTTTCATAGCAGTCAGCGGTTGGCTGGACGTAAAACGCTCGACCGACGCTTTGGTTCACAGCGACCGCTTGCCACACACCGTCCGCGGGGTTGTATGTTGCCGATGAGTTGGTTGTATTGCCTAGCCCGCCACTCCCGCTACTCGTCGTTGTGTATGACCAGTCAAGCATCATCTCAGTCACCGATGTAGACGTGTATGCGTTGGTGCTCGCCGCCAGAACCTCAGAGGTTGTCATGACCGTCTGCACATTTGCGGGGGTGTAATAATAAGACGTTGCGTTCGTGTACTGCTCCTTGACGTACACAAAAACACCGGAAGTGTTCATCATGACACGTATTGCAACGCCCGCCGCCCCGACGCTGCCAATAACAGCTTGCGAGGTCGTAGACTTAGTCGAGTAAAGCGAATATCCAGCAGCACTTCCCGACTCGACGTTTACTGCGTTGAACACAGAAAAAGGTGAGGACGCAGAGGCACCGTAAAAATCGCCGATGCTAATTGCTCCAGACGCGGGTATACCAGCAGCCGCTGAGTAATATTCATTAAGCCCGATGGGATTGCTCCCACCGAACTCGCCCTGAATATCTGCTAGGCTAATAGCACCTGTTGTCTGGAGTGCCATTACTCAGCTACTTCCTCAGCAGGCATAGAGATAACGCCACAAGCGATTTTATGTGCAACCCCGTTACCCACTTCTCCTACACGAACTAAAGTAGCTTCGTGATCGTAAGCACCATCAGCGTCAAAGCATACGTTAACCGAACGCTCATGGACGCAGCCTGAATCATCACAGGTAAACTTCACCTTGATGTCTCGGCAGGCAGACTCAGAGGTAATGGTCTCGCCTTCGTTATCGGGGTCTGGCATTTCGTTTGAGCGAGTGCCGGTGTATTCTTCTAACAGTTCGTATGTTACTGACATTATTTGTTCTCCAGTTGTTGTTTAAGGTCATCGACCTCAGATTTAAGTTCTTTGATAGCTTCAATCAGCAGACCTACCATGTTTCCGTAGGCTACGTTCTTTATTCCATCATTGTCTTCGGATACAGCTTCAGGAAGTACTACTTCAACTTCTTGAGCTATAACACCAGTATGCCGTTTTTCTTTATCTTCTTGGTCATTCCGAGTAAACGTAACACCCCGCAATTGCTGCACCTTGGCAAGAGCGTCAGGTATAACTTCAATGTTTTCCTTCAGGCGTATATCAGAATAAGCGGTGACGTTGCCTACAGATGTGATGCCAGTCGAGTCGATGGTCAGTCGATTGACACCACCAGTAGTGAAGCCTATAGCATCAGCAGCAGCGTGCCACATACCTGTGTTAAGGTCAGATGTCCAAGTGAAAGACGGAGCAGTAATCGTGTCAGCGTCAATACCTTGGAAGCCACCACTTGTTGTAGAGGTAGCATTGAATGTAGGGGCGTTAATTGTTCCTGTGGTAGTGCCCCCAGACAACGGAAGGTAAGAGTGGACATGACTAGCAGGAGCATAATAAGAACCATGCTGTCCATCCAACAGATCAGCATCTAAACCAGAGCCTGAACCGTCGTTACCTGCATCCCAGACTGTGTTTCCTTGCCTCAGAAAGGCATTAGCGTATACATTGTAACCAACACCCAAACCACCAGTTATTCTTACAGCACCACTAGCTGTTGAGGTGGCATTACTGGTATTTGAAAATGTTATAATTCCTGAAGCAGTATCTGTCGCATCACTTCTTAGGAAGGAAGCGCTATCAATACCGTCAAGCAAGTTAGAGTCAGCCGCCTTACCAGCTATAGGCAGATAAACCCCGCTATGATCGTGAGAGGAAGCAGCATAGTAAGAACCTTCCTGTCCATCTAACAAATCAGCATCAAGACCTGAGCCAGAGCCGTCGTTGCCAGCATTCCAAACAAGGCTTTCGTTAACGCGCAGTTCTTTGTTGAAGTAAAACCCATTTCCGATGTTGGTATAGATATGTGCCCATGTTGTATTCATCGGGCCAAGCTGTATATAACCATGTGCTGTAGTAAAAGTATGGGCAGTTCCGGGGGTTGCGTAATTACCCGTTGCGGAAGTTAACGTGCCATCAGAGCCTGTGTATGTAATGTTTCCGTGAGAATAATAATTGTTTGCAGAAATTCTGAACGAAAATGGGTACGTCCCGAGAAATGTCGTTCCCGTTTCTATCATTGTGCCTGTGTTGCTTGTATAACCGTTAGGATTACTAGCGGGATAGTAGTAAGAACCCTGCTGTCCATCCAACAAGTCAGCATCTAAGCCAGAGCCTGAACCGTCAACAGTTTTAATAGCTGTTAGTATCTCTGAGGCTGTTTGGTCGTTAGTGTAGCCGTTAGGGTTACTTGCAGGGTAATAGTAAGACCCCTGTTGTCCATCTAAAAGGTCAGCATCTAAGCCAGAGCCAGAGCCATCAACAGTTTTAACAGCATCTAATACTTCAGAAGGGATGAGTGCAGGCGTGTACCTGCGAATCGATCCAGCTTTAAACTCAAATATCGGGTGAGTAACACTTAATCGCCAAACTTCATCTTCGTTGTCAGAATAGCCAACGTGAACATATAGCTTGCCATCTTCAGTTGTTGGCAGAGCATTAGTCAAAAACGCAGTAGTCGTAGAGTTATCTAAAATTAAATGGTTGCTAGCATCAACTGTACCGACTATGTATATAGGCAACCCAGCAGTAGTCCAACTAGACGAATTGGAGCGATTCATCCAATATTCGCCTTCTGCCGATTCGACAGATTCGTATAGGATGTTGTCAGCAATTACAGCATTGGGAGCTACATCAGCTGAAGAATTGTAATACAGCATTTGCCCACCAATACGAAGTGGGGCAGTTTGAACAGTGTTAGTCGTAGAGTTAGCTACGCCACCGACAGTAACGGGGTAGAACTTTGTATCTACGCCTTCCATCAATAACTGGTAGCCATGAATTGTGCTTGTTCCATTTACTACAGACGAACTCCAGCGTAGGTCATACGTCTGGCTGGAATCATAGCCATAGCCGCCTACAAAGCAGCCGCCGTTAAGCGTTGCCGAATAGACCAGAGGTATGACTGAGTTAACGGGCCAGTGGGTTGTTAACTTGCTAGTACCGTTTCTGTAGATCGTCTTTGCGCCAAGACCGTTAATGTTCAACGTGGTTGTTGAAGCACCGTTAAAATTGATCTTGTACCAAACCACCATGCCATCGGTATAGGCTTCAATATCAGGATGTGTGCCAGTCCATGCGCCAGTAGCTCCAGCCCCTTCGATAAATCTTGGAAGTGCTGTGTGGTCGTGCGAGTCATCCGCAACAGTAGCGGTTAATGTAGCATTACCTAAATTGGTAAACGTGGCAGCGCCTGTTACATCGCCAGTCAAAGTAAGCGTAGGGTCTGCAGTAGCAGTAGTTGCAATACTAACATTGCCAAGATTAGT
>Ga0255752_10005851_pt1 | contig 11748 bp, 8 predicted proteins | sample 011ome_25_FD_179952 | JGI IMG/M metagenome (GOLD analysis project Ga0255752, IMG submission 179952) | Coastal salt marsh microbial communities from the Groves Creek Marsh, Skidaway Island, Georgia - 011512CT metaG (version 2) | ecosystem: Environmental > Aquatic > Marine > Intertidal zone > Salt...
GCTTCACCCAACGTTTTCTGCACAAATTCTTGAACTTCGCGACCGCGCTCGCCAATCAAGCCAATAACCACGACGTCTGCGGCGGTATTGCGCGTAAGCATGCCCATAAGGACACTTTTGCCGACGCCAGAGCCTGCAATAAGACCCATGCGCTGGCCTTTGCCGAAGGTAAGACAGCCGTTAATCGCTTTGATTCCAGTGTCGAGAACATCTTTGACCTCACCTCGCTCCATTGGATTAATTGCCTTGGCATCCAGAGCAACCTCCGCATCATAGGTGATTGGCCCCTTGCCATCGATCGGCTCGCCGAGACCATTAATCACTCTGCCAAGCATCTTCTCGCCTACGCCGCATAAGGACTGAGCCTGCTTGAACCGCACTAGACTACCAGCACGAATACCTTCGAGATAATGTATTGGCATGAGATAAAGATGTTTGCCGTCGAAACCCACCACTTCTGCTTCGATAGCAGCGTCACCGTTGCTGGTTTCTATTACGCACTGCGCACCAATTTCGGCGGCGATGCCAGTCGCCTCGACGGTAAGGCCTACGACGCGCGTTACACGACCAAAGCGTTCGGTGCGCGTCGTGAACTCTTGTGCGTTCAAGCGCGTGAGCTCCACAGAAAAGTTTTGCTCGCCGCTCATTGCTCTAACTCGTCAGGCTGTTCATCCTCGCTCAGCTCAACTTTTGTTGAGTCGTCTTGTAGTACTTGCTCAAGCTCCGGATCGAATTCTGGCTTTAGCTCATCAGAGTCAGTTACTTGTGGTTCGAGCGCTACTTCGGACTCGGTTGTCGGATCTTCAGATAAAGCGGTTTGATTAGGCTGCTGGGTAAGGATGGCGCTTTCATCAACGCGGCCAATAGCACTTAGCAACTGCTCGGTGATCTGCTGTATCCGCGTTTCAGTAAGGTCTTCGATAATAGAGTCTTGCATCATCGCACGCAGAGATCCCCGACTTAGGCTCTCGTCTGTGGCGAGTTTAATATCTGCGCGGACTACAAGATCAGTCTCGTTCAAAAGCGCCAAGTCGGCGGGATTGAGAAAGAGACGAACGCCGGTTGGTTTGCCATCGCTATCCTTGTCGATTTCTTGGAGCAAGTGGGCAAGTGTCGCCTCAACAGCCGCGCGGCTCTCTATAAGCGGTGTATGCACAATTGCGGCCACGCTTTTTATTAGCAGCGTCTTTAGCGGCTCATAAAAACTCGAGGAGTCCACGCGCTGCTCACTCAATGTCGCGATAAGCGCTTCAAGGCGGTGCCGCGATTCGGTCAATGCAGCGGCTTCGGTTTCACGCGCCTGCGCGATGCCCAACTGAAATTGATTTTCTCCGTATTCTTGTAACTGCTTTTGAGTATATTCAAGCGGATCGGGTAACTCTTCGGCAACTGCCTCGTCGGCAACTGCCCCTAGAGGCCCAGCGTTAGCTGCCGCTTCGAGCGCCGCCTCATCGTCGAGCGAACGCGGCTTCCACGCCGTAAAGCCTGCGGAATCTTGCTGCGGAGAACTTTGATTCAAAGACTCTATCGCAAAGCTGCCCGTTGCCACCTTGGCATCTAGCCCTGGCTCGAATACCGGCTTAGCGTCGCGTTTCGGTGCAAGCCAGGGTACGAACTCGTCTGAGGCGTTGGGTTTCGATCGATTAGACAAAGTCATCACCTCTGCCGGCTAATACGATATCGCCGGAATCGGAGAGCTTACGCGCGATGCGCAAGATAACTTTCTGCGCATCTTCAACGTCGGTGATTCGGATAGGGCCTTTGGCCTCCATTTCGTCGATGAACATCACCTTGGCGCGCTGTGACATATTGTCCATGAACTTATCTTTAACTTCTTCATCGGCAGCCTTGAGCGCCGTCATCAACAGATCGGTTTCGATATTACGCATCAGCACCTGAATGCTGCGGTTATCGAGTCCAGACAAGTTTTCGAAGGTAAACATATTGTCTTGAATCTTAAGCGCCAGCTCTTCGTCGATGCCTGTCACACCAGAGATAATGGCAGTTTCCATTTCGCTTTTCGTGAAGTTCATAATCTTCGCGGCGGTTTTAATACCACCAAAACTCGACGACTTTGCACTCGAGTTAGAGGAGAACTGCTCACGCATCACATTCTCGAGTTCCTCCATCGCGCTTGGATGAATGGTTTCGAGTGAGGCGACGCGCTGAATCACTTCGGCGCGTACCTCGGCAGGAATAAAATTGAGAACGTCGGCGGCGATATCGTATTCCAACACCGACAAGATAATTGCAATAACCTGCGGATGTTCTTCGACAACCATCTCTCCAATGGAGCGAGCATCCATCCAGCGGAGAATGTCCAACCCTTTGCTGGATGAACCAGGCATGATACGGCCCAAAACGGTTGCTGCTTTATCTTCGCCCAACGCTTTGGTGAATACTGCCTGCACATAGTCTGCCGTGCCTAAGCCGAGGTTCGTTTGCTTCTTAATAGTTGAGATGAAATCGTCCAACACAACGTTAACTGCCTCCTGTGACAGGTCGGCAACAGAAACCATGTTGGCACCTAGTGCTTGGACCTCTCGCGGTGACATATAAGAGATGATGTCGGCAGCTTGCTCCTCACCGAGTAGAAGCAAAATTACCGCCGCGCGCTCAGAACGAGTTAACACTGCAAGTTCATTGCGTGTCTCTTCACTCATGAGCGATTCAGCTACACTCGCTTCTTCTTTTTTGGCTTCTGCTTTATCAGCCATGATCACTTCCTTTTAGAGTTTGATGGCTTCTGTGGAATGCCATCTCAATTGGGTCTCCGGGGTTCTAAAGAAACCTACTAAGACGTCACCATTTTCTTGAGTACATTGGCAACGCGACCCGAGTCTTCGGATACCAACATACGCACAAGCGTTACTTTATCGTCATAGGTATTTGCTGTATCCAGCATGTCTGCCGAGATCGAGGATTTCTTAGGCTTCAGTTTGGCCTTTATTTGCTCGAGCGTCTCGCCACTTTCAAAATCTATAGACGCTGCTTCTTCGGGCGACAGCGCATCATTTGCTAGGCCCCCCTCAATACCAGTTAAAGGGGCTGGAGAAAGGAATGCATTAATTAGTGGACGTATAACAAACACAACGACGAGTGCAAACGTGAGAGCCACAAGCAGCATCTTTGCGAATCCGAACAAAGTCGGGTTCTCATACCATGCCATCGGATCGGCTATAAGGGTCTGGTCGCGGAAAGGCGAAACAAGCACCTCTACAGAATCTCCGCGGTTAGGGTCAAAACCAACCGCGTTAGCGACTAGACTTTGGATACGCGCGGTATCGATCGTATCGAGCGCCGCCGCGTCTTCACCAGCGGGCGCGAAGGCTGCTTGATTAATGACGACCGCGACAGACATTTTGGTCACGACACCCGTCTGCTTCTTTTCGTATTGAATCGATCGATCGATTTCATAGTTCCGTGTCGTTTGACTGCTGCGAACGCCGGTTGCATTACCGTTAGGATTATCTGCGTTTTCCTCATTTGCTGCCGTAAGAATAGTGTCATTGGGTGCAATATTGGACTGCGCACCGGGTACACCACCGGCCGCCAGGTTTGAGCTTGTATCAAGCACTAAGACCTCAGATACCGCTTTGGGACCAGTGCCGTTGCCATCAAAAATCTCGTTGGTTGCTTCGAACTCCGAAAAGTCCATCGCCACGTCAACGTCAGACTGAATGTTGTCGCGGCCATAAATAGGCGTGAGAAGATCAACAATTTTGTTTTTGTATTCCATCTCGATAGAGCGCTTGAAGGCGGCCTGCTCATCTGCGATGGCAAGTCCTGCTGACACACCACTTGTAAGCAAGCTGCCTTGCTGGTCGACTACCGATACGTCATCGATCGACAGATAAGGCACGCTCGAAGCAACAAGGCTCGTGATTGCCTGCACCTGTGCTGCCGAGACCGTGCGACCTGGATGTGCAATAACGATGACCGACGCTTTAGCCGGCTCACGATTACGCACATAGGAGCTCTGCCGCGGCGCGGCTAGGTGTACGCGAGCCGCCTGCACGGATGATATTTGAACGATACTTTTGGAGAGTTCGTTCTCTATAGCCGCAGAGTATTGCGCTTGCTCCATAAATTGACTGGTCGTCATCGACGAAGAGGCACTCAAAGAGTCCATCGCCTGCGAGTTGGCATTAGCAGGCAGACCTGCCGAGGCAAGCAACATACGCGCTTCGTAGTAACGCTCGGTCGGAACCATGAGGCTCCCCGAACGGCTGTCTAGCGAAACGGCAATATCCGAGGCCAAAAGCTGCTCATAGGCTTCGCTGCGGTCGGCTTCCGACATGTTAGGGTAAAGCGCTCGCAAATTCCCTTCGTTCGCCCAAAAGTAAACCATCACAAAGAAAAACAGCGTGAAGAGTGCAAGGATCGGCGGGATAGAGCGGCGCACCAAAGGCTGCGCGAGTATTTCGCGAAGGCTCGGCAACCCTGCTGGCTGTGCCGGTTGCGCGGCAGGCAATTGACCCTGCTGCGCGCCATTCTGCTGAAGTGGCTGCGTCGCTGCATTCGCCGGCATTTGGCCCGCAGGCTGCATCGCCGGTTGGCTGTCACCGAATCCTTGAGGTGCGGCCAGTATTTGTTGCTCGGCCATGGTTCTCACTCCCTAAAATTGTCTTGTCTGACTTCAGTTTGTCTTTAATTAAATTTTGAAATAACTCAGGTTATTACACTGGCATATTCATAATGTCTTGGTAGGCCTGCATAACCTTGTTACGAACCTGCACGGTGGCTTCAAATGCAAGCGAGGCTTTTTGCATGTTCATCACAACCTCGGTCAATGGAATATCGCCGCCCATCTGAAAGGTCTCTTGAGAAACGCGCGACGTCTCTTGCAGCGAGTTAACTTCGTTTAATGCATTAACCATCGCAGTGCTTAAGCGACTTGAAAAGTTGCCCGCGGCGCTGTCGACGCCCTGCCCGCGGCCGGCGTCACCGATTGATGGAATAGAGCCAAGATCACCGGTATCCCGGCGCGCCGAAGCGATCTTTGCTTGATAGTCACGTACCTGCGAGAGCAAGGATTCTGCTGATGAAATTTCCATAACGACCTCTTACTTTTCAATCTTTTAAAGAATTGTTCTAACTACGCGCATAGGCGCGCGGCACTTCATGCCCCGCTCTGCGAAACTCGAAAAGCTTCTGCCTCAGCGTGCGCGGGCTCATGCCTAGCTGCTCTGCTGCCTGCTCACGGTTAGTACTCGCCTGCAGGGCGCGCAAAATAGCGTGCAGCTCGCTGCTCTCGCGCTGGGACTGTTGCGATGCAGGATGATGACTAGCCGCCTCTTGCTCTGTAGCGCCGCCGTTTGCATTCTTAGACTCACCCGCTTGAACTGGCTCACCAAGCCCTAAATCATCGAACGCAATATCGCTTGCTTCGATGGTGTAGTTCTCGTGCAGTACCATCGCTCGCGCAATCACATTCTCGAGTTCGCGAACATTGCCCGGCCAGCTGTGTGTAAGAAGTTTTTGCAAAGCCGACTGGCTTAATGAAGAACGCTGCTCGCCTGAATGTTTTTGCACAAAAATGCGCGCGAGCGGTTCGATATCGGCTGGACGATCGGCTAAGCGCCCTATCGCAAGATTGAAACCGCTTAAGCGAAAATAGAGGTCCTCGCGGAAGAGGCGATTTTGAATATTGTATTTAAGGTCGACGTTTGTCGCAGCGATAATACGCACGTTAACCGAGACGGGTGTTGTTGCCCCGACTCGGTAGATCTGCTTCTCTTGAAGTACTCGTAAGAGTTTTGCTTGCAGTTCGAGTGGCATCTCGCCAATCTCATCAAGAAATAACGTACCGCCCGAGGCCTGCTCAAAAAAGCCCATCGAATACTTATGCGCGCCGGTGAATGCCCCCTTTTCGTGTCCGAATAAGGTGTCTTCGACTAAGTGTTCGGGTATCGCTGCGCAGTTAAGCGCGACGAAAGGCTGGTCGGCGCGCGCAGAGGATTCGTGCAGCACACGCGCCAGAACTTCTTTGCCGGTGCCCGAGGGGCCTCGTACCAAGACGGGTATGTCGGTGCGAGCGACCTTACAAGCCAACTCAAACAATTCAACGCTCTTGGGGTCTACGAAGACGAAGGGGTAGTCGTCGGTAATCTGATTCATGATGTGGTTGCCACTTTGCCGGATTTACGTTTAGTACCGTTAAGCTTTAGCAATCACCGTGCCAGAAATATTAACTGTTTAAAATCATTAACTTAGAGTTAAGTGTAAGGATTATGACAAGGGTTTAAGACGATTCTATGCGAGCGCATAAGTAAAGTGGCAGGGGGTGTTGGGTTCGTGACAGCGACACCTTTGCCGCTTTTTTGAGAGAAAATATTTGACCCAAGGCGCTCGGGATGAGGAGGTCAGGGGTCCCACCCCGCCCACCTTGGGTCAAATTAGGATTGCTTGTGCCTCTTCGTCAGAGGTCGGGCACAAGCGAATTCAGTAGGCGCGACTCGCGTGCCTTCAACTAACTACTCTATTGGAGCAGTTGCAGCACGCCCTGCTTCGCCTGGTTGGCTTGGGCAAGCATCGCCGTCGCCGCCTGCGAAATAATCTGCGTGCGAGCCAGTTCCGATGTTTCAACTGCGTAGTCGGCATCTTCGATGCGGCTACGAGATTGATCGGTGTTCTGTGCAACGTTCAACAGATTGTCGGAGCTGTGCTCTAGGCGGCTCATGTAGGCGCCGTATTTCGCACGCTCGCCTGAGACACCAAGAATCGCTTTATCTAATTGAGTAATCGCAAATGTAGCATTAGCGGCGCTGTCAATATTAATCGCATCAGCCGGATTAGCGTTCCCATCTACCCCATCACCCCAGTAGAGAATAGCATCTCCATACGCACTTGATTTCAAGTCGCCAGCAGCATTATCTGAAACTGCTGTGTCCACAGTGATGTCAGCCCCTGCAGCAGTACTAGCTGTCGCGTTAACCGTGACACTCGGTACCCACGACTTAAATTCTAAAGCCATAACCTGCGATGAATTGGGCCCTAACTGAATATTTACTGTCGTTTTATCTGAAGTATCGTCATAAAGGGCAGGAGTAGTATCAGCTCCATCCAAAATACTCATCGTATTCCAAGTGGTGTTCTTTGCGACGCGATCTATTTCACTCAGCAATGCGCCAAATTCCAAATCCATGGCATCGCGGTCTGTATCTGAGTAGGTACCCGACGCAGATTGTACGGCTAGCTCTCGCATCCGTATTAACATATTGCTTATTTCTAGTGTCGCGCCCTCAGCAACTTCGAGCATCGAAATTGCATCATTCGCATTTTTTGCAGCCATCTCGAGTCCGCTCACCACCGCCTTCATTCTTGAGGAAATCGCAAGCCCTGCTGCATCATCTTTGGCCGAGTTAATTCGCAACCCGGTGGAGAGTCTCTCCATCGCGGTGCCCATTGCCCGGTCGTTTCTTAGGATCGCGTTAGACGCGATGGTTGCCGAAACATTCGTGTTGATAACACTCATGTGTAACCTCTCTTTCTATTTGGCTAACGCACGTTAGCTCGCTTGGCCCATATTGGCCGCTAGAACCCCTTACTGCGTGTCCTACACGATCAGATATGATCGATTGATCCTCTCTGCTCGGTCCCCTAAATAGCTATTTGACCCAAGGTGTTTAAGGTGAGGAGGTCAGGGGTCCCACCCCTCCCACCTCGGGTCAAATTGATTTGCTTGTGCCTCTTCGTCAGAGGTCGGGCACAAGCGAATTCAGTGGGCGCGACTCGAGCGCCATTAATCAACTACCCTATTTGAGCAGTTGCAGCACGCCCTGCTTAGCCTGGTTGGCTTGGGCAAGCATCGCCGTCGCCGCCTGGGCAATAATCTGCGTGCGAGCCAGTTCCGATGTTTCGACTGCGTAGTCAGCATCTTCGATGCGGCTACGCGACTGGTCAGTGTTCTGTGCAACGTTTAGCAGATTGTCGGAGCTGTGTTCTAAGCGGCTCATGTAGGCGCCGTACTTGGCTCGTTCATTTGACACGCCCAGAATCGCGGCATCTAACTGAGCAATCGCGAATGATGCGTTCGCAACCGAATCGATATTTATCGGAGTCGGAGTACCGTTGCCACTACCATCGCCGCCAAGATCGACATAGAGAACCGCGCTGCCGAAGGCACTAGATTTGTTCGCAGCAAAATTATCTTGTCCGTCGCCCGCTACTGGAGGATCACTCGCATCTTTTCCGTCAGCGGTCACAGCATCTGTATCAATCGTGGAGCTCGGAACCCAGGACTTTAATTGAATTGTCATGACTTGCGACGAATTAGGTCCTAGCTGAATATCGAGGGAAGTAATAGCCACGTCCTCGTCGTATACAGCGGCACCGTCACCGTCGTCTGCGCCATTCAGGATGCTCATCGTGTTCCAGGTTGTATTTTTAGCGATGCGATCGATTTCATCCATGAGAGCCCCAAATTCCAGGTCGAGTGCGTCTCGATCTGTATCTGAATAGGTTCCTGAGGCAGACTGCACCGCAAGTTCGCGCATCCGAATCAACATGTTGCTGATCTCGAGCGTTGCGCCCTCGGCAACCTCCAGCATCGAAATCGCATCATTTGCATTCTTTGACGCCATCTCAAGACCGGTCACCATAGCGCTCATCCTTGATGAGATAGCGAGCCCCGCGGCGTCGTCTTTTGCTGAATTGATTCTCATGCCAGTCGACAAGCGCTCCATCGCCGTGCTCATCGCTCGCTCATTTTTGATTAATGCATTGGTCGCGATAGTCGCAGACACATTTGTATTAATAACACTCATAGGAAAGACCTCTTTGTCGTAATTTCATTTAGTAACTGGCTCAGCGATCCTATAATTTCACTGCCCCAGCTATCCCCCCTGACCTGTCCTCCACCCTGTATTTTTCCTCACCAAACGGTAGCCGCTCGGTAAGCATTTGGCCCGAGGCTAGCGGGTAAGGAGGTCAGGGGTCTTACCCCCTGTGCCTCGGGCCAAATTCTGTTGTGAGACGGGAATTCCGCCTCATCGAATAGTTAATCATCCTCAACGAAGACTGATTTATCTGTTAATCCCGATCGTTCTGTAGCCCCCGTCTTTGCCGCTCGATGTGACCTGAGCTCCCCTAAAGACACCCCGTAATATCTGGCCCGAGGCTACCGGGGTAAGGAGGTCAGGGGTCTCGCCCCTTCTGCCTCGGGCCAAATTTTTAACGCCCGACTTACGACCCTAGTAGGGTTCATAAGTCAGCTGGCGACGCTCACTGAAGCAGTCCTAGGACCGTTTGCTTAGATTGATTGGCCTGCGCCAACATCGCCGTGCTCGCTTGCAAAATTATTTGAGCTCTCGCTAGATTCGACGTCTCGGCGGCATAATCAGCATCTTCGATTCGACTCCGTGATTCGTCGGTGTTCTGTGCCACGTTTAACAAATTGTCAGAACTGTGATCGAGTCTGCTCATGTATGCGCCATACTTCGCGCGCTCATTGGCGACACCAAGTATTGCCTTGTCGAGTTGATCGATTGCAAATTGAGAACTTTCAACAGTTAAGATATTGATCGCCTTAACACTGCCATTGTCGTTCCAGTAGAGAACCGCGTCGCCGTAGGCCGACTGATTCTTTTCAACAGTCGCGCCCGGACTGCCATCCGTAGTCCAATGGTAAGAAGGATTGTAATTAGGGTCTGTGGTCGAGACGCTCAAGTTAGCCACGTCCTTATCCGGCGTAGTGCTGGTAAAGACGACGTCGTAACCTGACGCCGGGCCAGAGGTCCATCCCTCGTAAATTAGTCTGTCAAAAGAGCCCTTCGGGCTACCGCCATCGAGTGGCAAATCAGCGGAAGGGTCTGAGAAAGCTCGGGCAACTTCGTTGTATGTCATGTCAACACGGGCGGTTAGCGTCACACCAGCGACGGTAATGGAGTTCCCCGACGTTAAGTTGCCGAAGTGAACCTTCCTCTGCTCGGTGACGTTCCCTGCTGCGAGCCTAGGGTCTACCCCATTCGATCCGCTGCCAGCGGAGTCGGTTGCCTGCATATCTATTGCGACAGAGGGTACCCAAGCACTGAGAGATAACTCCGCTTTTTGAGACGCATCTGCGCCAAGCTGAATATCAAAGGAAGAACTTGTTGCGGTTGAATCCGTCGCATCATTACCGCCATTTAAGACAGTGACGGTGTTCCACGTTGTTTCGCTAGCGATCCGATGGATTTCAGACAGTAGCGCAGTAAACTCGAGATCAAGCGCTGCGCGGTCAGGCCCGGAATACGTGCCAGAAGACGACTGAACGGCTAGCTCCCTCATACGCATGAGCATATTGCTGATCTCAAGCGTTGCGCCCTCGGCGACCTCCAACATCGAGATCCCGTCGTTGGCATTCTTTGAGGCCATGGCCAGCCCGCTAACGACTGCTTTCATTAGCGAGGAGATTGCTAACCCAGCCGCATCGTCCTTAGCAGAATTAATACGAAGGCCCGTAGAAAGTCGCTCCATCGCTGTCGACATCAGACGCTCATTACGCGCCATTGCGTAGGTCGCCTGTTTCGCAGCAATGTTCGTGTTGATAACGTTCACGTCGACTTCCCTCGGTGCCAATAGTAAATTTAACCTACATTCCAAATCCGAAGACTGCTCTTCATTGGCCTTTGCTTAATTCTTTGATGCAAAGGCCCTTTAACAAACTATCCCGCTCAGATCGCTGCCTTGATAGCCAGGATCCGATTTAGCTCTGGAGTAGCTGAAGTACCGATTGCTTAGACTGGTTTGCTTGCGCGAGCATCGCAGTACTCGCCTGCGAAATTATTTGTGTTCGCGCGAGCTCTGATGTCTCGACTGCATAATCAGCGTCTTCAATGCGGCTGCGTGATTGGTCCGTGTTTTGCGCAACATTAAGCAGGTTGTCGGAGCTGTGCTCAAGACGGCTCATGTAGGCTCCGTATTTTGCCCGCTCTGTTGCCACCCCTAGGATCGCCTTGTCGAGCTGGTCGATGGCGAATTCAGAGTTAGCTACTGAATCTATATTGATAGCACTGACTGAGTTGCCATTTTTCCAATACAGGACCGCGTCGCCGTAGGCGGATTGGTTTGGAATTTCGTCCGATAGAGTTGTTCCATCCGCTAAAAACTTGTCGTAGACACCATTATCCTTAGTGGCATCAGCGACTGATCCATCAGACTGTGGATCCAGACCATTCGCAGCAGCGCCGGCTGCGGTCTTGCCCGCTGCGTCAACTGCCTGCATGTCGACTGCTACGCTGGGCGTCCATACTTTGAGACTGAGCGCCATTTTTTGAGATGCGTCGGCGCCGAGTTGGATATCTAGGTCGGAGACAGTCGCCGCAGCGGTTGTTAAATCATTCCCGCCGTTGAGAATCGACATTGTGTTCCATGTCGTGTTCTTAGCGATTCGGTCTATCTCTGACATCAATGCGCCAAATTCTAGGTCTAACGCGTCACGGTCTGAATCGGAATAAGTGCCCGATGCTGACTGGACCGCAAGTTCACGCATACGAATGAGCATGTTGCTGATTTCGAGTGTCGCGCCCTCGGCTACTTCTAACATCGAGATTGCGTCATTCGCGTTCTTTGATGCCATCGTTAGTCCGCTAACGACTGCTTTCATGCGTGATGAAATTGCCAGGCCGGCTGCGTCGTCTTTCGCTGAGTTGATTCGTAGGCCAGTAGAGAGTCTCTCCATGGCCGTCGACATTTGACGTTCGTTGCGAGCCATTGCGTTTGTCGCAATTGTCGCCGAGATGTTGGTATTTATAACGCTCATGATTC
>Ga0255752_10005865_pt1 | contig 11732 bp, 26 predicted proteins | sample 011ome_25_FD_179952 | JGI IMG/M metagenome (GOLD analysis project Ga0255752, IMG submission 179952) | Coastal salt marsh microbial communities from the Groves Creek Marsh, Skidaway Island, Georgia - 011512CT metaG (version 2) | ecosystem: Environmental > Aquatic > Marine > Intertidal zone >...
TACTTTTTCTTCTCCGGGCTCTCCATATCCTAACTGTACTTGTCCATTCATTGCTGTAATAGTGGAGTCATTAAAAACATTATAAGATAAGTATTTACTTCTGTAGTTTAATCTTCCTACTTGAATCCAAGAGGACCAAGTCCGCACAGCTAACCCATTTAAACTCAGGGTTGTGTCAGATCTATGATTGGAGGTATTAAGTCCTCCTAAGATCTCAAAACTTGATGCAAGTGTTTGAGCCACAGAGTCCCCTTTAGATAAAAAATCCCACCATCTTTTATAGTTTTGCGAGGTAGTGTTTTGTGCAAGCCTATACACCGGTATACCCTTAGCCGGAACATATATAGGAATATAGTGCTTCTGTTGCCCAGCTACTTCATCTACTATAGGAATAACATAGTCTTCAAAAACTATATCTACTGCTTCACCAAAGCCTCCTGAAGTAAGCCCGCTAACTCCGTCTGACCCATGCCTTGGAGCACTGATACCAAAGTCTAGCAGCCAATGAGTGGGTCTTGTACCTCTACCCGCTCCAAGATTGTTGATTGGTCCGATTCTAACGTTTATTCCATATATTGGCTGATTATTAAAGTAGTTTTGTCCTGTAGGATAGTCTTGGTCACACAATTTCCAGGTACTTTTTGTAAATGCGGTTGAGTGTGGAACTTGAAAAACCCCCTCTCCCGGATTAGCTTCAGCAGTCTGATAATCTGGTCCCCACTCCCATGAGGCCTCTCCTCTGTTGTAACTGCCCCCTGTCCCATTAAATCTCATCCTATCCCCTCCACACAAACATAACTGTCAGACATAGTCCCAAAATTAGCGTTAGTGGCGTATCTAACCCATATAGGGGTTCCCATAGGTATATTACATTGTGTAAATCTTGAGGTATGGTATTGACTTTGAAGTTGTATGGAAGCGCTATCATTGTATCGAAAAGACTCCCCACCTAGCTCTACGTAGTTGGTATCTGTTGGGTCTCCAGCGCTTACCTGATAAGATTCCCGTGCGTCACCAGTGTTACCTCTAGGTTGTACAGAAAGTAGCCACCCCTCCCACCTAAAACCAGTGTTTCCAATATAGAACCAAGGGCCCCATGTATCATTGGCTGTAGGGTTTGATGATATTATACCTCCCTCGCGGTCATTAGATCTATCCTCTAGTCCAATAGTTTCATGTTTAGAATAGCACCCATCCATTTCATTTACAGACCCATAAACCGGCAAAATTTGTACACCCAACAAAGCTCTCCGAGTACCGTCATCAGCAAATCTAGTAGCCATTCTAGCCCATATTCTACTTCCTGCGGGAACGAATAGAGGGTAATATATTGTGTGGGTTGTTCTAGAGTTATTAATATTAACCACAAGGTTTTTAAGTAGGTAATGTCCTGTAGTAGTATCTTGGCCTACATATATATCTAAAATGTGTTCTTTGGGGTTAGATTGGCTAAATAATGGCATTTCATAGGTGAGGTAAAATCCTATCATTGGATTTATATAGTCTCCATCGTTGGCTAACTCATCCCAAGCCCCCCACAAAGAATCATTTACATTGCTTATTAATCTCTGACCATCACGAACGGTAGCATCATTATTACCCCAAGCTTGATACTGGCCTATAGGCACTCCCGTTGTATAAGCGGCTGAAGGAGTAATAAAACTACTCATGTTCCCTCAGTTATTTCAGTCACCCTAGCAGGTGTCAGCACTCCTAAAACTACAAATTGGGCTAAAACTGCTTGGGCGTCTGCTGCAAGCAGGTTAATCTGTTTCTGGTCAACCCTAGACATTTGAAGTCGTAACTCCTGCATCCACCTTTCCACATTTACGTTTGTTTTTTCCAGGTCGAATATAGCATACTGTTCTTCAGTTTTAAATCTATCCCACACTTCACCCCAACCCACCACATATCTATTACCGGAGTCCAGTAGGGTCTGGGTTTCTTCATCCCAGTATGAGTCTTCAAAAGGCTGTAATTCCTTCCAAGCTGTTCCTTCGTATTTTATTGGGCCTTTTTTGGGTGATGTAGCTATAAGAGCGCCGTTCCTTCCGTAATCTTTGTATATTTCGAAGGGAAGTAGACTAGCGTCTGTAACGTATAAATAAAACATAATAAGTCCTTTGCCTACTCAAATTTTATGAGTTTAGGTGTCAATTATAACAGTATATACCTACTATGTCAAGATTTATTTTTTCTAGGATAGTAGGTATATTACCATGAGGGCTATGAGGAAACAGCCGATTTTTATACGTCTGTTTATAGTGTCGATGGGAACAAATTTTTTATGTGTCAATTGAGCACGCTCCTATGTATCTAGCCTTTGAGTTCAGCCAAAATAGGCCACTGGGCAGTCTAAGATTATAGCGTGCTACAAAATCATTAGCATGTTGTGCTGTTTCAAAGTATGCAGCCTCTAGCACTACCCCCTCTTTTTCTATAAATACCTGATACTTTACAGGCATATCACTAAACTTAACCATTTGGCTCCTCAAAGTAAATTCTGGTAGGGTTATGCCCACCTTGGGCTATCCATCTATCCCTAGCTACAAGGCGTATTTTTAATATAGCTTGACGAACAATTTCATTTATTTCTGGATCCATTTCAGTGTAAAATCTTAGTTTTAAGTTTCCCACTAATTCAGCTTCAAAATCTATGTAGTCCCTATCTGTGGTAGTCCCCTGCAAAATCTTATCTAAATCTAGCATTAAATCTCCTTATTAAATAAACTGGCCCTACTATTATAACTATATAAGCTACCAAGGGCCATATCCACCAGTATATGGTAGCTAATATTAAATTCTCAGTATTTAATTCTGGTACAAAAGACTGAGTTGTTATTTTAAAGAATAGTAATGACACTACTACCCCAATTGATAGGTAAATTACCAATGCCTAAGCCTCTCTATGCTCTTCTGCAAAGCATCTATAGTTTCTCTTTGTGCATTAATTATAGCTTGTAGTTCTGCTACATACTCTGCATTTCGTTGTCGTTCTGTTTCAAAAGTAGACTTTATTTTGTCTAAAACTTCTTGATTATTCATAGTGTGGTCTTTCCTGGGGCCAGTCTTGGCCTTGATTTGTTTCAACATTGAAGAATATAACTTCGCCACAGTTGACGCTGTTAAGATCTCCATTACTCTTTTCTGCTTCAAAATTTAATCTATCTCTAGCTGCTTCAGCCTCCCGTCTAGTAGTGAACATAGCCTCACAACGATCAAAAATTCCATAATTATACCACCATCCACCCTCCTCTGGGCCTCCGTATGCACGACCTATGTCGTATCTATTAACATAATAAACCTTAGTTATCCGCATAAAATAATCCCTATAAAATAAATAATTCCAACCAAAATTCCTAAATGAGTTCCAGTTATCTTTTTCATCCACATATTATACGGCCTTCTAGGAATCTTGTCAAGAAAAAAGGGGCACAAAGCCCCTAATTTTTTGGTATTTCAATTTTTATTTCACCTGGAGTCCAATCTTCAGGAACATTAGTTTTTATCCAATTGAGTATTTCCTCTTGAGATGCTTCTCCCCAGTTAAATCTGCCTACGAAGACTTTTGGCTGTCGTAAACAATTTTGAAATTGCTCTACTATACACTGAGATCTGGATTCTATTGAGCCGAGCAAGCCGCCCCCTGAGGACACACTGTTATTGTCACAGTACCCTGTAGCGCTGGCGCGGCAGGAGCTGTAGAATCCACTTCGAGAAAAGGGCCAAAAGATACCTCATTTGAAAAATTACTTTTATTTCCCGTCTCATCAAATGCCTTCATAGCTACAAATATTTCTGACCCATTAGTCAACCCACTTAGTGGGAAAGTAAAAGTAGTAGCATTATTATCATTTACTTCAATAACTTGACTATAAGCTCTTGAGGCAAACCCATAATGAATAGTATATCCCGCCAAATCAGTTAATACTGTTCCATCAGCATTATTAGTTGGCGGAATCCAAGTCAAGTCTATCTGTATATCCATATCCGCAGCAGCAACCGCAGGGAATAACAATAGAACAGCTAGGATTATTTTCTTCCACATATCAGTCCTCCTGACAATAAACATGCCATATGGCATCTTCATATCCTCTGGCTTCTATTTCCCATGGAGCCAGCCAATACTCCATTTCGTTTGTAAACCTGTATTCTCCCGACCTAAAACAAATTACTTCTTCATCTTCTCCAAACTCAAGCCCGTCATAGGTAAATTGCCTAACATGAGCTAGTTCATGAGCGATAGTTTTTACAAAATTCTTCTCCTTCCAAGTAATATCTGGAGAAAGGGCTACTAAAAATTCGTCCTTTCCAGGTATACAGACTGCCTCAAAACCTTGACAGGCTTTGGAATTAAATGTTATAAAAACATTCGTATTCTTAGGCAAACCATATACTTTCTCACAAATACTAGAAGTATTGTATGCGTATTCACAAAATTCTTTGTCCATAGTTGGGTCAATAATTATCATTCAGTCCAAGTTCCGTTGTTACATTTTCCTGTTTTCCATTCTCTCCCAGCTAACTCCTGATAGTCGTGAAGAAGATCCTGTAAAATCATCTCCACTTCTGGTGAGAACTCCTCTCCGCTACTGCAAGCCTCTTCTTTGGCTTCCAGTATCGGCCTAATTCTAGGGGGCAAAGTATTTAATCTAACCTTTGCGATACCCTCTTCTAATTTATCGTGCTTCTCTCTAATATCTGCTTCATGATACTCTTTCGTTGCTACTCCTTGTATACCGTCTGATAAATAAAGTAGTGCGCCTATACCTCCAGATATTATAATTAGCATGTTTAAAAAGCCAAATATATCCTTTTTACTGTCCATATTAAATATGTCCTGGTTCTATCTTATTAATACGCTCTTTCCACTTTAGTGCAGTTTCATACTTTCTAGCTGTAGATGAAGTATGCCTACGTCGTGTTTCTGCGTATCTACTCCACCGCTTAATGCGAGAAGTAAAAAAGAACTCTTTGGGAAACTCTCTAAAAGTTAGTGTCCCATAAATCCAATTAAATGCAATATCGCAGAGAGCGCCTACTGAGAGAAACACATACAGTGGATAAACTACCCACCACTTACTAAATACTGTGTCTCTTTCTTTTAGAACCCTTGCGTGTGTGTATGCAAAAAACCAACCAACTAAGTAAATATAAGCACAAAACAGTGCTATAGCTATCTCTATCATATAGGCATTCCTGTTTCCTGAACGCTTCTAACAGCTTCAGTAACCTGTTCATCAGTCAAGTTTCTATGAACTGCTTCATGAACCAACTTATAGTTGTCTCTAGTACCCTTTAAAAGTGCTATCTCATAAAGATCATCTTTAATGGGTGTAAACAAATCATTGCGAACAATGCTTATTCCATAACCATTACTAAAGAAAATTCTCATGGAGAAGTCCATATAGCATTAGCTATATCCTGTACTATTTGATGCTCTCCAGATAAGTCTGGCAGCAGTGGACTGTTACCTTCTATTACGTTAATCCGTCTCCTATTTCTAGTAGACACTGGAAGAATATCATCATTTGGGTCATCAAAATATATATCCTCGTGTATTGTAATAGTGGGATATGTCTTTGTTGGATATTCTATTTCTACTCTAAGCAAATTAGTAGTTTGTGTTATAGCCATGGTGGTGTATATCCTTTTTCAAATAACTCAGACTTATCGCCTAAGTAGTAATCTCGGTATGCAGTTACAGCACACTCATTTTTATATTTATCGGGCATAGCTTGGGCAAATGGGGTCATCGCACTTTGTGCGATGTTATTGGGCGCTTTTGCTAACCAAGGCAATAACTGACCACTCTTATGCTCTTTTCTATACCTGCGTGTGTAAGTGTCAAGTTGACCACAAAAATGATTTATGGCCCACTCATAATTCTCGCTGCTCTCACGCATCCACACACTACATGGGTGGTTTACGTAAGCAGCTTTGTAAAGCACATCATCGCGGTCATCCGGTAGTCTCCACCGCTTCATGTTACGTCCTCCAGGACTAAGTTCGGTGTATTCGTCTCCGTCAAGCACGCGATGAGCTGTGCATAGCATCTGTGCGCTTTCTAATGGCATCTTAACTATATGCTTTGCTATAGTATAATTTGCCGCTACATAAGGGTCTTCATGTAAAATAAATAGATTCATGATTTGTTGTCATGAATAGAAAGCATAATAATTCCGTAGTGCAAATCTTTGATAAGATCTTTACGCCAATCTTCCGGAGTTCCCTTCTTCCCATAGCGTTTAATATACTTTATCTTACTACCTAAGCAAAACCCTTCAGAAAATCCACTATCGTCTATGAACTCCATAGCTTGAATTTTTTCTTGAGCATAATGTTGTTCATATGTGGCGTCAATATACTGCTTTAGTTCTTGCAGTATGGCACCTTCGTTAAACTTATATTCCATATAAAATCTCCGGCTAAATGAGTATATATTATACCACCTTCAGCCGGAGATGTCAACTATTTTTTAGACTTACGCTTCTTCTTCTTTTTCATTGGCGGTCGACCACGCTTCTTACCATAAGTTCCTTTACCCATTGGCATCTTGCTTTTCCTCTTGCCAAATACGGAATGCTCCGTACCCGATTGCAGCCATGGCTGCATACTTTAAGAACGGAGATGCAATAAGAACCATTACACCCATACCTACAAGAATTGTACCATCCCATGTAGACCGTTCTGCCCATCTAGCTTTGACCCATTCCCAGGCCCAGTTTAGTTTACTCATTTTCTCTCCTGACTTCCACCATCAGATCGTGGACCTTTATCCCCTGGGATAGGGTCTGCATAGGTCTTTCCCTGATCTCGCTTACGCTTGTTCCAATAAATAGCTCCTGCTATTCCAACAAAAACTAAAAGTGCAATTACTTCCATTATTTTTTCCTTTTATTTATCTTGGCCGACCTATCTTCGTCGTGCTCTGGTTTTCCAAATACTACGGGGTTTTCTTCTTCTGTTTTTTTATCAATTACATTAGCTACAATTAATACAGCATAAGTAAATAGGCTCAATACCAGTATTAGTCCAAAAAATTCTAACATACTCATTTAAATACCTCACCACTTTACTTTATTAGCCCAGTATGCAGCGCTCATCTTGCCTTTGGCAATATTTTTGGCATGTCTGGCTTTAAAAGATCTACGCCTTGCAGCATATGATTTACTTTCTCCTTTCTTTTTAGGACTACCTTTCACTCCCTGTTGTCCAAAACGAATAGTTTTAATCTTACTACCCACTTTAGCCACAACTACATGAGACTTCTTTCGGTGTTTTGGGGTTCTCTTTGGCTTATTAAACTTAGAGACCCCAGCCCTTTTAAGAGCGGGATGTTTTTTTCTTGCGACTCGTCTTTTTCTTGGCACGTCCTAACCTCATTCTTTCCGCTAAAAGCGACTTGGGGACTCTCTTCCCTTGCTTATATAACTTGCTTATTCTTCTGAGAACAGATGCAAGTTTCTTTCTTCTGCTACCAGTAGTTCCGCTAAGATACTTCTTTGGGAGTTTACTTTTTCTTGCGCGTCGTTTTGGCACGTTTCTTCCTTCGTAGATCTAAGTCATGCTTTCTACTGCCACGAATAAAGGAGTTTACCCTGGCGTGTGCCCAAGCAGACATTGATACTCCTGGGCGACTACCACTGGATAGATACGCACCTTGCCCTCTACGATAAACTTTTGTTAGTTTAGATAACGATATTCTGCTCTTACGAGCCTTGGCAGCTAATGTTCTCCTAACAGTTGGAGATAACGGTTTTGCCTTTCTTCTTTTCTTAACCACACGTTTTTTCTTTCTTACAGCCATTTAAACACACCACCACTCTAGTATTTCACACTCAAAAAGAAGTTCTCCCTTTTCAGTATTAATTCTAAAGTTCTCAGAGATATCAATATCTATCTCTCTCTTTAATGCATCTTCGTCAATACGCCCATCCTCGTTCCGAGGAAAATCGTATGCGCACCCACTAAGTGTTAGTAAGATTATCCATTTCATCATGTTTTAACCACTCAAACGTATCAACAAATAACTCTTCCCGAGTTATAACAAACCAAAGTAACCTAATCTTGTTTATTCTGTTGCTGCTATCTGCCGGGTTTTTCTGTGGTCTAAATATATGAAATAATATAAATAAACCTAATAGTCCTGGAACTATTAAAAACCCTAAAAGTATGCTCATCGGTCTTTTCTCCTTCTAACTAAAATTGTTTCTGCTATATCTATTTTGAACTTCTGTCTTTCAGTATTATAGTATACTAATTCTATATTTCTATTAATTGTATTTGGTATTTGCTTGTATCCAACGGCAAATGCTCTTTGTGTTGTAAACACAACCTCTCCCTCTGAGAAAACTTGTAATCCACCTAGTAAGGTACCAGTACATACTACTACTAACCCATCTGATGCAGTAGTAGATGTAGAAATACTGGAAGATACATTAAAGTCTAGGGTATTATCTACCGGGGTCAATACAGCTACTATATCGGGATTATTAGGGGTAAACTCTACTAAAATATCTTCTGTTTGTGCTTGAACCCCTATTCCTGCTGAAATAGAGGTGAATTGTAAAGAGTCATTAGCAGATATTCCTGCAATTGCATTTACATTTTCTGCTGTAAATGTCACTTGATCTGGTACTGGCTGACCATCAATAATCGCATCTATATCTACACCAGTAGTAGTAAATGATAAGCTTTCGGTTTCTTCCAAATCTGCTGTAATTGATGAGGTGGGTGTAGTGAATGTTAGAGTGTCTGTTGCTGAAATATCTTTAATTTCTTCAACATTATACTCAAATACTACGGCATTGGATACCTTTTCTTCTACATTGTAATCAAAGGTAACGGAGGAGGATACTTTATTTTCTACATTGTAATCAAATACAACAGCATTGGATACTTTATTTTCTACATTGTAATCAAATACAACAGCATTGGATACCTTGTTTTCAACATTGTAATCAAATACAACAGCATTGGATACCTTGTTTTCAACATTGTAATCAAATACAACAGCATTGGATACCTTTTCTTCTACATTGTAATCAAAGGTAACGGAGGAGGATACTTTATTTTCTACATTGTAATCAAATACAACAGCATTGGATACCTTTTCTTCTACATTGTAATCAAAGGTAACGGAGGAGGATACTTTACTTTCTACATTGTAATCAAAGGTAACAGAGGAGGATACCTTATTTTCTACATTGTAATCAAAGGTAACAGAGGACGATACTTGAACCAGTCCCGAAGAGTAGGAGGCGGTAAATCTTATATGAGACATCTACAACTCCGTATATGACCCCCTATCTAATAGATATTAAAAAATTAGAGCTTCCCATTGCGGTGAAGCCCTTATACGATCTATGCTCCTGTGTTTCCAAACACTGTTACAGAGAAATCTAAAGCATTAGCTGCAGGAGCCCCTCCAGTAATGGTTCTTTGAATCCATATACCCTGATATTCACCTGCCGGAATGTTTCCTATAGTCAAAGCAGTTTCTTCTGATGTCGGAGTGGTAAATGAAGGAGAACCAGTAGTAGGCGCTGTTTCTTCATCAGCCAGTTGTTGTACTGAAGAATTGACTCCTTCTCCAGCCACTGCCATAGCCACAGAATTATTAGCGCCTAGATCAGATTCGTTAAAATACACTTTAGCGTCTTGTAATGTTACGCTTGTATTGGTGTTTTTTACAAAAAAACATCTATATGCTGTTTGCCCAGGACTAGCAGATTCTGTTGAGTCAACAACATCAAACAGATTATGCAAAGCTCCACTTTGGATATCATTACCGGAATCTGCAATGCTCCCCCCTATACTAGGAGAGGAGGAACTCAAATAAAATTTTATTTCGCTTGATTGAACTGCTGGCATAAATTACTCCTATTAGTTTACTGTAATGATTAATTGTCCTGCACCAAAACGAGGTGTAATTCCACTAGCTACTTCTAGGTTAGAAGTTAATGAACCGCTAAATAAAACTTCAGAAGATGAAGTATCAGTTCCTATGGCATAGTGGCTAATTGTATTTGTTCCGCTGATGCAGGCTTGAAAGTCAATTTCTGCTGTGTTTGAAACTTGGTTACCAGATACTGTCCAACCCCCGGATGTTCTAGCTACTGCTTGACGCGCATATCCGATGTAGTTAGCTTCACTTGCTTGTTGATTGGCTGGGCTTTCGCCAGGATCTGCTGTATGTAAGGACACATATAAGCTCCCATCTACTCCAGATGGTTGAAGTCCATGGTTATCGCCTATGTTTGCTGATGTAGACTCGTTATTGAAAATCAATTTTAAGATGTCATTCTCTAATTGATTTGATGCTGACATGATTACCCTCCAAGGTTTGTGTTCTGTTATGCTCCACTTGGAGGATAACCTATATAGGTAGGTAGCCCTTTTGGTAACAAGGCGGGCTAAGACCCCGACTAACTCTATGCGGCTAGTGAATAAACGTCATCATTGGCGTTTGTATTTTCGGTATCTCTCTTTAAAGCCTATTTTTACCCTGTCGAAACCTTACATCCCCATCATAAGCTGACTAGTCGTTACCCTAGTATTCACTTCAGCCCTCAGAATTAACCTACATTGCTGGGCTGCATACTTCATGCTCCAGCTTATGGTGGAGATGGGGGCATCGAAGCCCCGTCCAGTGCATTTTACTGCTTTAAGTCTACAAGTTACCTACAAAAAACACTCTAAGAATGTGCTTTGTAGGTGAGCCTCTCACTAGGTAGAAAGGCTCTAAACTACCTCTGACACCAGCTTGAGTCTAGTCTGTCAGATGACCAACGCTTGCGGATTTAGAACGGTCGCAGCTACGTTCCCGGAATAGTGTTTAGGATGTCGGGCACATTCCGAAGCCGCCGACAAACATGTGCGCCTTATGAGGGGACAAGTTAGCACTAAGGCGATGCTCTATTCCTCATAAGAAAAGTCTAGTTCCTCTAAGGATCCTTCTTCAAGTATTCCAGATACTAGCTCTTCCGCATATTCTTTGCTTATAGCGAGTTCATTTCTAACCGACTCTATTATATCAAAAATATCGTCCTCCCACATAGAATAGACAATAATTTCTGCTTCGTGTAAATAGCTCACTATAACTCCAAGTTTGATAGGTGCCCCGCTCCCGCTCTCCTATCTATCAAGCCTTCTCACCCCGCTTGATTTCCTCTGTTTTATTTTGTCTTTTTTGGTGCTGGGGTGTAAAGGAGAAAGACAAAAAACTCCAATTCAATTCCAATATTATACGCCCACATACCTTGTATGTCAAGAACTATTTTTCGCTTGGTGGTATATAAAATATGTGGTTTCCAATACTTCCCAACTTTATAAAGCTATCGGCCCAAAAAGGTAATACTTTATTGGAGTGGTAGAACAACGCCCCTTGAGTAATTCCTCGGTATTTATTGCCTTTAGCTATAGCTAGGGCGTTATTCCAAGAGGTTCCTGGAGATGGTTTATCTTCGACACCATCACAATACCAACTAAATTGACATTTGTGTTTAATTGGTACCACATCTCCACGCCAATTAACTCTAGTATATGCTTGGGTTATGACTTCACATACTGAGTTAGGAAACTTACTATTCTTAACCCTATTCATTGTAACGTCCGCTACAGCAAGCTGAGATAAGTAGTCCTCTCCCCTAGCTTCGTGGTATATATTCAAAGCTAGGCAGTGTTCTTCGTCCCCTGGGGATAGAGTATTAGATGTGGGGGCTTGTAAG
>Ga0255752_10005872_pt1 | contig 11721 bp, 10 predicted proteins | sample 011ome_25_FD_179952 | JGI IMG/M metagenome (GOLD analysis project Ga0255752, IMG submission 179952) | Coastal salt marsh microbial communities from the Groves Creek Marsh, Skidaway Island, Georgia - 011512CT metaG (version 2) | ecosystem: Environmental > Aquatic > Marine > Intertidal zone >...
TTCAATCTCGTTGTGAAACGAGGACAAACCATTGCTCTCGTTGGCCCCAGCGGCGGAGGCAAGAGCACTATAGTCAGTCTGCTCTCGCGGTTTTACGAACCTACAAGCGGATCTCTGCTAATAGATGGCGTCGACTATCGCGAACGAAGTCTCGACTGGATTCAAGATCAGTTGGGGATCGTCCTGCAAACCCCACACCTGTTTAACGGCACCGTCCGGGAAAATATTCGCTATGGCCGGCTCGAGGCAAGCGACGAGGAGATTGATGCCGTAGCAAGCATTGTGAACGCAAAAGAGTTTATTGCGAAACTGGAGGACGGATACGACACAATTATCGGTGAAGGTGGCGCTAGACTCTCCACTGGAGAGCGCCAGTTGATCTCCTTCGCCCGAGCCTTGATCGCCGATCCACAGATTTTCATTATGGATGAGGCCACATCATCTATCGATACCGAAACCGAGGTCCTCATTCAAAACGGGATGCAGAGAATCTTCAACGGTCGCATCAGCTTCGTCATCGCCCACCGACTTTCGACTATCCGGTCCGCAGATCAAATTCTATATATCCAAAAAGGGAAAATCATAGAGAGCGGATCCCATGACACCCTTATGGATCAACGCGGACCCTATTACGACCTCTACCTAAAACAGTTTCGCAAAGAAAGCATAAACCGGGAGCTGGAAGCGGGCTAGTTCCGCACCGAAAGCAGCAAGGGCAGCTAGATGCAGAGCTGGGCCCACTTTAAGATAGGTCCTATAGCGCATATAGGACCTACCTAAACAAACAAGGGTCGACCCCAAGACAGCCTTCCAGCTTCTCGCGATATTCCTTTGACTTAAAAGTCTCAAGGCGACGGGCAATCCGGCGACGAAGCCCTTCCTCGTCGATGCGTTCTTCCATCCCTTCGTTGATGTCTATTTTCAAGAACGCTTCCAAATACTTCTGGTGCCGTTCCCACAATTCGATATCCACTTTTTGCTTTGTATCCAGGCGTTCCTGATACCAGTCGCTTGAGGTTAACGCATCGAGGGTGAACATTGACCTGAATTTGGGATCGCGATACCCCATACCCTCATACTCTCCATGAGCCATGACGTGAAGCAATGCTTTGAGTGGCGGGCAGGCCGCATCGATTGAGCCATCTTCAAAATAATTCAACGCCACCCTTCGCTGAGTTTCTACGATATTGTTGATACCATCAACGAATACGTCCATATCCTGGGTTTCCGGTTTAAGGATAAAATCGGTAAACACCGACCTCGGGTTGCTGAATACCCGACCTCCGTACTCCTGAACGAATTCGCTCGTGATACGGTAGCCTAGTCGAGAAGCTTCAACCAACTTACCTTCGTACTCAAAGTCTTCACAGGCTTCAAGATATCCGTTCTCGATCATGTATGTCGCTTTCCTTTCGGAGTGCGTCATCCGGCTCCAAAGTTCAGGAATCAGCAGGCTTATGTCATGGTCGCAACGAAACTTAGGGCCAATACAGCCAGCGGAAGAGGTAAAGCACTCGTAGCCGGTAACCAAATACGACACAAGCGCATTGTTCAAGTCCACTACTGGCAACAGCATATTGAAAGGACCCTTCGTCAAGGCCCCCTCAGAGCCAGCTCCCGTAGTCGAAGGCGACTTGCCGGTCAAACTGGCGGTAAAGTCCATCAGCAACTCAGGCAGTTCCTGATAATGAATTGGATTATAAACAGCCAGTGCCCGGATTCCCTTGGAGGGCGGATTGTTGCGACGCCCTGGCAGTACGGCATTCACGGGGAAAGGCGGTGTCTTCCCTTTAGGAATACGACGGTAAAGTCGCGCTCCAACCTTTGCGATGTATGTCGAGCGACCATCTTCCATATCCAATCGGTTCTGCAAATAACGGGGGTTGACCGAAGGTACCCCATCGACGAGTCTTGGCTCGGAAGACACCACTGCGTAATCCGGAGATTCAGCCTGATTGAAGGCCGCAATGGCCTCCTGCATCGGCGCAGTAAAATTGCCAAAGCGAATGGCATCTTTCTCAATCGCCTTAGTATCATCACGAGTCAGCGGCTCATAGTTAGAGAAGAAAAGCCCGTGGCGAGAAAAGTCCTTCTCCGTCGTCTTGTCATATCCCCTGTGAATCGCTTCGTCCGGTCGCTGGAAGAGCCGGTACTCGCAGTTTAAAATAAACTTAAGAGACCGATCGGTCTCCACCCCATCGTCTAGGCCCTCCACATGAGAGGCGGGAACGACAACCGAAGAGGAAATGTCGTCTTCGGTCTGTATCTTCATAGCTGGCGAGAAATCTTTCCTCAAACTGAATACGCGCCATGAACCATTCTCCTCGAATCCAACTCTTAGATACTGGCTTATCAATTTCTGGTTGCGATATTTCAACTCGTTTCCCGGTTTGCCATTAACGACATCCACGCTGAAACGCCCGCGCCAGTCTTCTCCCCAGTCACTCTTGTAGAAACGCTTTACAACCAGCAAGATGTCGATCACGTATCCGGGTATCGAACGCAGCCACTCATTATACTCGTCCGTATATTTCCGCGAAGGTGAGAGCAGCTTAATCACTGAACCTAGCGAACGACTCTCACTCAGGATCGACCTGCCTTCGATTTTCTGCAAACTTGGATCTTTAAAGCGGGACCCGAAATCTTTGCCCACAACTTGTTCGACCATGTCGAAGTCCTTCTCAATGTCCGCGGTGAAAACAGGACCAGCCACGATGGCGTCGGCGAGCGACTTGGAGATCTCGGACTTTCCACCCCCCGAGACGGTACACGGCTTGTGGCAATAGGTACCCACAGCCCTCGTCCCAATCAAGCGCCAGCGTCGCCCCACCATGGGTCTTATCATCTCAACCTTGTATCCGGAAGGAAGAATATAGGTAACATCGGGCTGAAGCTGCAAATTTCGCTTTTCCCCATCATGCTCCCACCGTATCGTCTGGTCGTGCAGTGTAATATGAGACTTGGCGGGGATGTAGTATATATCCGGATAGGTCTTATCAATTGCGTATCCTTCCTCAAACACATTGATATCCCCTTCCAAATACTCAACCGTTTCCGAGAAAGAGTGATCCACTTCCTTGATGTACTTACTCAAGTGAAACTCTTCACCGAGGTCATAGCTCGCGAATGAAATGGCTCCTCCAGCATGTTCTTCCTCAACATTCCCTAAGAGATTCGCTGCATAGGAAATTTGCGTCTTAACCTCTTTCTTGCAGTAGCCGTAATAGTTGTCCGCTATCAATGTGACCACAACGCCACTACTGTCGCGAGAGGTTACTTTGAAAGCTCCCCCATCATTGTATAAGTCGTCTTCAGATTCCCAGCACATCCCATCACGTTTCTGACGCTCTGTTGCTTCGGATACTGGAGGCAATCCCAGTTCCTTTTTAGTAAAGTTCACTAAATGCGGTGCGAGAATAACGCATCCCGTATGACCCGACCAATGTTTCACGTCCAGCCCACTGTCGTTCTCCGACAAATACGGGTCACCTGCATTCCCGAAAATGCTTTCCACAAAATCGAGATTGCTCGCAAGGTTGCCCGGAGCAAAAAACCGCACTTCCAGACGCTTCTCCTCCGTAACGCCTTCCACTTCCGGCTGCACGATGGGTCGCAACATCAACGAGAGGAACAAGCGGGCCTTGTCTTCCTGCGTGGAAGTGAAGGGCAACTCCAAGAGATCGTCCGGTGGATTCAAGGCCCTTTCCAAAAGTTTCGCAAATACCGGCAATGGAACCGATTTCTTGTCCGCAGGAACCGACAATCCGCCTTCAGCGACGTGAAATACACCCTTGGTTGTTCGACGGTCACTGGCAGGATTGTTCAACACGCCCTGCTTGACTCGAAAGCTACTTACGATGCCAGAAACAAAGGAGTCTTCATCCGGCGGAAGGGACAGCGCCCGAGCCAGCCCATGACGCTCCAGTATAAGCGAATCAGTAGGCACCCAAGTACGCTTCTCCACATCCAAATCGCTGAATAGCCGCTCCAAATAGTCCTGGATTCGCTGGTCAGCCGGACATAAATGCTTGCGAAGGAGCCGGTTTTTTTCCGCGACGCTCCGCAGAAGGGAACCCCCGATCTGGAGAAAGGGATAGTCTTTCTCATCCCCAAAAATGGGGTACCCCTTGGATCGGAGTTTGATATTTAAATATTCAACAAGTCCCTTTTCATCATAGGAATTTTCACCCGACTCGAGATCAAATCCAATTCGCGATTTCAAATTTTTCCAATCGTTGTTCATAGCCAGTATAATGGGGAGTGGTTTAGGTCCTATAGATCATGACGCGATTTTCGCGCCAACGATCAAGACCTAAGCGATTCTTTGGTCTGAATCGTCACATTTGCCGCGAATCACCTCGATAGACGCCCATATTGGGAGACTACTCAAAAAGATTCTTACTTGGATGCTCAAAATGGAGCGATCCCATCGAGCCTGAAGTCTCAATGCGCTCCGGCGATCGTCGGCATGCGAGGTACCGCGCTTAGCAATCGCTGCGTGTACGGGTGCTGCGGCGAGCGGTAGAGCGAATCCGTCGGCCCCTGCTCCACGATCTCTCCGAGCTCCATAACCAACGCCTCATCGCACATGTGCTCAACGACAGCCAGATCATGAGCGATGAACAAATATGTAATCCCGAGTTCGTCCTGAATGTCTTGCAGCAGATTGACGATCTGCGCCTGGACACTCACGTCGAGAGCGCTAACGCACTCGTCGCATATAATAAACTCCGGACTGCTACTCAAAGCGCGAGCGATACAAATTCGCTGGCGTTGGCCACCGCTAAATTGGTGCGGGTACCGATTCATCGAGTCGGCAGGAAGGCCTACTTTCTCTAGCAAGTCCGCAACACGCTCTTCCCGTTGCTTTCGATTCATAGCGGGCGCATGCACAATCAAAGGCTCCGCAACGATCGAGGCGATGGTGAGCCGAGGATTCATGGAGGCATACGGATCCTGAAAAATCGTCTGAATCCGCTTCCGGTACGGCATAAACTCCTTGTCGGCAAGTCCCGTGAGCTCTTGACCACCATAGTGGATCGTGCCTTCTCCGATAGGGGCCAGCCGAAGAATTGCTTTGCCAATGGTGCTCTTGCCGCTGCCACTTTCGCCCACGAGTCCCATGGTCGTGCCCTTTCGGACCTGAAACGACACTTGCTTGACCGCGTGGACATACTCTACGTGCTTGATGAATCCACCCCGCTGCGCCTCGAAGGTCACACTCAGGTCGCGAACCTCCAATAACGGCTCGTCTTTCATCTCACTGTTAGCGCTCGCCATTGATTTGTCATCTTCCCTTAGCTCCATTAGAATTCACTTTTCCAATTCCGCGTAGTCCACCACCGGCAATCGCTTTTGCTTAGTCCCCAATTTTGGAATACAATTGATCAGCGCCTGAGTGTAGGGATGTTGAGGATTCGATAAAACACTTACCGCCGGACCCGCTTCTACAATTTCCCCGCGAAACATCACCGCTATGTCGTCAGCAAACTCGTCGACGATCCCAAAATTGTGCGTTATCAAAATAATGGACATATTGAGCCGCGCACGGAGGTCCTTGAGTAGATTGATAATCTGGGCCTCGATGGTTACGTCGAGCGCTGTTGTCGGTTCATCCGCAACCAGAATCCTAGGCTGGCATGCCAAGGCAATGGCAATCATGACACGCTGCTTCATTCCACCGCTCATTTGATGAGGATAGTCCACCGCCCGCTTTTCCGGATCGCGTATGCCCACCTGATCCAAAAGCTTAACCACTTCTGCCCAAACGTCGGAAACCTCCTTGCGGTGGAACTTGATCGCCTCCGCAATCTGATTCCCGACTGTGTAGTAAGGATTCAACGACGTAGAAGGTTCCTGGAAAATGTAGGCAATTTGCTTTCCCCGCACCGCCCGCATCTCGCTAGCCGAGAGATCTAAAAGGTTTTCCCCATCCAGAGAGGCTTTCCCCGAAACGCGGCACTGCGGTTCTGGCGGCAGCAGTTTTGTCAGAGCCATGGATGTCACACTCTTGCCGCTACCGCTCTCTCCCACAATGGCTAGGGTCTTACCCTCGTCTAACTGGAAGGATATGCCTTTGACCGCTTCATTCACCCCATCCCGGGAATGAAACGATACTTTGAGATCTTGAACGTCCAATAACATGCAGTCGCGAACCACATTGATGAGAAACAACTCACAGCCAAGTGTAAAAATTGGGCCCAGATCTCGCGAACCCGGGATCAACCCCTCATCCACCTCTCCAATTTGCGTTGCAACCTCCTGCCTCCGATGAGGAAGTGGGTTCTTCCTCCTCGGTTCTAAAAACGACCTACACCCTTATTCCTCTTCCCAACGACCCTAGGATCTTCTCAATGCGCTCAAACGACAACATCACAAAAGAACGGCCCACATTCGTCACCCACCTGGAATGCGGCATGAACGGTGACCATTATGAAGCCGATACTTTGCACGGACTTTCCAAGGCGGGAAAACCGCTGTTGGTCAAATACGATCTCGACGGCATTCAAAAAGCGGTTTCCATGGAGGACCTGGCCAGTCGCCCGGCCGATCTCTGGCGCTATCGAGAATTCCTCCCTGTTCGCAAAAAGGAAAACGTGGTCAGCTTGGGAGAAATCCATACTCCCCTAATACCTCTCTCGAAACTAGCCCCTGGGAGTGGGGAGTTAATCGTCAAGGATGAGGGTCGCTTGCCTACTGGATCTTTCAAGGCGCGAGGACTGTGCATGGCGGTATCGATGGCCAAGGAACTGGGAATCACCAAAGTCGCAATGCCCACTAACGGAAACGCGGGAGCTGCTTTGGCCGCCTATGGCTCAAGGGCGGGGATGGAGTCGTACATCTTTTGTCCTGACGATACCCCTACAGTCAACGTCCGGGAAATTGCCGCCCAGGGAGCCAAAGTTTGGGTTGTTAATGGACTCATCAACGACTGTGGGCGCATTGTCGGAGAGGGAAAAGAAGCAATGGGGTGGTTCGACTTCTCAACGCTCAAGGAGCCCTATCGCATCGAGGGCAAAAAAACCATGGGCCTAGAGCTAGCCGATCAACTGGGATGGAAAGTCCCGGACGTCATTTTCTACCCAACCGGAGGAGGGACCGGACTCATTGGCATGTGGAAGGCATTCAATGAACTGAAGGAAATGGGCTGGCTGACCGGAAGCCTCCCGCGAATGGTGGCCGTCCAAGCCTCCGGTTGCGCCCCTATCGTAAAAGCGTTTGAGGCGGGGACCGAGCATGCCGCATTGTGGCAGAATGCTCATACCATCGCCGCAGGGATTCGCGTTCCGGTAGCAGTGGGCGACTTTCTCATATTGCGCGCCGTCCGGGAAAGCGGTGGATTCGCAATCGCGGTCGATGACCATGCCATTTCAGCCGGACTCAGGGAAGTTTCTCAAAAAGAAGGTCTCCTTCTCTGTCCAGAAGGGGCCGCAACCTACGCCGCCTACAAACAAGCGCTAGCAAGTGGTCTCATCTCAGCAGACGATGACGCAGTCTTATTCAATTGCGCCACCGGACTGAAGTATGAGTTGCCACCTGCCGGAGAATTTTTGGATTGCGCCAATCCCATTGAATACGACGCCCTCACTTAATACGACTCACGGCAGCTGGAAAACAAAAAACAGGTTTTATAATCGCTCTAGATTTTCACTTGCCCGCCACGCCAAAATCGACTTCTTCCCCCCTTCAATCACTTGCCCAGGTGGTGGAATCTGCGTGAATATTGCCTGCGGTCTTTGCCGCAGGATATTAAGTACCTTTTCGATAGATCGCTATGGCGATATCATTGGTAGACACGCATGATTCAGGTTCATGTGCCGCGAGGTGTGGGGGTTCGACGGAGCGACACAAGGAGCGGTACCGATGCGATAGCAGACACTTGAAGAACGCAGGAATGAAACAATGGGGTGATGCTAAGCGTTAGTCTGAAGGACTTTGAGCGATCTAGCTCAAACTCACGAAGCGACCCCTCAGGAGCGGAGATGGGCAAACCTAAGTTTGGGGCGGAGTCCTGAGCGAAGCTCATCAATTCCCTCGAAAAACCGCAGTCCAATCCGAGAAGTCCCGCCGCAGCGTTTTTCCTTGATCGACTAATAGAAATCAGCTTGTTTCGCCCCCCTTCAATCACTTGCCCAGGTGGTGGAATTGGTAGACACGCATGATTCAGGTTCATGTGCCGCGAGGTGTGGGGGTTCGAGTCCCCCCCTGGGCACCACTGATACTGGACATCTGCGGGATATTTGCTAATTTGACTTAGCAAATTTGCCAAAAAAATGTCGAACAAGTCCCACATATCCTCTTTTCGATCTTTAAGAGACGGTACCTCTATAGGCAAAACATTGAGGCGGAAGTATACCCCGCGAAAGCACCGTTCCTACACAATGGCTTTCAGATAGCTATTGGTCGCGGCTACAATGGTAACATCACTGGTAAACTCCGCCACGCCACTGATTCGGCTAAAACTCCCCTCGCCCACTTCGTCTAGGAAGAGCGTTCCCCATTACGCCAGTTGCTTTGCCCAGTCTCCTGCGATCTGCCCCGGTCGCAATAAAAAGACCATTTAAAAACGTCCTCGCCTTCTGCAGCCGATCATTTGTCGTTGGGACACTCTCATCGACATCAATCTCAATGCCCGCCGTTTTTTTCTATCGCTTGTCAATTGTCCTTTTTTGCAATTCTGCACCACCAACCAACCACTGCCCCAAAAACCTATCAAGATGAGTGCGGGTTCCATTACGGTTGTCCGCCAAATCCTCCTTAGTTCGGAGGCCAGTTAATCCACCATCTAAAGCGTTGTTAGCCGTAATAGACTCGCCACGACCAAGCTTGTTCTGACGGGCAAACGGTGACCGTGGCTTCAAGCGCCAATACGCCCTCTTTTGCACCTTCAGTCCTCGAGACCCTCCCTAACGGTAAGCCTTACCTGTCACGCCGTCACCAACCCTTCTCTGCTAATCGAAGCAAGTACGCCATCCCATAGCCTAATCCTGTTTTCGATAGCCTCCTCGGCAGTTTGAATCGCCTCGGCGGCTTTTACACTCTCGCCACCGCACAGACTATTCAGCAAACGCATAGCGATGGGCCCGTGCTGCCCTTCATCAAGCTCAACGTGCCTATTAAGATAGTAGTGGAAGGTTGGAGCCTCCTCTTCGAGCACCTCTGAATTCCTTAGAATTTCCCTGAACATGTCGGGTATTATGTTTTCTCTGCCCAAGGCAAACGCCGCAGCGATTTTGTGAGGCACGTTCGAATCGATGATATCGAAAGTCGCTCGAGTGAAGGCCTTTGACGGATCTGGAACGCAAGGCAGTTCAAGAGCCTTGGCCACGCCTTGGTTTTCGACAGTTTCAAGAAACTGTTTGCAGGGCTCGACCTCCGCACCGACTTCGACCATCGACTTCAAGTAAATTTCGAAATGGCTCAAATACTCCCCGTCATCGGGCCCTTCGTCGCACTCCTCTTCCAAAATGAGTTCATTGACAAATCGGCATAAAGAACCGTCGCCTCTAGGCATCCACGGTAGACTCGTCGGGGCGATTGTCTTCTGGAGGCATTTCGCGAGGGACATGAAATCCCATACTGAGTAAACGTGGTGCTCCATAAACGTCCTCAAATCACTCAAACCACGAAGCGAAGAATAAATCGGATGCGAATTGAGACGATTCATTGTATTTTCGACATCTGCTATTTTAACCTTAACCATGCTCGAAGCGTCGCTTTTGACCCACCCCTTTGCAAGTTTTCTCGATAGCCAAGAAGGAAATGAACCTATCTACTAATGGTTCACGACCCCAGATCGCCATGTCTAGATCTCTCTAGATCGCCCAGCGAAAGAGCATCGTTCGCAACCCGTCTCAACCGCCCCCGTTGCCATTTCGCGCATTAATCATCTAGAAACCCCGTACCTTCATTCATTCTAATCTTCATTGAGATAGTTGGGGGCGACTTGTATTACCCTGCTGGCTTCCTGGACGGACTCCGCCCGTGTCGGAGCGCTGATGACCGCTCATGGATTCAGTCGGCAGAATTTTAGCTTCCTTGACGACGTCGCTTCCGATCACCACGGAATGTCGCATCACAAGTTCTAGGAACAAGCAGTTGATGAATACACGCACGCTAGCCGCTGGTACATCGAGCGACTAGCGTATTTCCTCGATCGCATGAAATCCATCGACGAGGGCAACGGCAGCCTCCTCGACGACTCCACCGTGCTCTATGGCTCCAGCATGAAGGACGGCAACGGCCAAGAGAGAGAGAATCTCCCTATCGTGCTCGCTGGCCTGGGTGGCGGAAGCCTCAAACCCCTCGGACACCTCATCTGCAACGAACACACGCCCCTTGCCAACCTTCACCTGACATTGCTGCAAAAGTACGGTATCGAAAAGGATTCGTTCAACAACGCCAGCACCGGAACGATCGGCGAGCTCATCTAATATCATTTGTGGCCGCTCAGAGATCGGCCGATATCCTGTTCAGCAACGAATCACGCAAAGTCGTAGGGAATTCGCTCGCGAAGACCGCGCTTGAAGTTGACTCCCAGCAATTCACCCATCGCCATAAGCGGCGATCCCACTGTTAGCAGCTGAAGAAAAAGGCGTGGCTCGAAGCCACGCCTTGAAATTTCTAGGTTGGATTCGCCTTGCTATCGATCTTGCACTTCCAGCCCTTGGCGTAGTCGCGCTTCACGAGAGCGTCTAGATCGGAACGGCCCTTGAACTTCATGCCCTTGGAACCCCATTCCAATTCCGTGTCTGGGTTCTGCTGGGCGATGACCCCGAGAAGGACGGTTTCCGTGAATGGCCCGGCTTGACCAAAATGCGACTCGGCTTGCTCGATGCGGCCCGTCACCGCGTCATACCATTCCTTATACGGATCTTGCTCCCAAGCCCGAGCGATGGTCTTGTCCTGCCAATCGAATCCATCGATGTCGTTGTTGGAATGCACAAACCAACGACTGCGCTGGCGATTGAAAATAAGCTTTCCTGCTTCCCCGATCACAACGCTGCCAAATTGCTGGAAGGGCATGCCGTCCGGGACTTTTTCATCGGGATGGTTATATTCCTGGCTGTGCTTAATCAGCGACCAGGTTTCACGATCGAAGTCGGCATTCACGTAGCCATCGTACCAGTAATACTTGAAGCCTCGTTTCGAGGTCTACTAACCTGATGGGAATTCCCATACCACCTTGGAATTGATTGGCGGCGAAATCTTTGTCGCTCCCTCTTGCTCGGCTTTCACGCTTGTGGGAGCTCCAGGATCAACTGCCCAGTAGGCCATGTCACAATTGAATTTCCTATCAACCCCTCCGTATCAAATCGGAACAATTGAATTTCCTATCAACATACGAAAGGGCGCCTTTAAAGGAGACCGAATACTCGTTCAAACGTAGCGGCAGAGAAGCTAGAACTCGTAGGAAAGCGTTACGCCGATTTGCCTTGGGTTAGCGAGGGCTTCGTAGCGGCGCTCGCCGTCTCCGTTATCGAAGAAGAACACGCGGCTCGCGTAGCGCTCGTCGAGCAGATTCTTCGACCACACCGAGATGCACCAGTTTTCGAACTGGTAACCTGCGGATGCATTTACGGTGGCGACCGCATCGCGCCGTTGGAGGTGGCTGTTCGATTCAAAGTAAGCGTCCCTCCCAGCCAAGGCGATTGATCCGAAGACTCCGGATTCCGCGCTGTAGTTGAGGCGAAGATTGTAATTGTAGCTGGGAGCGTTCGC
>Ga0255752_10005873_pt1 | contig 11721 bp, 11 predicted proteins | sample 011ome_25_FD_179952 | JGI IMG/M metagenome (GOLD analysis project Ga0255752, IMG submission 179952) | Coastal salt marsh microbial communities from the Groves Creek Marsh, Skidaway Island, Georgia - 011512CT metaG (version 2) | ecosystem: Environmental > Aquatic > Marine > Intertidal zone >...
TGTGACAGTCCAAAAAATGGAGTAAAAAGAATACTTAGAAAGATAATTTTCTCATTCATGATTTAAGGTTTATTGTGTCTTACAAGGGAGTAAGAAAAACACATGTTTTAATTTACAATAACCAATCCCTACGCTAGAATTACCTAGATCAGGTTCTTTTCGTCAATCAAACGAAAATGGGTATAATCTCAGCCTTCCGATAATCATCGGAACGGCACCCCCTTTGAATTATTTCACAAAAATATTCAAATTCGAATGTTCTACAATAATTAATTCAATTAATTTGAAAATAAATCCATTGCTATTTCTAAACGCTCTGACTCAGTTCCACTTATAACTTTATATGGAACCTCTAAATCCAATATCTCTTTCTCATATATCGAAAACAATTCTTCTCTATTGTCTGAGTTTTCTCTTTGTGAATCTTTCACCCAAGGAAAATCTGGTGAAGCTAACAAATATAAATCTGGCAAATTATTTTTAAATAGACGAATTATTTCTGAATCACAGCAACTGTATTTGTATTCACTCCAAATTTTAATAGTTAACAAATCAGTATCGCATATTAAAAAAGAAGGTGTTTGAGATAAAATATCTTTTTCCAAATCCAATTGTCCTTTTGCAATATGTAATAAATCACTTTGGTCATAAGTACGATCTAATGCTGCTATATACTCCCTTGCATATTCTCTTACATGAGGAATAAATAATGATTCAGACAAATGTTTACACAAAGTACTTTTACCTGAAGATTCTGGCCCCGTTATTACCACCTTCTTCATACAGTTTCTAATTTATGTCCTTTGCTTTCTTCAATACTTTTAAGCCAAGCAAGATATCCTGCAACCGCAATAAAAGTATATATGAGGTATAAAAAACTAGAAATAGTCAACCCTTTATAAAAATACAACGGAATGGTAATAATGTCTCCTACAATCCAAAATATCCAGTTTTCAATTTTCCGTTTTGCCATCAACCACATTCCTGAAAAGAAGATGGCTGTTGTTAAAGTATCCACATACGCAGTCCAATTATCAAACTTATCAAAGGCAATATATATGATCCAAATAAAAATGAAAGCCATTATGAAAATAATGCTTGCTATTATCTTTTCTTTACTATTTGTTCTGGAAATAGTTAATAGGTCTTTTCCGTTGGATTTTCTCGTCCATAAATACCATCCGTAAATACTCATCATCACATAAAATATATTAATAATGAAATCTCCAAACAACCCCCACTTAATTAATAAGTAAGCGAAAATCGCCGAGCCGACAATTCCACTTGGATAAACGAGCACATTGTTTTTTTTAGCATACAGAACACTAATAACACCAAAAAATACAGCCGTTAACTCAAGTACGATATCTAACGCACTGTATGTAGAATATTGACTAAATAGTGCTTCAAAAAGTTGGTTCATAATCGCTACGGTCGCTTTTTACAACTTTTAAATTGACAATAATATGTTCCTCTTTTTCAAAAGAAGTTTTAATTTCCTTTGTCAAGAATGACATGACATTATCGTATTCACCGTAAACTTGAGTACTCAAAGGGTTCTCTATAATAGTAAATTCAGAATCCCTTAATCGCTTAATAAAGTCCTTTATTGGTGGCTCAAAATCAGTTTTTAACGGCATTAAAGTAAGCTCTACTGAGATCTTCATAGTAGTTTGATTTGGATAACTGTGGCAAATTTAAAGAAAGAAATCTTTTTATTTTGAACATTTCACTACTTTCGAAGCATAATAAAAATTAGAAGTCATGTCAGAAGCAATGAATCAAGGTAATGTAAAATTATCAATTAGTGAAAAGGGAATTGCAACAATAGAGTTTTCTCACCCATTGAGTAATTCGTTGCCGGGAAAAATATTAGCGAAATTAGCAAACACAATTGCTGAAGCAGGAGCAAATGATTCCATAAAAATCATTATTCTAAGATCAGCAGGTGATCGTGCTTTTTGTGGTGGAGCTAGTTTTGATGAATTAATTTCAATAGACAATATTGAAGCAGGAAAAACTTTCTTTTCTGGGTTTGCTAATGTAATTAATTCCGCTCGAAAATGTCCAAAATTGATTATTGGACGCGTTCAAGGAAAAGCTGTTGGTGGTGGAGTTGGAATGGCTAGTGCTGTTGATTTTTGTTTGGCTACCAAATTTGCATCTGTTAAATTAAGTGAATTGGCCGTAGGTATAGGACCTTTTGTTGTTGGTCCGGCAGTTGAGCGAAAGATTGGAACATCCGCAATGAGTATGATGGCAATTAATGCAACAGAATGGTACAGTGCAAATTGGGCAAGAGAAAAAGGACTATATGCAGATGTTTTTGACGATGTAGACAAAATGGATGAAGCAATCGAAACACTTTCAGACAAATTAGCGTCATCAAACCCAGAAGCTATGCGCATGCTTAAACAAGTTTTTTGGGAAGGAACGGAGCACTGGGACAAGCTTCTTTCAGATAGAGCTGCTATGAGCGGAAAATTAGTTCTTTCTGATTTTACTCGAAATGCAATTCAAGCATTTAAGAAAAAATAACGCTAATCAGCCTAATTTTGTCTATTACATCAAATATTTATTGTTTTTAAAAAATTCAAATAACCAACTTTTATAAAGCCAATTTTGTTTCTTTGTGAAATGTTAACAACGGACAACAAAATAGAATTTGTGACGCCAATAATCTCAACTGAGAAGGAACTGAAAACACTATTAGATTATTTTAAGTCTAAATCAACATTTATACTTGCAGACGAAAACACAGTTAAACTTATTTCGGTTATTGCCGATATAAGCCCAATGATTAAGGGTGCCGAAATCATAGAAATTAAAAGTGGGGAGAAAAATAAAAACCTAGAAGTTTGCCATAATATCTGGCAATATTTAAGCAACAACCAAGTAAATAAAAAAGCACTTATAATTAATTTAGGAGGAGGAGTTATTACTGATCTAGGAGGATTTGTAGCCTCTACATACAAAAGAGGTATTGACTTTTTAAATATTCCAACAACATTGCTTGCAATGACGGACGCTGCAATTGGAGGAAAGACAGGGGTGGATTTAGATAACTTTAAGAATCAAGTTGGGATGATCAGCTCTCCAATTGGAATTTATTACAACTCGCATTTTCTTTCGACACTGCCAAAAAATGAGTTAATTTCTGGCTTTGCAGAAGTCTTAAAACATGGTTTAGTAAAAAGCAAATCATATTGGAAAAAATGCACTAACATTAGTTTTGATGACCTGAATTGGGAGGACGTAATTTTAGGTTCTGTAGAAATCAAATGCGCCGTTGTTAAAAGAGACCCATATGAGAAAGGAGAAAGAAAACTCCTCAATTTTGGACACACCATTGGACATGCAATTGAAACCTTTATGATGAACCAATCAACCCCCATAATGCATGGAGAAGCGGTTGCAATTGGAATTATTTGTGAAAGTTATATTAGCACAAAAATGGCCAAATTATCAAAGGAAGAATTAGAAGAAATTACAATTAATATCTCAAAACTATTTCCAAAAATAGAATTGAACAAATCTACTTTTTCAAACTTGATAGAATTGATGAAAAACGATAAGAAAAACATTTCAAATGAAATTAATTTTTCGCTGTTGGACAGTATCGGAAAAGGCATCTATAATCAAAATTGTTCTGAAGAAATGATTATAGAATCTTTATCTTACTATACAGAAAGCTAATCTGTGAAAATTTCAAAACCATACAGCGAAAAAATAACAGGCATTATACAGCTCGTTTCTTCGAAAAGTGAAAGTAACCGTGCCTTAATAATTCAAGCTCTTTGCGATGAAACAATTACAATCAATAACCTTTCAACTTCTGATGATACAAATACGCTAAAATCATTACTAGGTAGTTACAAAAACAACAATGTTCTTGACGCTCATCATGCAGGCACGACATATAGGTTTTTGGTTGCTTTTTTAAGTTGTCAAATTGGTGAATGGACCCTAACAGGATCGGAACGAATGAAAGAAAGACCTATTAAAATTCTGGTTGAAACCCTTAGGGAAAATGGGGCAAACATAAATTACCTAGAGAAAGAAGGCTACCCTCCCCTATTAATAAAAGGATCGAATCTTGACCTGTCAAATACACAAATTAATGGCAGCATAAGTAGTCAGTACATTTCAGCTCTTTTACTCTTAGGACCATCAATGGGAAAAGCTACTAAAATCTCTTTTATTGATAGGATTATCTCTAAGCCATATATAAAAATGACGCTTGCGATAATGGAATATTTTGGAGCAAAAACAAAATGGGAAAACGGCTCTATTCTTATTGAAAAAACACCGTATAAAGCGAATATTTTAGGCGTTGAATCAGATTGGAGCGCTGCATCATATTGGTATCAAATAGTTAGCTTAAACAATAATTCATCCGTAGTAATTGAAGGACTTAAAAAGCAAAGTTTTCAAGGCGATTCAGAGGTCGCTAATATCTTCAAAGAACTTGCTGTGGAAACAACATACAAAGATAATTCAATTAGCATTTCCAATAATAACTCTGCTACTATAAAAAAAATTGAATTAAACCTCAACAATACACCCGACTTGGCACAAACAATTATTTGCACCTGTGTTGGATTGGGAATAGAAGCGACAATTTCTGGCTTAGAAACTTTGGTTATTAAAGAAACGAACCGACTAGAAGCATTGAAGAAGGAATTGCGAAAATTCAATATTGATCTAGAAATAATCGAAAATCATACACTTTATTTAAAAGGCAAGCAGACAATTACACAGCCTATTTCATGCATTGACACCTACAATGACCACAGAATGGCCATGGCTTTCGCTCCTCTTTGCGCAGTAGTAGGCTCTTTTAAAATAAACAATCCTGAAGTTGTCTCTAAATCCTACCCAAATTACTGGGAGGACTTAAGAAGTGTTGGGTTCATCACTGAAGACTAGTTTTTCAGTAAAACTTTAGATCCAATAAACTTACCTGAATTTAAAACTGAAACGAGATACTGTCCATTTGATAATCCAGAAATATCTAGCAAAATTTGAGCTGCTACAGAAACTTCATTTATCCATAATTTTCCATTCATATCGTATATACCAACTGTATATTCTCCTGAATCAAACTCAGATAAATCAACGTTTAGAATCTCTTGAACCGGATTTGGGTAAATACTAAATACTTCCTTCATGATCTTCTCTTCAGATCCGACATATCCATTTTCCCAACCAAATGTATACTCTCCAGACAAAAGATTATCAATGTCCACATATGCATTAGCATTCATCGCCGAACCCAACGTATTGACAGTATAACCAGAGACAACCTCCCAATCACTAGAAGCATTTTCTCTATAAAACACTCTTAAGCTATCTTCCGTAAATCCAGCCTCAGATACCAAAATATTATCGAGGTTTCCAGAACTTCCAGTGGTTCCATTTAGAAATATTCTCCCCGAAGCTTGGTGACCATTATTTGTCAGGCCAGCAACTCTCCAATATCTTTCTTGGGAAAGAGAATATCTATAGCTTTTTAAATTGTCCTTAAAAGGATCTGGTGCCACCCAATGATGTTCCAGTCTTAAAAAAGCTGAGTCCGAAACAGCTGTTGTAGTTACCTTGAACATTGGATAAGATTTATCCTTAATACCATTAGCAGTAATTACGATATTCTCACCTGTAACTGCTTGACTAATTTTATCTAACCCATTTAAGTAAGAAATCACTGGGGAAAAAGGAACTGTAAATTGGAAGTTGTCCGACTGACCACTCATTATAAATGAGGCTGTATACTCCTGCCAATCATCATCCATAAATGTAATCTCTAGCGGAACATTTGCATAAAAATTAGGAGCCGCCTTCAGCTTTTGTTTAACAAACACATCCACTGTATAATTTCCTCCTGAACCGGAAATTAATGTCGAATCAATACTAAAATGCGGAAAACCTGGATTAAAAATCCAATCGTTAAAAAAGTCAGTTACATCTATTCCGCTTATTGTGTTTAAATGATTCATAAAATCAGTAGCATCAACATCTTCAAATAAGTGAGCTGCTAAAAACGACTTTAACCCTACGAAGAATAATGAATCTCCTAGGTATCCTCGCAATGCATGCGCCACATCTGCACCCTTGTTATAGGAATGATCACCATACGTAATTTGATGCGGGACACTACTCAAAGCAAAATATCCACCATCACTAATATGTGCATGATGCAACACATCCTTATGATTTAACTTTATATCATTTATATAAGCTTCATAACCATATAAATATTCTAAAAACAATCTCTCTGAGTATGATGCCATCCCTTCATTAATCCACATATCTTCTGCTGTTCGACATGTCACTAAATTACCCCACCAATGATGTGCCAATTCGTGTGCCATTAATGTTTCGTATGTTAATGCGCCATTTACAGTAGAGCGAGGATATGCAATAGAAGTAGCATGTTCCATCGCTCCCGAATTAAATGGGACTAAATGAAAACCGACCTTATCCCAAAGATAAGGACCATACCCTTCTTCAAAAGCTTCAATAGCTCCGTGCAGGTTAGTAAAAGAAGCTTTAAAATTATTCGTATCCACCGGTTCCGAAATTAAAAATACCGGAGTAGTATTCGCAGTAACGCTGCTAACGTAATCTTGATAGACATGGGTATAATTACCCACAGCTACACAAGCCAAATAGGTAGGGATTGGAGAATCCATTCTCCAAGTTCTAACCAGAGAGTCTATTCCAACAACTTGATCATTTACTATATATCCGTTTGCATAAGCTGTTTTACCGGCATTAGTCAAAATGGAAAAATCATATGTTGCTCTTTCAACAAAATTATCAAAACATGGGTGCCATACCCTACCATAATTATGGGGATCAGCCTCAAACCCAACACCCAGATTATAAGAATAACTACCTTGAAAATACCATCCACCCCATCCAGACGGATCCCCTTGAGGAGAACCATTATAATAAACCACTACATTACTTGTATCATCAATATTTAATGTTGTCGGTAAAGCAACCGAAAGTAACGTATCGTTATAGGTAAAAGCAAGCAACTGCCCTTGCGAGGTAATTGAATCCACCATCATTTGCAGTAAATCCAAATCCAAAACCGCCACATTATTTTTTAAAGACACGAATTGTATCTCACATGAGCCTGTAATTTTTTGATTACCATAATCTGTAATATCCAAGTAAACATTATAATTGAGTATATCTATAGTATCACTTCGGGTATTTAAGGCCTTTTGATTTAATTGAGTATTATGATATTTGTGATTACAACTATATTGTGCTTTCACAGAAAATAAAATACCGATAAAAACAATGCTCAATAAAATTCTACTCATAATTACTACGGTTTTAATTACAACAAAGGTATTAAATTCCAGAAAACACTATTTTGAAAAAACTTCAACTTACTTTATCTCTGAAAATGGATTCTGTGTAATTCTTTTCGTATTTTTAGAGTCTACACTTTACAAAAAAATTCAATGAAGCCATCAGCGGAGTTATTTGATCTAGTTAAATCATTAAGTAAATCAGAAAAGAGATTTTTTAAATTATCTTCTTCTTTACAAACCGGCGAAAAAAACTATCTACAAATTTTTGATGCCATCGAAAAACAGACTATCTATGATGAAGCAGCTTTAAAAAAACAATTTGAGAAAGAAACTTTTGTTAAGCATTTCCCTTCTGAAAAAAACCACCTTTACAAAACCATTCTTAAAAGTTTACGTGGATTTCATGCCGATAGCTCTATAAGCTCCGTTTTAAAGCAAGAAATAAAAAACGTCGAAATACTCTACCACAAAGCTCTCTATAAAGAATGTAAGAAATTCTTAACAAGGGCTAAAAAAGTAGCCAAAGATTATGAAAAATTCTATTATTGGTTTGAACTTATAAATTGGGAAAAACAATTGATCGAAGAGGAGTATGAAAGAGGTATTTTCACATACGACCTCAACAAGTTAATTAGTGAAGAATTATTAGTAATTGAAAAACTGAGAAACCTTGCAGAATACCAAATGATCTACTCTCGTATCAATTACATTTTCAGAGGTGGAAGTTTCACCAACAACGAGGAAGAGAAAAAAGAAGTTCAAATCATCTCTAACCATCACTTAATTAAGGGAAAAAACACTGCCATTTCAGAAAGGGCAACTTCAATTTGCTATTACATTCAAGGGTTATGTAATATCACAATAAGAGATTTTCACGCTGCTTTGGAAAAGTTAAATCGTACCAAAACTATTTTAGATAATAACTCCAAAATAAAACAAGACTTAGCAACTAGATATGTCCGTACCATGAAAAACTTAATTTTCATGAACATCTCTACGAAAAACCTTGACAAAGCGCAACAACTTATCAACGAAATGAAAAAGTTGGCATCACAAAAAGGATTTAACACGGTTGATGTAGAGCTTAAAATCTTCACCTTTAGTCATAATACGCAGGTAATGGTGCATGACAGAAGAGGAGAGTTTGAAGAAGCAATCGTAACTATTGATTCTATGATTGAAGGTTTAAAAAAATATGAGAACAAACTAAGTAAAGAACAAGCAATTCTGTTTTACTACAACATTGCCTATATATATTTTGGAGTTGGGGACTTCAAAGAAGCTTTAAAATGGATAAACAAGATTTTGAATGACAATGAACAAACACTTAGGCAAGATGTTTATACATTTTCTAAAATATTCAACCTTATTATTCATTACGAATTAGGCAACATCGACTTACTAGAATACACTATTAAATCTACCTCAAGACATCTAAAGAAAACAAACAAGGACTATTTAGCCCAGGACTCGATTATCAAGTTTATTAAAAAATTAATTAAATTCGATAATAGAGAAGATGAACTACAGCACTTTATCAATGGAAAAAAAGAGCTAGAAAACCTCTTCAAGGACCCTAACGAAAGAATTGTTCAAGAGTATTTTGATTTTTTAGCATGGTACAACAGTAAGATTGACAATACTTCTTTCCCGGAAGCAATTAAAAAGAAACTGATCTCATCTTAAAAGTAACTGTTCTCTCCCCTTCAGGCCTTAAGCCGCTAATTATTACCTGCAAAGAGTCTTTTGATGTTTTAACATACCGAATTTTTTGGGGGAAATCATTTACCATATTTTCAAAAACAACTTCGTTATCACTCATGAATATCAACGAAAAAGGAATCATCGCTTCACCCCCAGGGCGAGCAATATATTTTATTTCCCCATTCACTTCTCGAATGCAAAGGGCAGATGTAATGGTTGTATCATTTCCTTTAATAGAAAACCCTTTCCCGCTGATGGAGTCTGGATAATATTTCCATTTCTCCATAAAACTAACTTTAGGTGTTCTGAAAGAAAACGCAGTTGAATCAAGCCAGGCACCTTCAAGCCACCTTAGATTATCGATAGAATATATTTCATCTAGCTGATCAATTTCTACATCTAAATGCTCTTTGTTAGCTTCGCTGTTATGCGAACAACTTAAAACAAAAAAAACGAGAAGTATATATAAAATCTTATTTATCATTTGCTCTTTGCCTATTGATTTCATACATTACAACTGAAGCCGAAACCGCTACATTCAAGGACTCAATCGTACCAAACATAGGTATTTTAACTCTTCCATCACACATTTTTAAATACTCAGAAGACACCCCATTTTCTTCACTTCCCATTACCACAGCTACTGGTCCAGTAAGACTGGCATTAGGCAATAAGTCTTCCGTTTTTTCCGTACAACCTACTACCTTCACTCCATAATCTTTCAAATATTGAATGACATCCTTTAAGTTATGTTCTTTACAGACTGGAATTTTATTTAATGCGCCTGCTGATGTTTTGACCGCATCTGCACTTACTAAAGCAGATCCTTTGGCTGGGAGCACAATTGCATGAACACCATTGCACTCTGCGGACCTTGCAATTGAGCCTAAATTTCTAACATCCGTAACCCTATCAAGAATAAAAATAAATGGATCTTCTCCATTATCATAAATTTGAGGCAACACATTTTCCACAGAATAATAGTCTATTGGAGAAGTAAAAGCAATAGCACCTTGATGGTTCTTTCGCGTCAAACTGTTTAATTTCTGAATTGGAACTCTTTGCACTAGAATATCATGCCCTTTAATTGCGTCTTTCAATTCGTTGTGTAAATCTCCTTGCACCCCGGCCTGCATTAGTAGCTTATTGATCGTTTTTCCTGCTTCGATAGCTTCGATAATAGCGCGAATGCCAAAAATAAAATACGTGTCTTTTTTATTATGCTCCATTAAATATAACTTTAATTAATCCAATATACACGTCCATTCCTCCATGCATCTACTGCACGATACCAATGCGTTCGATACCCAGGACCTCTTATTAACTTATAATCATTGTTTGTAAATGGATTATTCACTTTGTAAAAAGAAAATCTTAAAGAAAGCGTATTTGTTTCTTCTCCATAAATCCATGTTTCAGAATCATTCGATTTATTAACAATCTTTGGAGGTCCAAAAATCAAACTAATCATCCCTCTATCCGTTTTCCAGCCTTCAATATAGCTGGTAAAATATTGATTTGCTGTTTGCACTCGATTATAGTATTTTTTTATTAACTCTCTACCTCTCTCTTTACTTCCAGTCTTATTAATCCAAAATTTATCCACGCTCTTTTTTAAATCACTACTCAACAAAAAACTATTGTACTCATTCTTGGTACAGATATACCGCAATGGATAAAACATCCCCTCTACCGTTTTAACTAAAGGAAAATCAGATTTTTGCCTAAACAACGTATATCCATTTCTAGAAGAAGTGTCTGTTTGAAACTGAACGAAACCAGAATCCTGAACAGTAAAGTTCATTCTCCCTTCAGAATTCAACGTATAATCAACAATGCTATCAGGATAATATTTAAAAGGTTTTGAAACAATAATACTAAAAGGAGGCGCAGCTAATGGGAATTTCCGGTTATAAAACCTTCCTTGAAATTCAGCATTCTTGTTCATTTTTGACTCTACAATAAATTCATTGTCATTTACTATATAATTTGCAAATAAAGGGACTTGTTCAGGCAGCTTTTTTAATAAAAAGAATTGACTTCCAGATGTTTCACTTTTGTCTACGGGTAAATGTGCTTCATCAACACTACCCCTATTTAAATCCGTTGTCAGTATCTTTAGAAAATATCTACCCCCCATCGGAACAGGAATCGAAAAGTTTCCCAATATTGATTTGATCGACTTTTCTTCTGTTATATCCTCAATCTTTCGGGAAGCACTATCCAAAATAATTTTTGAGTCGATTCCACCATATAATCTAAAATGAATAAGAACAGAAGCATGATAAGGTTCAGATTTATCCTTCCTTACATAAAGTAATTCAGAAGAATTGATATTGAAATGTACTTGACTTGAATCAATTGCATGGTGATATATCATATAATCCGGCTGCAATATACTCGCCGTTCCAGAATATAGATGCGCATAATTTGCATTATATGCACTTGGATTACATCGACTAAAAAAAGAAAGGGTTAAAATCAATAGAAAAAACCAACTGTATGACCACTTATTTAAAATCAATTTCTACTTGTTTTTGTCGCCAAAGTTATTGATTTAATTATCACCTTGTAATAATAGGGGTAATCAATTCGTTACTTATATTTAAAGCTCTATCAATTAATACTATCTTGAATAAGATGGAATCATTACTTGTTGCACCAAAATTGTAATACCGAGGTTCTA
>Ga0255752_10005874_pt1 | contig 11719 bp, 15 predicted proteins | sample 011ome_25_FD_179952 | JGI IMG/M metagenome (GOLD analysis project Ga0255752, IMG submission 179952) | Coastal salt marsh microbial communities from the Groves Creek Marsh, Skidaway Island, Georgia - 011512CT metaG (version 2) | ecosystem: Environmental > Aquatic > Marine > Intertidal zone >...
TGGTCGTAATTTACTTGGTGGAGCTAAGCGGGATCGAACCGCTGACCTCAACACTGCCAGTGTTGCGCTCTCCCAGCTGAGCTATAGCCCCAAGAAAGAGTAGCTAGGCTACGCCCATAGTAAAAGGTGTAAATTATAGTCTGTATAAATATTTAGTCAAGAAATTCATCGCTATAATATCCTAAGTTATGGAAAAAAAGTTTGTGCAAAAAACCTTTACCCTAGAAGTTCTCTATCATGTTGGCGTTTACGAGAACTCTATCCATTTTATTTTTGATCATGAGTCAAAAAAATGTGCAATCATTGATCCTGCCTGGGAAGCAGATAGATTTATTGATAAGGTCAAATCTCAGGGATATGAACTTACTGATATATGGTTGACACATTGGCACCCTGACCATATGAATGCTGCGGATGAAATTGCGGATAAAACTGGTGCAAAAATAACTGCTGGAATTAATGAAGTGCCTTATCTTAAACTTCAAAATAATATCCATACGGTCAATGACAATGATGAAATCTGGCTAGGTGCAACTTTAGCAAGAATAATCAATACCCCCGGCCATACAGCAGGTGGTATTTGCTTTCTCCTAGATGGACACTTGATTGCAGGAGATACATTGTTTGTCTATGGAGCTGGCCATTGCGCCCTTCCCGGTGGTAATGCAAATACATTTTTCCACTCCTTACAAAAATTAAAAACTCTAGACGATGACATCATATTGCATTGTGGACATGATTACGGAATAGAAATTGCGCCTACTATGTCATCTCAAAAATCCGGAAACCCTTTTTTATTAATCGATAATGAAAAAGATTTTGTTAGATACAGGAATGAGATTCATGATGGAAGTCGTCAATATCCTATGGCTCCAATGCAAAAATCAGAATTGAATAATCTTTTATGATTGCTTTCCTTGGCGGAACGTTTGACCCTATTCATTTTGGTCACTTAGAAGCTGTAAAAAAAATACAGCAAATAAATTTTTTTAAAAAAGTTTCTCTTCTTCCCTCCTATCAACCAGTGCAAAAAAATAAGTGTCTATTTGACCTGAATCAACGAATAGAAATGATTGAGAGCGCTTTAGCTGAATATCCAACAATAGAACTTGATTATGATGAGATTAACTCAAAAAATCCTTCTTACATGATTGATACACTAAAGTTAAAAAGGAATACTAATCCAGATCAAAGTATTTGCTTAATTATTGGCAGTGATACGCTTGAAAATCTACCTTCCTGGAAAGACTCAAAAGATCTCAAAGAGTTTTGTCATTTATTTGTTATCGAAAGACCTAAATACCCACCCAATAAGGTCAACCAGTGTGGTTTTGAATTAGTTAATTCAATAAATAAGCTCAATCAATCAAGAGGTGGTTATCTGTATTTTTCAGATCTAAAGATGTTAGACATATCCTCTACAGATATCAGGGAGAAACTTCTGAATAAAAAATCCATTGAAAGCCTCACTCCCTATAGTGTAACCTCTAAAATAGCCTCATATGGATTCTAAAGAACAACTTAAGTTAATTCTTGAAGCTGTTGATGATGTCAAAGCTGAGAATATTACAACCCTCGATGTTTCAAAACAAACCTCATCAATGGACAATATTGTTATTGCTACTGGTAGATCAGAGCAGCATGTAAAAGGCATTGCCAATAATCTGATTCTGGAGGCTAAACGACTCAATCTTGATTTACTTGGACATGAGGGTATAGATAATGGTCTTTGGGCATTGATTGATCTTAGTAACACAATTGTTCATGTCATGACTGAAGAGACCAGAGAATTTTATAAACTTGAAAAACTTTGGTCTATCAACGATTCAGATAGTGAAGATTAATATTATTGCGATTGGCAAGAAGCTACCCGAATGGATCTCCAATGGAATCCATCATTATGAAAAACAGCTTCCGAAACACCTTAATTTTAAAATTATTCAATTGGAACCCCAAAATCGAAAAAAACAAAATATTTCAAAAGTTAAAGAAATTGAAGGTGAAATGCTTCTAAAAGAGGCAGAAAACTCAAACATATTAATTACCATGGATGAACATGGACAACAAAAATCAACCACAGAACTTAAAGATTCCCTAGATCAATGGTCTCAGAATGGGGATAATGTGTCGATAATTATTGGCGGAGCAGATGGGTTAAGTTCAAAGTGTCTTGAAGCTTCCAGCGAAAAGTGGGCACTATCAAGACTCACCCTGCCCCATAGTATGGCAAGATTATTAATTACAGAACAATTATTTCGAGCATATACACTAACCATAAATCATCCATATCATAGGGAATAAAAATGAAATTAGAATTAATCAGTTTTAAATTATGTCCTTTTGTTCAAAGAGCAGTGATTGCACTCAAAAAACAGGGGATTGACTACGATATTACTTTTATTAATTTAATGGACCCTCCAGAATGGTTTGAAGAGCTTTCCCCAACTGGCCAGGTCCCTGTCTTAAAAGTCGATGATGAAGTCATTTTTGAATCTAATGTAATTGTGGAGTTCTTAAATGAAATCTCTGGAGAAAAACTTCATCCTAATGATCCTGTCTTAAGAGCAAAAAATCGCTCCTGGATGAGTTACTCTTCATCAATGTTTGATCATCTTTTCTCTTTGATTACTGGGGATAAAGAAACTTTTGTATCTGCCAAAGGCGCATTGACTCAAAAACTAGCCAAGTTAGAAAAAATTAAGAGCGACCATGATTACTTTAATGGTGATCAATTTATGATGATTGACGCTGCAATTGCTCCATTTTTCATGAGAGTCTCATGGATCAATGAGTTCACTGACAACGCTCTATCTCTTGAAGATTTTCCAAAGATTCAAAAATGGAGCAGAACATTGCTTTCTGATAAGGATGTTATGGAATCGGTAGAAGAAGGTCTAGATGATGTTTATTATTCCAATATTGAAGCTAGAGGTGCTCACCTATCAACTCTTTTAGTTGATTAAATAATACCCAGTACATTTTCAGGAGGTCTGCCGATCACGGTTCCTTTTTCGGTCCTGACGATGGGTCTTTCAATTAGTTTTGGGTGATTAATCATTGCGTCAAGAATTTCATCCTCTGATAGACTTGCATTCTTAAGATTAAGCTCCTTGTATTCAACCTCACCTGTTCTTAAAAGCTCTCTTGCAGAAATACCTAATTCATTCAACAGCTCCTTAAGTTCTGCCTTGTTTAAAGGAGTGTCTAGGTAGTGAATTACATCGTAGTTAACCCCTTTTTCATCTAAAATTGCAAGGGTATTTCTGGATTTAGAACATCTGGGATTGTGGTAAATTTTTGTACACATTAGATTTAGTTAACTTATATGAAAAAAATTCTTATTATACTTTCGCTCTTCATTGCAGGACTTAATGTTCAGGCGATTACCGTTGAAGAGGCAGTAGCGAAAGCAAAAAAATTGTTTGCCAATGAAACCCCCATGACTATACCTGCTTTTTCAGTCACAGATTTGAATGGCAATGTTTATAACAAAGAGTCTGTAAAGGGTAAATATCTGATAGTGAATTTTTGGGCAACTTGGTGTCCTCCATGCGTCAAAGAAATACCCTTACTGGTCGACTACTATGAAAAAAATAAGGATCAAGTTGAAATCATTGGCATGGATTATGAATCTGCTGATAAAAAATCGATTCAAACTTTCCTAGATAGCTTTATGGTGAACTACCCTATCATTGCCTTTGATGACAATGCTCCAATGTTTGATGTATTCGGAAATGTCTATGGAATGCCAACCACCTATATTTATGGCCCTAAAGGCGATTTAGTGGATTTTGTTATGGGTGAGGTTGAGAAAGATTTTCTTCAAAAAGCCATTCCTACTTCCAAGTTTTAGACTCCAGGTTTTCGTCCTTCACAAGTCTTGGTACTAGATATCCACTGACCAACTTCTGTAAGTTTTTATGGATGCTTTTAGCATCTTTTTCAGATATAAAAAAATGCTCTGAGCCTTCTACCTCATCTAATAAATGAAGATAATATGGCAAAATCCCAATTTCAAATAACTTTATCGACAATGCTTTCAATGTTTCAGAATTGTCGTTAACACCCTTAAGTAATACTGATTGGTTTAAAAGCCCGAAATCTTCTAACTCTTTGATGAAATTTATGAATTTAGATCCAATCTCATTAGGGTGATTTATATGAAAAACAATAACAATATTGAGCTTTAAACCCTTTAGATAGTTAATAAACCCACTTCTAATTCGACCAGGAATAACTACCAATGTTCTGGTATGAAAACGGATAGTTTTAATGTGTGAAATATCGTTTATTGGATCTATTATCTGTTTGAGTTTTTCATCACTTAGGGTGAATGGATCTCCGCCACTCAAAATCACCTCATCAATTTCAATGTGTGATTTAAGGTATGAAACTATTTCTTCTAAGTTAGAGAAAATATCATGAACTTTGTATTCAAAGTTTTTCCTAAAACAATATTGACAATGAATACTGCAGGATCTGGATGCTATGATCAAAGCCCTATTTTTATATTTATGGATCAAACCGGGAATCTTAGAAAATTGATTATCATCCAAAGGGTCTTTTTTGAATTGTGTTTCGCCCTCATTAATAACTGGAGATACTTGTTTCAAAAGAGGATCATCTGGATTAGTGAGATCAATTAAATTGAAAAATTCCTTGGGTATTTTTATTGGAAAACTCCCGTCCATCATCATCTCTTTACCTAGGAGTTTGTTGGCATTACTTGCCCCTTTTATAATTTGTTGACTTTCTTTATTCCAAAACATTTTCAAACTTGCAAAAAAAAAGCCCCTGATGGGGCTTTTTAATAATTCAATTGGAGGTTAGCAATAATTTGCGAAGTTCTCATCAGTCTTATTCTTGCCGTCTTCATAACCAGCTTCATACTCATCAGTAATTCTTTGCTCTTCGATTTCAGGGTTATTTAGAAAGCCTGCGACCCAGCCTTGAATGTAATTATCGTTTACACCCATTTCTTCCATTTTTTTTACTGCTTCATAATATGTCACTACAGTTTCTCCTTAATTAATGTTTATAATTCATTTGCCTAAGAAAACTAAGTCCCCAAATTAGTTTATAAGCGAAAGATAATATTATAACCATTTAAAACTTAGACACAAGTTTTTCAAAGAAAAATTCATGAACCCTGACCTGAAAATTCTTCAAGGACTTAATAATAAACAACTTGAATCTGTTTCACTTGATGTAAATACCAATGCTCTTATCCTAGCTGGAGCTGGAAGTGGAAAAACTCGTGTGCTCACCCATCGAATTGCTTATCTCATTCAAGAAAAAAATATTCCACTAGAGTCTATTCTTGCGGTCACATTTACTAACAAAGCTGCTGGTGAGATGCGTGATCGACTTTCCTTGATATTAAGAAGACCAATTCCCAATATGTGGGTGGGAACCTTTCATGGTCTAGCGCACCGTCTTTTACGACTTCATCATGACAAGGCCAACCTATCATCACAGTTTCAAATTCTAGACTCTCAAGATCAATTTAGAATTATTAAACGTCTAATGAAAGAAAACCAAGTTGATGAAAGTAAATATCCTGTTAAACAAATTCAATGGTTTATCAATTCTCAAAAAGACGAGGGTTTAAGACCTCAAGATATTGATCCTGGTTATAACTTTTTCATAAAAAAAAGCGTAGAAATATACACCTTATATGAAGCTCATTGCCAGAGAAATGATTTAATCGACTTTGCAGAGTTATTGTTGAGAAGTTATGAGTTGTTGAAAAATAATGAAGATCTTTTGAATCACTTTAAGTCAAGATTCTCACATATCTTAATAGACGAATTTCAAGATACCAATAAAATTCAATACAACTGGATTAAGCAACTATATTCTGGTTCGAATCATCTTTTCTGTGTTGGAGATGATGACCAGTCGATTTACGGCTGGAGAGGCGCAAGGGTTGAGAATATTCAGAAACTTGAAACAGACTTCAACCCATTAAAGACCATCAGACTCGAACAAAATTATCGTTCAACAGGAACGATACTATCTGCTTCAAATCAACTCATATCCAATAACAGCGATCGGCTTGGAAAATCTCTTTGGACCGACTCCGGTGATGGTGAAATGATTGATGTTTATGAGGCGAGAGATGAGATTAATGAGGCAGAATATGTCACTTCCAAAATTAAGGCATTAGTTTCAGCAGATGCCAACTATAGCGATTGTGCCATTCTTTATCGATCCAATGCACAATCAAGAGCATTTGAAGAGGTATTGATTAAGCATAATCTTCCCTATGTAATTTATGGAGGCCTTAGATTTTTTGAACGTGCTGAAATCAAAGATGCTATGTGTTATCTAAGACTCTCTCATGCAAAAAATGACGATGTTGCTTTTGAGAGAATCGTTAACTTCCCGCCTAGAGGAATTGGCAACTCCACCCTTCAAAAAATTCGTGAATATGCTCAACAAAATTTAACTTCTTTGTATATCGCTGCGAAAGAAATTCAACCTGATTTATCAACGAGAGCTTCTAATTCTATCAAGTCTTTTGTTGAACAAATGGAATCAATTGATGATGACATTAAGCACTTAAATTTAAGTGAAAAGGTTGCAAAAATACTAGCTTTATCAGGTTTAATGAATTATTATGAAAATGATAAGAGTGATAAAGCTGGAAGCAAAAAAGATAATCTAGAGGAATTGATTGCTGCTGCGAAAAATTATCTTCATGAGGATGAAGAAATTGATGAAATCACAGGGTTTATTTCTCTTGCTACACTTGAATCATCAGTTGAGTCAAATCATAACCCTCAACAAAATATTCAATTGATGACCATACATTCCGCAAAAGGATTAGAGTTTGAAAATGTCTTTCTTGTAGGTATGGAGGAAGATTTATTTCCAACCAACAGATCAAAGGAAGAGAGTCATCTTCTCTCTGAAGAGAGAAGGCTTTGCTATGTTGGTATGACAAGAGCACGAAAGAAATTAACCCTAACTCATGCCATTAAGAGATTCATTCATGGGCAATCAATTTATGCCTATCCGTCAAGATTTTTATCAGAAATTCCTGATCAACACCTTAATTGGATCAATGAGAATCAGCACTCACTTCAATCTGAATTTTCAAACTCACCAGTAAAATCGATAGTGCCTGAATCAACGAGTCAGTTAGCTATTGGCGCAAGTGTGAGACATGCTAAATTCGGCATGGGAACTGTCACTAATTTTGAAGGATCAGGAGACTCCCAAAGGGTTCAGGTGAATTTTCAGTCAGCTGGGAGCAAATGGCTTATTCTAAGCTATGCAAACCTGGATTTTATTTAGTTTAGGGTTTTTTTCAGATCATCTAGAGAAACACTTTGGACAGTTTGCTCGTCAGTAAAAACAGGTTTCATTTCTGTATGATTGCCCATTGCTTTTTCTATATCTAATTGTCTTGAGCTAATTAAATCAAGACAATCGGTAATCATTTTTTGAGTATTAGTTGTTAAAGGATGTCTAAGACCAGGTTTTGTCATCGTATCCTTTGCAACGGCAATCAGAGTCTTTCTCATAGCTCCCAGAAGTCTGATTTCAAAATCATTACTATTATCTTTACTCATAATTTTTCACCTGTTGTATGTGTTTGGAGTAATCCATTTTAAACGCTTTAATATCAAGATTTCCCTTCATTAGTGTAAGCCCTTCTTGAAAAGAATATTTTCTAGCAACAACTTTTTGTAGCTCCTCAGGGTGATTACAAACCAAAACCATATTACACCCAGCTTCAATCGCAGCATCTACCCTGCCTTCTATTTGAGGAATAAATTTTGCACCTGCCATAGAGAGGTCATCGCTAAAAATTACTCCCTCAAAATTAAGCTTTTTCCTGAGAATATCTTTTAGCCAGAAACTTGAAAACCCTGCTGGATCTGAATGGCAATTTTCATAAATAATATGAGCTGGCATAATTCCACCTAAACCATAATTAGCCAATTCTTTAAAAGCAATAAGATCAAACTCAATCTCTGACATCTCTCTGGAATCAACAGGTAGTTCGTGATGAGAGTCTGGCACAACAAATCCATGCCCAGGATAATGCTTCCCAACTGCTTTCATTCCAACATCAGTCATTCCTTTGATGAAGTGTTTGGCAAGATTTGAGACGACATTTGGGTCCGAGTGGAAAGCACGATCTCCTATTACTTTTGAGGTTCCATAGTCAAGATCGAGAACAGGAGCAAAAGAGAAATCAATACCAACTTCTAAGAGCTCACTAGCCATCACAAAACCACATGAGTACGCCAGATCATATGCTTTATTAACATCCTCATCATATATTCGTCCAATAACTCCCATCGCTGGTAATTTAGTAAAGTCATCCTCAAATCTCCAAACCCTGCCTCCTTCATGATCAACTGATATGAGAATATTAGGTTTGATTGATCTAATTTCTCTGACTAATTCAACTAATTGGGCTTTATTTTTATAGTTTCTTTTGAAAAGAATAATTCCTCCCACGGCACCTTCTTGAATTTGTTGAGATTCAAGCTCACTTAAAGAATAACCAACTAGATCCATCATGATGGGTCCAAGACTCATTTGATGTAACTCCTAACTTTGTAAACCAGAAAGATAATCGGCAGTCCAATCAATGTGGTGATTATAAAAAAATTTTCATACCCGAAATTTTCAACAATACTTCCAGAATAACCTCCAAAAACTTTCGGAATTAGAGTCATCAAGGACGAAAAAACTGCGTATTGCACGGCTGTAAATTTAATGTTTGTCAAACTTGATAAGAATGCAATGAAGGCTGCACCCGCAAGACCAGCGGATAAATTATCAAAAGTGATTGCAACATAAAGCCAGCTGAGATCATTTCCAATATTAGCAATGATAATAAATAACAAATTGGTCATGGCAGAAAGAATGGCCCCAATCAATAAAATTCGAAAAACTCCATACTTATTAGCAAATACTCCGCCTAGAAATCCACCCAGGATGGTCATAAAAAGACCAAAGGTTTTTGAAGCAGTAGCTATTTCAACTTTGGTAAAACCCATATCTTGATAAAAGATATTTGCGACAACACCCATAACAATATCACTAATTCGATAAAGTCCAATGACTGACAAAATTAATAAAGAGGCGTGAAGACCATATCTTTTAAAAAAGTCTCTGATTGGATCGATATAAGTTCTATTTACTTCTTGCCTATCAACGAAATGGATAGTTACTAGAAGATAGGACGATATAAAGGCAATAATCACAGAAAAACACAGCTGAATTATCCCAACCAAAAAGGCATTTAATTCTTTATTAGAACTGATTGAATGAATTTGTTCCTCTATAACGCCAGACAAACTACCAAATGAGGTATAGGCCAGAATAAATGAAATTGTTACAATGATGAAAAGTAGAAAAAATCTTAACTGTTCAAGAGAGCTTTTCTTTTCATTATTACTACTATATTGTGGCTCTTTTATCATGAGTGTTGTAATCACTCCAACCAACATAACCATTGCCATAATCTGATAAGTATTCTGCCACGCCTCATAACTGTAAACCTCTTTTGAAGTACCAAAATTACTGGCAATTAGCAAAGCTCCTGCCCCAGCAACTAACATTCCAATTCGATAACCTGCAATATAAGTTGCGGATAGCATGGATTGAAGTTTTGGCTCTGCGGACTCTATTCGATAAGCGTCAATGACAATATCCTGAGTTGCTGAAGAAAAACCTAAAAGTACAGCTGCATAAGCCAAGATTTCTAAACTGTCATTACCCTTAATGGGATCAACACTAGCCATTAAAAGAATGGCAGAAATAACTAATAGCTGAGAAATTAATAACCAAGACCTTCTCCTGCCTAACCAAGAATACAAAATGGGTAAATTCAACCTGTCGATTAAAGGCGCCCATACAAATTTAAAAGAGTAGCCAAGAGCAGCCCATGAAAAATAAGTGATGGTTGATTTGTTTACTCCAGCCTCATTCAACCATAGACCTAGAGTTGAGAAAATTAATAATATCGGGATACCTGCAGAAAAACCGAGGAATAGTAATGAGACAACTTTTGGATGAATAAATAGTCTCAGCTGATTGGTGATTCCTAACATTGACTCCAAGGCATGCCATCATGCCTCCAACCATTCAAATTTCCTCTCTGGTCATTTTCGTCCAAATCACCTTCAAAACCACTCAGAACATGAGAGACATTGGTAAAGCCATTAGCTATTAAACACATCCCTGCGTCATGAGATCGAAAACCGCTACGGCAAATAAGAATAATTTCCGAATCTAGGCCATTCAAAGAACCCCCAATAGATCTTTTAACACCCTCAACAAATTCAGATTCTTTGGGTTCCCAATCTGGCTCATCTACCCAGGGAACAAATAGACAGTTAAGTGGTCTACCTACAAATTTATTCTCGGCATAACTTCGAACATCTATTAGAACTGCATGAGAATTTGTGGTGATAATTTCCTGAGCCTCTTTAGGTAGATACTGTTTGATACTCATCAGCCTATTATATTGACTTCATCTCCCTCATGAGAAAGATTGAAAATTTCCACCATATCCTTATTATTTACTCTTATACATCCTTTGGATCCTGTTTTTCCAAGCTCAGTTGAATCAGGTGTCCCATGAATATAGATGTATCGATCTTTTGAATTTTTATTATGCTCTTCTAGTCCTTCTAGCCATAGGATTCGAGTCAAAATCCAATCTCTATCTGGAAACTGTTCGAACAGAGATTCATTAAAAGTTTCCCCTGTGAATTCTCGCCCCACTAGAACTGAATTTTCTGCAAGTCCATCTCCAATTTTTTTACTTATTTTATGTTTGCCTCTGGGAGTGCAATAGGAGTTTTCTTTTTCACCAAGACCATTTTTTGCAGATGATATTTGATAAATCTTATACAATTTTTTATCGATAATTAACTCTAGCGTCTGAGTAGAAATATGAATATTGATCATTTTTTGAAAAGAGCAATCGATTCTACGTGACCGGTATGAGGGAACATATCCATAACACCCGCTTTTGAAACTTTATAACCATCATCTTCAAGGATTTTAGCATCTCTTGCTAGCGTCGCTGGATTACACGAGACATAAACTATTAGCTCAACCCCTAATTTAGATAAATTCGGAAGAATTTCTTTCGCACCGGTTCTAGCTGGGTCGATAAGAGCTTTGTTATATGTTTTATTTCTATACCAGGTAAAGGCAGATGAGTCTTCGAATAAATTTGCGGCAAAGAATTCTACATTTTCAATCTCATTAGAAATTGCATTTTGCTTAGCTCTATTGATAAGACCGATGTCTCCATCAACTCCTACCACATGCTTTGCATATTTAGCAATCGGTAACGTGAAATTTCCTAAACCGCAAAATAAATCCAGCACTAAATCCTCTTGATTGAGATCAAGCATTGACAATGCCAAATTCACCATTTCTTGATTCATTTCAAAATTCACTTGAGTGAAGTCGGTGGGAAGGAATTTCATTTCAATTCCATGCATTGGATGTCGATAAATAAGCTCGGTGGCCTTTTTAAGAGGCTTTATGGTATCTATTCCCCCATTCTGAAGATACCAATGAATATTTAACTTATCGGCATACTCATTCAGTATCTTTTCATCATGGTCATTAATCTCTTCAAGATGCCTTAGAACAAGAATAGTCTCCTCTTCACCTATAGCAACCTCAATTTGGGGAATGGCTTCCCTTGCATCCATTAAGTTAATACATTCTG
>Ga0255752_10005880_pt1 | contig 11709 bp, 8 predicted proteins | sample 011ome_25_FD_179952 | JGI IMG/M metagenome (GOLD analysis project Ga0255752, IMG submission 179952) | Coastal salt marsh microbial communities from the Groves Creek Marsh, Skidaway Island, Georgia - 011512CT metaG (version 2) | ecosystem: Environmental > Aquatic > Marine > Intertidal zone > Salt...
CGGCGCCGCCGAAGAGGCCGATCTTGCCGCCCTTGGCGTAGGGGGCGAGAAGGTCCACGACCTTGATGCCGGTGACAAGGATTTCCGACTCGGTCGCCTGATCGGCAAACTCGGGGGCCGGCTGGTGAATGGCGCGGTGTTCCTTGGCGTTGACCGGGCCCTTTTCGTCAACCGGCTCGCCGACGACGTTGAGGATACGGCCGAGGGTGGCGTCACCAACCGGGACCGAGATCGGCGCGCCGGTGTCAGCCACTTCCTGCCCGCGAACGAGACCTTCGGTCGCGTCCATAGCAATGGTGCGGACGGTATCTTCGCCAAGGTGCTGGGCGACTTCGAGCACCAGCTTCTTGCCGTTGTTTTCGGTGGTCAGCGCGTTAAGAATCGCGGGCAGCTCGCCCTCGAACCGCACGTCCACGACGGCGCCGATGACCTGGGTCACTTTGCCTTTCGATTTAGCCATGGGATTTCTCCAGTTCCGTTAGAGCGCTTCCGCGCCCGAAATAATTTCAATCAGCTCGTTGGTGATGACGGCCTGACGCGAGCGGTTAAACTCGATGGTCAGCCTGTCGATCATGTCACCGGCGTTGCGGGTTGCGTTGTCCATCGCGCTCATCCGCGCGCCCTGTTCGGACGCCGCGTTCTCGAGGAGCGCCGCAAAGATCTGCGTTGCCACGCCGCGCGGCAGCAGGTCAGCCAGGATCGCCTCTTCGCTCGGCTCATAGTCATAGAGCGTTGCGGCGCCTGCCTCGGCCTGTTCGAATTTGGCCGGGATGATCTGCTGTGCGGTCGGGATCTGCGAGATCACCGACTGGAAGCGGCTGAAGAAGATGGTAGCGACATCGAACTCGCCGGCATCGAAGCGACCCAGAAGGTCGCGGGCGATATCCTGCGCGTTGGTGTAGCCAAGCTTGCGAACGGCCGACAAATCAACGTGAGCGACGAAGTGGCTGGCCCAATCGCGGCGCAGCTGTTCGCGGCCCTTCTTGCCGACAGTGAGGATCTTGACGGTCTTGCCCGCCGCGATCAGCTCGGCCGCGCGGGTGCGGGCAAGCTTGACGATCGAGGAGTTGAAACCACCGCAGAGGCCGCGTTCTGCCGTCATGACCACCAGAAGGTGGACCTTGTCGGACCCGGTCCCCGACAGAAGCCGGGGGGCGGAGTCCGATCCGCCGACAGAGGCGGCAAGCCCCGAAAGAACCGCGTTGAAGCGATCGGTATAGGGGCGGGCCTGCTCGGCCGCATCCTGTGCCCGCCGCAGTTTCGCGGCGGCCACCATCTGCATGGCCTTGGTGATCTTGCGGGTCGATTTGACCGACGCGATCCGATTTTTCAGGTCCTTCAGACTAGGCACTGCCTTGTCTCCTTATCCAAAGCCACGAAATCAGGCGAAATCCTTAGCGAATTCGTCGATAGCGGCCTTGAGCTTGGCCTCGGCATCGCCCTTGATCTTGGGGTCGTCCTTGGTCAGCCACTCGAGGATGTCCGCGCGGTTGTTGCGGAGGTGCTTGAGAAGACCCGCCTCGAAACGGCCGACGTCCTTGACGGCAACCTTGTCGAGATAGCCGTTGGTGCCGGCGTAGATGACGCAGACGATTTCGGCGTTGGTCAGCGGCGAGTACTGCGGCTGCTTCATAAGCTCGGTCAGGCGCGCACCACGGTTCAAGAGCTGCTGGGTAGCGGCGTCGAGGTCGGAACCAAACTGGGCGAAAGCGGCCATCTCGCGGTACTGAGCGAGCGACAGCTTAACCGGGCCGGCAACCGACTTCATCGAGTTGGTCTGAGCGGAGGAACCCACGCGAGACACAGACAGACCGGTGTTCACGGCCGGACGGATACCCTGATAGAAAAGCTCGGTCTCAAGGAAGATTTGGCCGTCAGTGATCGAGATCACGTTGGTCGGAATAAAGGCCGACACGTCGCCACCCTGGGTTTCGATGACCGGAAGAGCGGTCAGCGAGCCCGAGCCGTTGGCTTCGTTGAGCTTCGAGGAACGCTCCAGAAGGCGCGAGTGGAGGTAGAACACGTCGCCCGGATAGGCTTCACGTCCCGGCGGACGGCGAAGAAGCAGCGACATCTGACGATACGACACAGCCTGCTTGGAGAGGTCATCGTAGATGATCAGAGCATGACGGCCGTTGTCACGGAAGTGCTCGGCCATCGCGGTCGCGGCATAGGGGGCAAGGAACTGCATCGGAGCGGGGTCCGAAGCGGTAGCGGCCACGACGATCGTGTATTCCAGAGCGCCGTTTTCCTCGAGCTTTTTCACAAGCTGAGCAACGGTCGAACGCTTCTGGCCCACGGCAACGTAGACGCAGTAGAGCTTCTTGCTCTCATCGTCGCCAGCGGCCTCGTTGTAGGACTTCTGGTTCAGAATGGTGTCGAGCGCGATCGCGGTCTTGCCGGTCTGACGGTCGCCAATGATCAGCTCGCGCTGGCCACGGCCGATCGGGATCATCGCGTCAACCGACTTGAGGCCGGTCGCCATCGGCTCGTGAACCGATTTGCGGGGAATGATGCCCGGGGCTTTGCTGTCGGCGATGCGGCGGGACTTGGTCTTGATCGGACCTTTACCGTCGATCGGGTTGCCGAGCGCGTCCACAACGCGGCCAAGCAGCTCATCGCCAGCGGGAACGTCCACGATGGCCTTGGTGCGCTTGACAGTGTCGCCTTCTTTAATGTCGCGGTCCGAACCAAAGATAACGCAACCGACATTGTCGGTTTCGAGGTTCAGGGCCATCCCGCGGATACCGCCGGGGAATTCGACCATTTCACCGGCCTGGATGTTGTCCAGACCGTAAACGCGGGCAATACCGTCACCGACCGATAGCACACGGCCAACTTCGGCAACTTCGGCTTCTTGGCCAAAGTTCTTGATCTGCCCTTTCAGGATCGCAGAAATTTCTGCAGCTTGGATCGCCATTATCCGACCTCTTTCATGGTGTTCTGGAGAGCGCTGAGCTTGGAGGCGATCGAGGTGTCGATCATCTTCGAGCCCACCTTAACGATAAGACCGCCGATGAGGCTTTCATCCACGGTCGCATTGATCTTGATCGTCTTGCCGATCTGCGCCTTGAGCGTCTTGGCAAGTTTGTCGGCCTGAGTCTTGGTCAGAGCCTTCGCGCTGACAACCTCGGCAGTCACTTCGCCCTTTTCCTCAGCGATACGGGCGCGCAGCGCCACGATCAGCTGGGGAAGAACGAACAGGCGGCGGTTTGACGCCATCAGGCCGAGCGTGTTGGTCACGATCGACGAGAGTTTCATTTTCTTGGCAAGCGCCATCAAGGCGTTTGCCTGTTCTTCGCGGCTGTATAGCGGCGAAGTGATCAACGCACGAAGATCCGCCGATCCTTCGATCGCGGCGTCCAGTGCATCGATGTCGGATTCAAGGGTCTTGAGACCCTTTTCCTCTTTCGCCAGTTCAAAAACGGCGGTGGCATAGCGCTTGGCAATGCCGGTTGAGATCGAAGCTGGTTCGGACACGTCCACCCTTCCGATGTGTTTGGCCCAGTCCGTTCACCCGGCAAAGGGCGGCAGGAGGGCAGCCTTGGAGCCCCCGGCATGACCCGAGGGCATAAAATCAGGGCGGATGTAGCAGAGCCTTTTGTGTGGGGCAACCGCCTAGCATCGCTTTCTCTGCGGCAATTAAGCATCGCCCAACCTTATAACACAGGCACTTGGGCAATGATCCCGCTAACAGGCCCAAATTATTTTTCCGGAAGGCCGCGAAAATACCCCTACGGGGCGAATCCGGGGCGATTCTGGCCTAGCTTGCGCCGGGGCCCCGATAGCTCGGTTTTGGCTCTGCTGCGCCTATCCCCTCGAGCACGCGCATGGGCCTGCGGACCGCCTCGGTCAGGCCCGGGCGATGTGGAGCCGAGACGTGCTTGGAAACCTCGACGAAGAGAACACCGCCCGCTGCAAAAACCGGCATATGCCGCCCGCTGGTTTCCAGTAGGCCAGCCATGCGCCGCCAGATCTTCTTGTAGGAGGGCGGCTGATAAAGCGTCGACATGGCTCGTTCCGTCGCAAAGCCGTGGCGCCGGAGCTGCGCCTCAAGTTGGCCGAGCGAATAGGGGCGGCCATAGCCGAAGGGCGTCTTGTCCGAGCGTGACCAGATTCCCGCCCGGTTCGGAACGATAAACACCGCCCGCCCGCCGGGGCCGAGAACACGCCAGCATTCGTCAAGCACGGCCGAAGGGTTTTCAGCGGTCTCTAGGCCATGCATCAGAACCAGCTTGTCCACTGATCCGGTGCGGACCGGCCAAACCGCCTCTTCGCACAAAACGCTCACATTCGGCATCCCTGCGGGCCAAGGCATGACCCCCTGCGGCCCCGGCATCAGGCCGATGACCCGCCGTGCCTCGCTCAGGTAGGGCCGAAGGAGCGGCACGGCAAAGCCGTAACCGACCACACATTGCGCCTTGGCCTCGGGCCAGATCGCCAAAAGCTGATCGCGAATGACCTTTTGCGCCGCCCGTCCAAGCGGGCTGCGATAGTAGAAGTTGCGCAGGTCCAGCACGTCGAGGTGCATTGCAGGCTTGGGTCCTTTCCGTCAGGCTGGGCACACAATAACAAGCGATTGCGACATTACCATGCCTCTCGAACTCGTCACCCTGCCCTGTCTTGCCGATAACTATGCCTATCTTCTGCACAACGCGGAGACGGGCCAAACCGCGCTTGTCGATGCACCAGAGAATTTCCCGATCCAGCGCGCGCTGGAAGAGCGCGGCTGGGGTCTCGATCTGATCCTTCTAACCCACCACCATTGGGATCATATTGACGGGGTCGAGCCTTTGCGCGCGGCCTATGGCGCGAAAGTAATCGGCGGCGCAGCGGATGCGCACCGCCTGCCAAAGCTTGATCGGGCAGTCAAAGAGGGCGACGTGATCGACGTTTTGGGCGAGGCCGCCCATGTGATCGAAGTCTCCGGCCATACCGTCGGCCACATTGCCTTTTACATTCCGGGCATTGGCGCGGTCTTTACCGCCGACAGCCTCATGGCGCTTGGCTGTGGTCGGCTTTTCGAAGGCACGCCCGCGCAGATGTGGCAAAGCCTTCTCAAGCTGCGCGCCCTGCCGCCCCAAACGCTTGTCTGCTCTGGCCATGAATATACGGCCAGCAACGCCCGCTTTGCCCTGACCATCGAGCCCGCCAATGCCGCGCTTGCGGCGCGTGCCGAAGAGATCGCCGCAAAGCGGTCGACAGGCGAGGCCACGGTGCCTTCGATCCTGTCCGATGAGATCGCCACCAACCCCTTCCTTCGGGCCGATCTGCCCGAGGTGAAGGCGGCCGTTGGAATGCAAGACGCCGAGGATGCCGCTGTTTTCGCTGAAATCCGCGCGCGCAAAGACAAATTCTGAGGGGGCGAGGCGGGAAATCCGCCCAATTCATCGTAAATGTGATCGCTGTGGCAAAATTAGTCCTTGAAGGTTCCGCGATAAAACCAAACCCTAAGAGGTAGAAGGCCACGGTCAGGACGGGCCATCGGACCCCCTGCCCCCAAATGAGAGGAGCACGGAAAGTGCCGTCTTTTTCTAAAACGCTCGAGCAGTCGATTCACGCCGCGCTGGCGCTTGCCAATGCGCGCCATCACGAGCTTGCCACGCTGGAGCATCTTCTCCTCGCTTTGATCGACGAGCCTGATGCGGCTCGGGTGATGAAGGCCTGCTCGGTTAATCTCGACGAATTGCGCGCCACGCTTGAAGAGTTCATCGACGACGACCTCAGCACCTTGATCACCGATGTCGAAGGGTCTGAGGCTGTGCCGACCGCCGCCTTCCAACGCGTGATTCAGCGCGCGGCGATTCACGTCCAATCATCGGGCCGCAGCGAAGTTACCGGTGCGAACGTGCTGGTCGCGATCTTTGCCGAGCGCGAGTCGAACGCCGCCTTCTTCCTGCAAGAACAGGACATGACCCGCTATGACGCGGTGAATTTCATCGCCCACGGCGTTGCCAAAGATCCCGCCTATGGCGAGACCCGCCCTGTCACCGGTGCCAGCGAGCGGACCGAACAAGCCGCCGATGCCGCACCTGCCGAGGAAAAGGAGAGCGCGCTCAAGAAATACTGTGTCGATCTCAACGCCAAGTCGAAGAAGGGCGATGTTGATCCGCTGATCGGCCGCGAACACGAGGTCGAGCGCTGCATTCAGGTGCTCTGCCGCCGCCGCAAGAACAATCCCCTTCTCGTCGGCGATCCCGGAGTTGGTAAGACCGCCATTGCCGAGGGTCTGGCCCACAAGGTTGTCAATCACGACGTGCCGGATGTCTTGTCGAAAACCACGATCTATTCGCTCGACATGGGCGCGCTTCTTGCCGGAACCCGCTATCGCGGCGATTTCGAAGAGCGGCTCAAGGCGGTGGTGAACGAACTGGAAGAGCATCCCGACGCGATCCTCTTTATCGACGAGATTCACACTGTGATCGGCGCGGGCGCCACCTCGGGCGGGGCGATGGATGCCTCAAACCTCCTCAAGCCCGCTCTGCAAGGCGGCAAGCTGCGTTGCATGGGCTCGACCACCTACAAGGAATTCCGCCAGCATTTCGAGAAGGACCGCGCCCTGTCGCGCCGGTTCCAGAAGATCGACGTGAATGAGCCTTCGGTCGAGGACTCGGTCAAGATCCTGCGCGGCCTCAAGCCCTATTTCGAGGATCACCACCACATCAAATACACCTCCGACGCGATCCGCGCGGCGGTTGAACTTTCGTCTCGCTACATCAACGACCGTAAGCTGCCCGACAAGGCAATCGACGTGATCGACGAGGCGGGCGCGGCCCAGCACCTTGTCGCCGAGAGCAAGCGCCGCAAGACCATTGGCGTGAAAGAGATCGAGGCCGTTGTTGCCAAGATTGCCCGTATCCCGCCGAAATCGGTCTCCAAGGACGACGCCGAAACGCTGCGCGACCTTGAAAGATCGCTCAAGCGCGTGGTCTTTGGCCAGAACGTCGCCATCGAGGCGCTGTCCTCGGCCATCAAGCTCGCCCGAGCGGGCCTGCGTGAGCCGGAAAAACCGATCGGCAACTATCTTTTCTCGGGCCCCACGGGCGTCGGCAAGACCGAAGTCGCCAAACAGCTGGCCGATACGCTCGGGGTCGAGCTATTGCGCTTCGATATGTCGGAATACATGGAGAAACACGCCGTCAGCCGCCTCATCGGCGCGCCTCCGGGCTATGTCGGCTTCGATCAGGGCGGGATGCTGACCGACAAGGTCGACCAGACGCCGCATTGCGTCCTTCTCCTTGACGAGATCGAGAAGGCGCATCCGGATGTCTACAACATCCTTCTGCAGGTTATGGACCACGGCAAGCTGACCGATCACAACGGGCGGACCACGGATTTCCGCAACGTGATCCTGATCATGACCTCGAACGCCGGCGCTGCCGAACAGGCGAAAGAGGCGATCGGCTTTGGCCGCGACCGTCGCGAGGGCGAGGATACCGCCGCGATCGAGCGGATCTTCACGCCCGAATTCCGCAACCGCCTTGACGCAGTGATCCCCTTCGCGCCGCTTTCGAAAGAAGTCATTGTGCAGGTGGTCGAGAAATTCGTGCTGCAGCTTGAGGCTCAGCTTATGGACCGTAACGTCCAGATCGACCTCACGCCTGCCGCCGCCGAATGGCTGGCCGAAAAGGGCTATGACGACAAGATGGGCGCGCGGCCCCTCGCCCGCGTCATACAGGAATCGATCAAGAAGCCGCTCGCGGAAGAGCTTCTCTTTGGCAAGCTGATGAAGGGTGGAGTGGTGAAAGTGAAGGTCAAGGACGACAAGATCGATCTTGAGGTCCTTGCCCCTGAACAAGCCAAGATCACCCACTCAGCGAAAAAGCCGCCGCTTCTGACGGCTGAGTGATCCAAACAGACTGAAACGAGAAACCCCGCCAATCGGCGGGGTTTTTCTTTATCGCTCGGTGAGTTTGAGCTCGATCCGCCGGTTCTGCGCCCGCGCTTCGGGGGTGTCGTCCGGATTGATCGGCTGGTATTCGCCAAAGCCGTTGGCCGAGAGGCGGCGCGGGTCGATCCCTTCCTGCTCGATCATATAGATCACGACCGAAAGGGCGCGGGCCTGGCTCAGCTCCCAGTTATTGCGATAGAGTCCGCCGCCCGAGAGAGGCACGTTGTCGGTATGTCCGTCGACACGGATGATCCAGTCGATGCTCGACGGGATCTCGTCGGAAATCGTGCGCAAAAGCGCGGCCACCTTGGCCATCTCGGCCCGGCCCTCTTGCGAGAGGTCGGCACGGGCGGTCTCGAACAGAACTTCGGAGGAGAACACAAACCGGTCGCCTTCGATGCGGATCCCCTCCTGACCGGCAAGGACAGTGCGGATCTGCCCGAAGAACTCGGATTTGTAGCTTTCAAGATCGCGCGCCTGTGCTTCAAGCCGCGCCTTGTCGGCCTCAAGACGGATGCGTTCCGCCTCTTCCAAGGCCCGCCTCTGCCGCTCTTCGCTGGCAACGCGGGCCAGCGCGGTATTGAGCTGGGCGCCGAGCGATTCAATCTGAACCTTGGCCGCGGCATCGGCCTGATCGGCGATATCGAGAAGCGCCTGAAGCGTGGCGATCTGGCGACGCAGCTCGACAATCTGTTCGTTAAGAAGCGCGACCTGACGCTGGCTTTCTGCAGAAAGCGCCTGCTCGGCCGAAAGCTCTATGTTGGCCTGCGCGAGAAGGGCGGCTTGCCGTTCGCGTTCGGTCATCATCTCGGTGGCGTCTGCCTTGGCCGCAGCGATTGCCGCGAGAGCTTCGGCGAGGCGCCCTTCAAGATCGGCACGGCTCTGTGCGGTTTCGTCCTGCGTCTCCGACAGCGCGGCAACCTTCGCCTCAAGCGCCTGACGGGCCAAGAGAGCCTCGGCAAGACGCTCTTCAAGTGTTTGCCGGTCTTCTTCGGCCTGATCGCCGGCGGCGGCGGTGGCAGCCAGCTCCTGCTCCAACGCTTCTTTTGCAAGGAGCGCGGCGGCAAGGCGGCTTTGCAGATCGGCCTCGCTGATGCGCCCGTCCTCAAGCGCTTTGTCGAGCGCGGCTTGCACAGAATCGAGACTGCTGGATGCGTCATCGCGGGCCGCGATAGCGGCGGCAAGACGCACGGTCAGATCCTGATTGCTGGATTCAGCGGCCGCCAGTGCGGCGCGGGCCTCTTCCAGCTGGGCCTCGGTCGCGTCTTGCAGGGACAGAGCCGCCGCCAGCCGCGCATCGAGATCGCCGTTGTCTGATTTGAGCCGCTCCAGCTCGGCTTCAGCCTGCGCCTGCGCGAGGATCGCGTTAGCAAGGTTGATGTCGAGGTTATCGCGCGCCGCCTCGGCGGCGGCGAGAAGGGTCAGCGTGTCCTCGGCCTTCTTGCGCTGCGCCTCAAGTGCGAGGGTCATCGCGGTCAGTTCGGCATCAGCATCGGCCAGCTTTTGCCGCAGCGCCTCGGCGGCGGCGGCATCGGCACGGGCGGCAGCCTCAAGCTCGGATATCTTTTCAGCATCCGAGTCTGAAGTGGCATTCAGCTCGGCCACCAGCGCCTCAAGCGCCTCGCGTCGAGCGGCCGCAAGACGCGCCGCCTCGGTAGAGGCGTCGATCTCGTCGCGGGCCTGCGCCAACGCGAGGTTCAGCGCCTCTTGCTCGTCGAACATCCGCGCCTGATCGGCCTCGAGGCCTGCCACCTGATCGCGCAGGTCGGCGCGTTGGGCCAGAAGGCCAGCCACCTGCGCCTCAAAGCCTGTGATCCGATTCTCCGCCTCGGCCAGCGCAATGGCCTGCGCATCACGTTCGGCTGACAGCGCAGCGATAAGCGCGGCCTGCGCGCTGCTCTGGTCGGTCAGGTCGCTCAGGGATGAGGTCAGGCTCCCCACCTGTCCCGCCAGCGCCGACGAGCGATCGCGCTCTAGGCCCAAGGCCTCGGTCAGGGCGCTGATTTCAGCGGTGAGTTGGCTAAGCTTGGATTCCTGTCCCGTGATCGTTTCTCGCAGCACGAACTGGATGACCATGAAGATGGTCAAAACGAACATCAGAACCAAGAGAAGGCCCGTCATCGCATCGACGAAACCGGGCCAGGTATTGGCCTCAAAACGGTTGGCGCCTCTGCGGCTCAGCGCCATCGTCAGCTCCGGCCGGCGCTGTCAGGCCGCCCGCGCCCTTGCCGAAGGGCCCGCGTCAGACCTGCAATGTCGCCCCGCAATTCGGTCAAGGTTTCTTGCCGCCCCACCGAAAGCTCTTCGAGGATGCGAAGGAGTTGAACGTCGATCGACCTCAGGCGCATCCGGCTCTCGGCATCGAGGCCGTCGACCCCGCTACTTGCCAGCTGCTCGATCAGCTCTTTTTGCCCCTCGGCGATCTTCTGCATCGCCTCCTTGGCGCCGCCCATTTCCAATTGACCGGCCAGCCTGTTCACGGCGCCGATCAGATCGGTCATCCGCTCATCCCCCTGCGAGCGGTAGATGTCCGTTTGGGTGAAGGTCATTTGCATGGCTTCGAGCTGTTCGGCCAAAAGTGCGACAACGCCCGATGCGTCACCACCCTCTCCGGCCGCGGCAAGATCATCGCCGCTGGCAAAGCCAAGACGGGTGATCGAAGAAAGCCATTCCTCAAGCTCGCGGTAAAAACGGTTCTGCCCGTGGCCGGCGAAAAGCTCGAGCAGGCCGACGACGAGCGATCCGGCAAGACCAAGGAGCGAGGAGGAAAAGGCCGTTCCCATGCCACCCAGTTGCGCCTCTAGACCAGCCTGTAGGCGGCCAAAAACTTCGGCGCCGGTTTCGCCGTCTTCGGGCGACAGCGAGCGGATCGTATCGACAAGCGCCGGAACTGTGGTTGCCAAACCATAGAATGTACCGAGAAGGCCGAGGAAAATTAGCGTGCTGCCAAGATAGCGTGTGATCTCGCGGTCTTCGTCGATCCGGCTGCCGACAGAATCGAGGATCGACCGCGACGAGCTTTGAGACAGGTGCATCCGTGCCCCGCGCGAGCGCAAGAGTGTGGCAAGCGGCGCCAGAAGTGAGGGCGGCTTTTCCCCGCTTTGGGTGCGCGAGAACGCCTCGATCCATTGGACCGAATACATGAGCTGAATAACCTGCCCGAAACAGGACAGGATGCCGAGGAAGAACACGGCGAGAATCAACCCGTTGAGATAGGGGTTGGACCAAAAAATAGCGTCGAGCGTTGGAAAGCCGATATAGGCTCCGGCCGCAATCAGGCCGAGCGCAATCAGCATCGAGGTGATCTGGCGCAAAGGACGCGAAAAATACGACTCGGCCTCGGGTTCCCTGATGTCCGTCAAGGCACAGGTTCCTGTCTGGTTATTGTTGGCGCGAGCATAGTCGGGCGGAATCCGAAACCCAACCGTTTTGTCAGCCCCTCAGGCGGTCAGTTCGCGGACGCGACCACAAAGCCACTTCAGGTCGGGATCATGGATGCCAAGCTCGGCCAAATGGTCGGCCGTGTTGAAGAGGTATTCGGGGTTCGGCCCCCGCCCGCCCACCGCGCCCGCGATGCGCTGCGCCTGCTCTTCAAGATCAAACTGGCAGTATTGTTCGTGCTTGGGATCGATCACATAGGCCACGGCTTTGATCTCGCGGCCGTCCGCCAGCGACAGGCCGACCGTTTCCTCAACATAGGCCGAAGAAATCAGCTCGCGCTCGCGCAAATAGGCAAGAACTGTGTTTTCCTCGCCTTCCAGCACCCGAAAAGCGAGCCCCTCGCAAGCGCCGCCCTTAACATGGTCGAGCGCAAGCAC
>Ga0255752_10005891_pt1 | contig 11695 bp, 6 predicted proteins | sample 011ome_25_FD_179952 | JGI IMG/M metagenome (GOLD analysis project Ga0255752, IMG submission 179952) | Coastal salt marsh microbial communities from the Groves Creek Marsh, Skidaway Island, Georgia - 011512CT metaG (version 2) | ecosystem: Environmental > Aquatic > Marine > Intertidal zone > Salt...
TTTTCAGAATCCGTAATTGGAGAGGGAGGGGGTAAACGGTAATGAGTTTTAGACGTGCCGTTGTCGCCGTGCACTACCCACGAAAGTTGGCCATTACGACATGCTTTTGCCATGTTCAAAAGCTCTCGATCGCCGTCTTGATAAAACAGCGAAGATTTTTGCTCGATCACATCGAATGATAGTACGGTTGCAACAAACCACTCGGGCGGATCTTCAAATTTTACAGAAATCATCTTTCCTGTCAATCGAGACGATATGTCGTCAGTCGTGAGAAGTTTTCTTTGAGTCGTGAGCGGCGACTTTATCGTGGTAAAATTTTTCGCATTCGTCGGTGTCGAGATTGTGAGCACAGAGTTAGGAGAGTTCTTCATCTTTTTAATCACCTTCTCACTTCCTTTCGACGTAATCGCATACGTGCCAGGCGAGACCCGTTTGTAAATGCCTTCTTGCATGCCTTTTAGCTGGACTGCACGCACAGTATTCAACTTGACCTTCTCTCTTTCAGAGAGATCCTTTGCGTGTATACCCTTTGCACCCGCTCTGACTATTGCGGAGTGCACGATTTGGTGTTTCAGAATCGACTCATTCTCTCCGTCCTCGTCCTCGCTCGACGAATCCTTCTCAGCGTTTTCTTCCTCGCCCTTTTTACGCTTTTTCTTCCCTTCCTCATAGAAATCTACCATCCGCGTCGTCGACGTTACTTTCTTCGTTTTTCGCGTTCTCTCGACTGTTTTCGCCTTCTTCTGCTTTTTGGTGTCGTCCGAGACGAGTTTCACCGTCAACAATTCGTCCGGTTTTAAAACGCAGGTTTCCGTGTCGCCGAACAACTCGTACCCTTCCTCTTCGTTTCCAAATTCTTCCACGTATACTCGTATTTCTTTCCCTCGTATTTCCTGGACTTTCCACAGCTGTCGCTCGACAAAGTCGCGTATGGTTGGACACGCAGACGAATCGATCTTCTCAACGAACTTGATACCCAGTGGCTTAATATGCACTTTAACTCGCGCGGAATACGAGGAAGAAGGAGGTTTTATTTCATCGGAGACTTTGACGGTATCGTCTCGAAGAGAGATGACTTTATCTTTGTTCGTCAACATGTTCGCCGGTAAAAATGTGTTCATGGTGCTTCGATTCGTTTTCCCCGAGGGGAGATTCAAGATATTTTATGGCGGAATGCAAAGACACTTTATGTTTCAATAATATATTCTTCGAGCGCATATACCGCAGTAGTACTACCACAAGTTATTATTATTTGTACAAAGTTTTCTTATGACTCTCTCGTTTCTCTCTCTCTCTCTCTTTCTCTCTCGCGCTAGCGTGCGCGTGCGTGCGCGCGTACACCTACATCCATCCGTCGTTTTGGTGCACGGTTAACTCCATCCTCTCGCCGCTTTTATTCTTAAACAGCGGCGGCAACGGAGACGACGCGTTGTCGTCTCTGTCGGTAGTGTTTCTGTTATTATATTCTCCTCCCTGTTGTTGGTTTATTTTCTCGTCGACGTTGGTGATCGCGTCGGTGATGATGGTATTAATATTAGTAGTATTCGTCAAAAACGAGTCGCTGAGGTTCGTCTCACCATCAAAGCTTCGTTGAAGAAAATAGTCGGGAGAGGCCTCCGGGGACCCGTACCCGTACGGAGTTGCTGCTGTTGTGGCTGCTGCTACTGCTGCTGTTTTATCCGACAGTCGTTGTGAATGCGTTTCTTTGCGATTCTTTGGCGGCGGAGTGCCGATGTCGTCGTCTTTATTGTACACTACCTTTCTCTTCTTCGCTGATTTCGGAAGCTTTGGGACGTTCAGAGCGCGCGCGACTTCAACTTTCGAGCGATATTTTTTCCCCTCTGGCGAAAAGAAGTAGTGATCGACGTGTCCAGTTAACGCAGACTGGCCGCTCTGACGCACTTTAACTTGCACGGACCAGTTGCCTTCTAATTTTCCGCCACAAGAAGTAATGTAGTCTCTCAATATATCAAGGGAAGACGTTTCGTCGACCAACTTGGCTTGCAAAGTCAAAGGCTTTCTTGCTACCAGCGGCCAAGATATTTCGTTGCCTTCAATAGCCTCCTCTAAATTGATATCTTCCCTTTCACCGAGCGTGGCATCGTCGAGGTCGTCCGCTGGGTACCACAGTTTCGCGGTGGAGTTGTTCATATTCAAAATTTCACCGTCGAACCATTCTCCGGTATCTGGCCATAAGACTGATATCCACTTTCCCTTCAGCGAAGGACCGATATCGCCCGAAGTGAGAAGATGACGACGATTGTGATGAACTTGGTCATCCTTGTCATCGCCGTCTCCGTGGATGTGCCATGGACAGGTTTTTGCAGGATACGGGCACATAACTTGCTTGTTCGTGGGTGCACCGCAAGCAACTTCGCCCGGTTTCAGCACGATGCTCGATTTCATCAAAGGCGTAACTTCTTCAACCTCCTTTTCTTGTCTTTCGACGGTGGCGTCCTTGCTCCTACCGCGGCGAGCTTCATCATTCACTTTCTTCTCTTTTTCAAGTTTCTCGTGCTCTTCGTGGCGCCTTTTTTCTTCCTCCTCTGCCATTTTCTTCTTAGCAGCTTGCAATCGAACCTCTTCCTCCATCTTTCTCGCAGCTTCTAATCGCGCCTCTTCAATTTGTTTTTGTCTAGCTGCTTCTACTTTCTCGCGCTCAGCCGCTGCCTTCTTTTCTTGCTCGGCTTTCATCTTCAAGGCTTCTTCGACTCGTACGCGTTCGACTCTTTTCGCTTCCGCCTCTGCGGCGACTCTTCGCTCTTCCTCTGCTTTTCGCTTTTCTTTTTCCTCCTCCATCTTTCTCGCAGCTTCTAATCGCTCGATTTCGGCTTTACTCTTTAACTCTTCCAGGCGTTTCCGTTCTTCCAGTTCCTCTTTTTTCGCCTTTTCGAGTTTTTCTCCCTCAACTCGTAGCTCGTGTTCCAGACGCTTTTTCGTATCTTCAGCTTTCTTCTTCGCGATGGCCATCACATCACTTAGCTTTTTGTCGGCATCTGCGACTGATGCTAGGATAGGCGCAATCGCCGTCGCGACCGGGGTTTGTGCTGGTACCATCGCAGTCACAGGCACATTCGAGCGCGCACCAATGCGGTAGTTCACCACAAGCTCTGCTAATATTGATTTCACGCCGCAATTTCTCGCGCATTTTCGAAGCAATTTGATGGGAACGCGCTTTCCTCTCAACAAGGGAGGTTGCCCACCTTTCTTCGTTTCATCGGCGGCTGGCGACGCGGCGATACTCGAGTCGCTGCCTTTACACGATCGCACGTGCATCGTCAGAGGACCTTGACCTTTACAAACCTTGCCGCATTTCTCGCAAGTAAGCGCACTCGAAGCGGCAGCTTTTCGAGCGTTTTCCAGCTTTTCGAGCGTTTTCCCAGCTTTTTTTGCGGGCGGTGGTGGTGGGGCGACAGGAGCTTTGGACCACTTCGGCATCCTCGAATGCTTTTCGCAAACCGATTTCCCCGGCGCTTTCTTCTCTGTGCAAGACCACTTGAACCCGGCTCCTCTGCACATCCAATCTGGTTTCTCTGCATTTCGTAATAAGCGCGACTGCCAATTCTTTTTCTTCGGTAATTCAGCTCTCTTCTCTTTCGAATTTGGCGTGCCATTCTTCCTTAACGAACGTGAGCTTTTCTGCACACCCACGTTTCGTACAAAAAACTCCGGATCTCCCCCGTCTTCGTCGGACGATAACTCTTCTAATCCGTGCGAGTCACCGTCGTCATCGTCCTCCTCGGAACTCGACGCGTAGACCACCTGCGCGGCAAGTCTCGGACGCTCGTCCTTTTTCGATGGAACCGTCGCCATCTTCTTCTGCACCTTTTTCATCGTTACCATCGTCGGCGCCATCCGCAGCGAGTGTTCGAGATTATGTTTCTTCTGCTTTCGTTCGTGTTGTTGATTTACAATGCGCGTCCCTCGATTATTCGTCTCCTTTTTCAGCTTTAATGTTGTCTTCTTCTTCTTCTTCTTCTTCTCCTTCTTCTTCTCCTCTTCGCGCTTCTCCAACTCGGCTCGTACTCGAGCAAAACCGTCGTCGACTTCTTCCTCCTCTTCCATCTCGTCACCCTCGTCGTCGCAAACGACCACGAATATTTTATCTTCGTGCCCTAACACGTCCACGCTCGTGTCCCCTAACAACTCGTACTCGTCCAAGTACACTTTCACCTCTTTTCCTCGCAAATATTCGTTCTTGCATAACTTCATGGACACGAAATCTCGAACCCGTTCGCATCCGCTCAGTTCGGTGATGAACTTCTCGCCTTTCCGAATCCCGTTCGCGATTTCAACCCGTATTCGAGGCGCTACACTCGTCGTCATCATCGCGCCTCCGTACTCGCCACCGTTATAATACTGATGATGATGATGCTGATGTTGCTGTTCTTCTCTTCTGGGCACGATGACGTCCGAAGACGTCACCATGTTTAGAAAACAACTCATCTTATTTATTCTCTACGAGAGATATTTATTTTTGTGCTGTTGCTGTCTTTTCGTTTCTCGTATTTTCTCTCTCTCTCTTCTTGGAGAAAACAATTTTTCAAGGATGATGCATTTTTGTCCTTTCTTTGTCCGTCTTTTTTGTTGTTTTTTTTGGGGGTGACACAAAACTTAAAAAAATCACACGTTTCATCATCATCATCATCATTTTATCATCGTTTTCAATCATGGGTTGTTACGACGAAGGCTCGAAAGAGACGACGCACGGTTTGAGCGAGGAAATAGTGAGACTGAGAGAATACGAGAAAAACGATCGAACCGTTTTATATTTGAGAGACTGTCCAAACGCAAAGGCGAAGATTGATGTTGCATTTCTCGATGATGATGATGATGATGATTCTAAGAATACAGTTATAATACAGGCGGTGCAGTTGGAGTTGGCGAAAGGCGTGGACGACGAAACCGTCTCGAAAATCGCGAGAAAATATGCGACAAGTTGTACGCGAGTGAACTTAAACGCGGCCGGGTCTGGAGATGAACGCGTTCGGCAGTTTGGGAATCTCGGGTTGATGAGTGTGAGCGAGTATTTAGAGAACAAGTTGGAGTGCCTTGAACTCTTCTGGAATACGAAAATAACGAGCAAAGGCGTGCTCTCGGTGTGTCGCTTTTGTCACGAGAACTTAAAGGTGTTGAATTTGAGCGGGTGCGTGCAACTGGACGATGAAGGCGTTCGAGAGATTAGTAAGTGTAGAAAATTAAGATATTTAGATCTCACGAGAGTGCCTAAGATGACGGACGCGAGCGTGGCGCTCGTCGTAGAGGGATGTCGAGAACTCGAGTTTCTTTCGTTATACGCCAACAGTCAACTGACGAACAAATCATTCGAGAAGATAGACGGTCTCACGAATTTGAAGTTTTTTGATGCGTGCGGTTTCAACAAGCTGACTGATGTGACTTTATTCAAATTACCGAAGACGCTGAGGTACGCGAATTTCTCTTGGTGCGGGAGTCTGAGGTCGGAAGGTATTTGTCACGTCGCGGAGAACTGTCGTCATTTGGAGCTCTTGTCCGTACACGGGAACAGGAATATCACGGAAAAGCTCATCCAGAGTTTGCAAATAGGACAAAAAGAGACAAAAACTTTGAAGGTTCTAGACGTGAAGGGATGCGTAAACGTTAAAACGAACACTTTGGAAGCGCTGAGGGAATTCTTTCATTCTCTACAATCCATCAAATTTCACACGTAGTAATCAAGATAGTGTAATAACATGTAAAATCAAAACGCTCCGCTGCTAATGGCTACCTACAATGGTCTTTGATAATAAAGCGATCATCTTCTAAAATCTTCTACATCCGGTGACTGCTTTATGCGCGCTAAATGCACCGTGTAAAAATGCAACGTACACGAGGAGATGAAGAACACCTAAATACACGACGACAAACTGTCTCCTTTTGCCTTTCAAATTCGCCAATCCGCCACCACCGCCACCTCCACCAAACATCGCCGCTAACCCGGCTTTCTTCCCTGGAGTCGCCGTCAAATTGCCACTCCCCTCGACTTTGTCTTGATCGGAGTACATGGAAACTTGCCAGGACAAATCTTTCACGCGTCTCGTCAACGCTTGGATTTCTGTTTGTTGTTTCAAAACAGTGTGTTCACTTTCGGCTAATTTACGCGCCTGGTGCGCGGACGAGCTGTTATTGTTTTCCAAATCACCACCGGGGGCATCGCTGACACCATTTGTATTCATGCTCGAAGCAGTGTTCAACGCAGATTGCGCGCGGAGTTCGGCGTCCTCTTTCTGTTTCAGCGCAACTTCTAAACTTTCCCTGAGAGTCGCAATCTCTTTTTCCATGACGACGGCGTTTGCCGTAGATGAGGAACTGGACAACGTCATTTGCTGCTTTTGTATATTTGCATCTTCTAATGCTGCAATTTTTTCGCGCAAATTCTCCGTCTCTGCGATTGCCGACGTTGCTTTCTCCTTCCACGTCGTCGCGTGTTCTCTCGCCGCAACCGCGGCGTGCGCGTTGGACTCCATCGCACCCATCGAGGCACGTAAGCCCTTCACTTCCGTCTTTGCTTCTTCGTACATCCGCGCAAATTCTTCTTTCTTTTCCATTTCAGTTTCAAGTCTGCTCTTCACACCTTCCACTCGATCGTCTCTTGCCATTTCCAACGTTTCAATCTTTTTATGCAACGCCGCTTCCCGCTCTTGAAACGCAACTTGTAAGTGTTGAAACTTTCTATTTCTATTTTCTGCCTCTTCCATCATGCGCTCGGCTTCTTGTTCGGATGCGACTGCAGAAGCTTCGGCAGTTTGAATCCTGTGTTCTGCTTCTCTTAGAATCAGCTCTGATTTCTCTTTCAAATCTTTCGCTCGCGCCGAGTCCTCCTCAAACTTTGCCTTCGCTTCCTCCATTTGTTTCGTCAACGACGCGGTTCGCGCCTCGATCGTTTTTGCCGTTTCTATCGCCCTGTCTCTCTCCTCTTTCATTTGTTCGTATTTTTCCAAACTCTCGTCTCTTTCTTTCTCGAACTTTTCTCTCAACTGTTCGTTCTCCATCGCCTTCTTTTCCGCCGTTTCCAACGCGGCTCCGCCTACCAGCGCGTCCGCTTCTCTTCGTTTCGATACTTTCACCGCATCTTTCTGTTCTTTCAACTTTGCTTTTAAATCGTCAATCTCTCTCGACATTCTCGTTTTCTCTCTTTGCAACGCATCTGTTTCTTTCGATTGCGCCTTCTGTTCGCTCTCCAGTCGCGCGATCGACACCTCTTGCTCTTTCGCCTTCGCCTCCAACTGTTCGTTCTTTTCCTTCAAAACCTTCTCTTCCTTCTTCGCTTTATCGTTGTTGTCGGACGAACTCGTCGTCGCTTCTTTCATGGCTTCTAAAACTTTCACTTTCCCGTCCATCTTCTTCACTTGTTCTCTCAACTGCTCGATTAAAATATCGCTCGTTTTCCTCGTCTCCTCGCTCACTCGTACTTCTTCCTCCAATTTTTCTTTCAAAGCGTTCCGTTCTTCTTCGATGGATTTCCCTTTCTTCACCGCGGCTCTTAACTTGACCTTCTGCGCTGCGGTCAGTTCTTCCAGCTCGAGCAAACGATTCGTAGTCGCCGACACGTCCGTCTCTTCTTCCCTTTCGGTCTTCGATGATTTCGGCGGCATGATGAGATTATTCGTCGTTGGTTCTGAATATGTTGTTTGTTGTGCGAGAGTAACAAGACTTTGATACAAATAAAGACAAGAGAGGAGGAGGAGAGAAAAAGGAGAGAAAAATTTTTCATTCAAAATCAAAACACAAAATTTTTACTTCTTCGGAATTTTTTTTTAAGCTTGAATTTCACCACAATCTCTTCTTCGTATATATATTTGTATTATTTTAACAAAGAAAAGAAGAAGTTCTCATTTCAAAGATGATGGAGGAAGAAGAAGGTATTTCTCTTCTCAAAGTCGACGACGATAACAAGGAGGAGAAGGAAGAAGAAGCACCGAATGCGACAGAGTTGCAAAAGTCGACGCAATTGCAATTTTTGGGTGATGATGAAGATTCAAAGAAAGAAGAAAAAAAATTAGAAGAAGAAGAAGAAAAAACGAACAATAACAACGCTTTAGTAACGACGACGACGACGACTTTGAGTAATAATAATAATAACGATGATAAAAAGATCTTGTACCGAGACGTCCGCGCGGACACGCGATGCTCCATCTGTTGGGGCACCGTGAAAAATTGCGTCACGGTGAGAGTGTGTTTACACCGATTCTGCAACGACTGCGTGCAAGAATCGATTCGGAAAAATCAAATGTGCTGCCCAGAGTGTCGAGCGAAAGTGGCGTCGAGACGAGATTTCGTCAAGGATCCGAAATTTGACGCGATTGTGAGCGCGATTTATGCAGCGAAAGGAGGCGCTGAATCGTACGACGAGAAAGAGGAAAGGTTTTCAAGGAAAGAGGCGACGACGATTTTGGAGGATAACTTGGAGAAACAGAGAGAGGAGAGGAACCGATACGACGCCATCGCGGAGCAGATCAAGAAGGAGCAACAGGAGAGAAAAGAGCAGAGATTGGAGAGGGAGAGACTTCGGGCGCAGAAGGAGATAGAACAAAGGGAGAGAATGGCGGCTGTGGAACGCGACATGCGAATGCAGCAGCAAGATCAGTTGCAAAGACATATTATGATGCAACAACAACAGAGAGCGTTGGCGGGAGGAGGAGTTGCGACGGACCATCAGTTAGAGAAAAGTGTCGGCATAATCGATGACTACGACGATTTGATTCAAGGCGATCGGTACAAGAGTCAAGCGGAGTACGATCGACGGGTGAGAGAAGCGAAAGATAAGATAAAACGCGAAGCAGACGCAAAGAGGATGGCAATGATGGCGTCCGGGATGAAAATTTTTAACTGGGAAGACGATAACAAGTTGAAGCCGTTGCCAGCGCGAATGGACGTGGCGATTAAGACGAGCGATCATGCGAATGACAATGAAAATACAAGCGAACAGCTAGAAAAACGAAAACGAGAAGAAGAAGAACGACAGGTACAGTTGAAGCGCGAAGAGGAGCGACGAAATTTCGAGGCATTTACAAGAGAACATAAAATGAGCGGAAGAGTGGACTATAAGAAAGTCAAGGAGCAGTTGTCGTTTACAGACTTGGTGAAAGCGAAGAAGTTTGATTTAGAGCTCGCGAACGGGACGAGCAATAGCAAAACAGTCTCTGGCAAGGAGAGTGGCGAAGGCAAAGATCGAGGAAGCGACGAGGAGAACGATGTAAGTCTCGCGAATATCAACAATCGCGCGGCGCAGGGACACCATGCCGCCACCGCCAACGCCGCAACCACCGCTGCACCTATCAATCTGCGTGGATTTGTACCGAAGAAAATGACAATTTCCCACGAGAATGGGATGATGCACAAAAGCGCTATTGCTAAGGAAGATTTCATGCACATCTCCTTACGACGCGTGTTGGGAGATCCACTCGCGATTGCAAAGTTTGATCACATGCTCGTCCCGAAAGATTTGACGATTGAAAACCTGTTATCCTCGTTCGTCGTGCAAAACTTTTTCGTCAGCGCTATCGTCTGGAAAGACAAAGATGGTTCCGAAGAGAAGAGACAGAACGAACAGCTGAGAGTCGCAAACTTTAAGTTTGGCGAAGAAGCGGACGAAGTCATGTGCGCGGAATGCGGCGCGGGACATTCGCCGGAGAAAATTTTACTTTGCGATGGATGCGATGCCGGTTTGCACTGCTTCTGCTTGACGCCGAAACTCGACGATATTCCAGAAGGCGACGATCCGTGGTACTGCGACAAATGCGAAAGCAAAAAGCCGCACAAGAATACAACCGTGTACGAACTATTCAAGGATGAAATAGAGAAAGGCGCTTTTCCTTTGGTTTTGAATTACACCGGGCGCGCTTAAAAAGTAGATAGATTTTTGTACGCAGTAGCACTTATACTTTTTTGTGATGGATGATACATAACAGAGATACACGCGAGATCACGCGAGATCCTCCGTTTGCCCTCGTACGCACTCATTCACTCCTTGAAATGTTCTTTGTGCGTGTTACTCTTCGTCGGTTTCCAATTTTTCGGTCGAGGAAACATGTTGTTTTTGTTTGGCTTAAACGTCGACTCTCTTCCTGCGTCTCTCACCGCGACGTGTTTCATACCGATGGTGGAGTCGTCGCAGTATCCGTCGCTCGTCACCGACGTCGAGTTGGCGAAGAAATCGTACCAACCTTCTCTGTGAGAACAACAACGTGAGAAATAGGATAAAAAACGCTCGCTTTTCTCGATCGAAGAAAAAAAAAATCAAACAACACTTACTTATCGTACAGATACAGAGAGCCTTCGCGCATCGGCGCCTCTTCGATCGTTCGTCCCGCGTGGATGTAATACGACGCCATAGTGTTCGTTCGTTCAAAAGTTCAAAAGTTCGATGTGTTTGAGTGTGTTCGAGTGTTGATGTAACGCCCGTGAAATGAAGCAAAATGTAATATTTTTTTCTCCTTTTTTTGCTCCTCCTTGCCTAGGAAAAACAACCTTTCTCCTTAAAAACTACCCGTGGTACGTACACGCGATGATGTGTGAGTATTTATGCTACTACGCTCTCTCTTTCTCTCGTTAATATTAACAACTGATGATGATAAATGCTATGTGGGTATATATAAAAGGGTTATTTTATTGCCTACTTCTTAAGCGTCGTCCATATCGTCGTCTTCCTCCAACGCCGCTTTCGCCAAAGCGATGGCCTCGTCCGCGACCTCCTTCGGTACTCTCCTAAACTCCCCCTTACTGTCCTCGCAAATCCATCCCAGCTCGCACTCAAAATCCTTATCTTTCTCGTCGTGAATTTTATATATAACTCTCGCCAACTCTTTCACGCAATCTTTGGCTAAAACTTCCCCGAACTTTAACTTTTCAATCTCCGTCTTCGCCGCCGCTTTGTTCTTCCCAATCGCGCACCCGTTCATCTTGTGACACTCTCCGCTCGGCTCTAACACGTACATGTGATACCCGTTCGAGTCTTTGGTGGCTAAAATAACCGACGCTCCAAACGGTCTCACCGACCAGTACAAAGTGAATAAGTGATAATAGTGCGCCATTCGATCGGCGAGAACGTTCGCCGGAATCGCGTCGCCGTAAAAGGACAAATAGTTCGCCGCTTCTTCTCTCGCTCGATCCACGACTGTTCTAACGTCCGGTACTAATCCAGTTCCCGCCATCCCGGCGTGTTTACTCACCGCGTGTATGCGCTTATTCGTCCCTGGCACTAACATTTTCGATTGTACCAATTTTTCCACCGCGACGACGACGCCGTCTTTACATTTGCACCCGATGGCTAAACCTCCGTTTTCAACCGCTTTACACGCGTATTCCACTTGGAAGACTTTCCCGTCCGGGGAGTACGTCGTCGTGGACAAATCGTACCCCGTGCCGATTCCAGACATTATCGTTGAAGAGACTAAATATATCTACTACGTAATAAGTGCAGCTTTTTAAGGGGAGAAGATGATGATGATGTCGTTACGAGGAATGAGATCGCGCTGCTTTTCTGCTTTAAAGAAGAAATCCCGCACGTTTTTCTTCAAAGCGTCGTTTTAAAGTGGTCGTCTCTGTACTCGCTCTCGAATTTTCGCACTTTGTCTCTCTCTCTCTTCTCTCTTTCTTTCTCTCTCTCTCTGAAGAAGAAGAAGAAGAAGAGGAGCGATACTAAATGTGTCTTCTATAAAAAATGAAGAGAGATCGG
>Ga0255752_10005895_pt1 | contig 11691 bp, 7 predicted proteins | sample 011ome_25_FD_179952 | JGI IMG/M metagenome (GOLD analysis project Ga0255752, IMG submission 179952) | Coastal salt marsh microbial communities from the Groves Creek Marsh, Skidaway Island, Georgia - 011512CT metaG (version 2) | ecosystem: Environmental > Aquatic > Marine > Intertidal zone > Salt...
TCAAAAGACACGCCATGAATTGTTCTTGCGGTTTCAAGAGCTGTTGCAGTATCAGCATTACCAGTTACATCACCAGTTACGTTACCTGTTACATTTCCTTCTATATTTCCTACAAGGGTGCCTGTAGTAATTGTTAAGTCTCCTGTAGAAGCTCCTGTTGCTGTTGTAGTACCAACTACAAACTTGTCTGCGCTTTCGTCCCAAACAAATATTGCGTTATCTCCTGTGCTTCCTCTTTCTATAACGATACCACTATCGTTAGCGTTTGAAGATGCTCCATTATTTAATTCGATTAAATTATCAGAAACTACCATATTGCTGGTCGCAACTGTTGTAGTAGTTCCATTTACAGTATAGTTTCCTGTTACTGTTAAATTTCCACCTATCGTTACATTGTCGGGTAAGCCGATCTGAATTTGATTATCTGAAACTGTTGTGTTTACCTCATTGGAAGTTCCTGCAAAAGTTAATGTATCTGTTCCAACTGTTACGGTATCATTTGATCCACTATCAGCTGCGATAGTAAGTGTTGAACTTGTTGCTGCGGTACTTGCCGCTGTTATTCTTCCATCAGCATCTACTGTGATTACAGGAATAGCTGAACTTGAGCCATAGTTACCTGCAGTAACGGCTGTTGAGGCGAGTTGTGTTGCTCCGATAGAGCCATCAGGTATTTTCGCTGATGTGATAGCATTGTTTGCTATCTTTGCTGTAGTCACATTTGCATCTACTATATTTGCAGTTACTACTGCGTCGTCAGCAAGCTTTGCTGCTGTAACCGCATCTGCGGCTAACATAGCTGTAGAAATATCTCCGCTTCCGATTGCAAAATCAAGAGTACCATCACTGTCTTCGTATGTTACAGTAATACCTGTTTCAGTATTACTAGATACCATACCACCAACGATATCTTGTACTTCTTCTGTAGTTAATCCATCATCACTCCCAAATACTAAGTCTGTTCCATCTGATTTTAATACTTGACCATTTGAACCGAGGGCAAGAGCAGAAGGATTACCTGAAGAGTCTCCTACTATTATGCTACCACGAGTAAGTCCAGCCATTTTAGCAAGAGTCACGGCATCATCTGCTATTTTGGCTGTAGTTACGTTAGAGTCAGTAATTTTTACTGTAGTGACAGCATCAGTAGACAACTGGTCTGCGGTTACTTGACCATCGTCAATATGTTTTGTAAGTACACTATTTTGTGCGAGTTTTGCTGATGTTACAGCATTGGTTGCTAATTCTGCAATACCTACTGCACCATTTGCTATTTCCGAACTTCCAACAGCATTTGCTGATATAATGCTAGCTGTTACTGCATTATTCGCTGGGAAAGTATCTACTGGTCGTTTACCTATGTATGCCATTAATTACCCCTATGTTTGTTCCAGTACCGATATGATTGTATCGACTGAGCTTGCCGTGTCTGAGACTACTTTTATTATGTCTCCTGTTTCTAATACAAGTTTTTGATCGCCACCAACTGCTACTAATGCTCCTCCTTCGAATATCTCTGCATTTTTTACAATGTAAAAGTGAGCAGAGGCAGAAGAGTCATAGAATCTAATGCTAACCTTAATTGGACTTGTGCTTGTTACGTTCGCACAAGTTAGCCCGATAACAGTACTTGTAGTACCACTACCTACGGTATAAACAGATACTTCTGACGTACCCGTTGCAGCAGAGGCTGCGTTCTTAAATGTATTTGCCATGTTTTTATCCTAGTGCGATTGCAAGAGCTACTGCTTCATCAGTATTGGCTTGCACCGCCGTTGTTGAGTCTGTAAATGTAATTACTGTGCCGTCTTGTTTTTTCGTATAAAGTTTACCTGCTACAGCTCCAATAGCTATCTCACCTACATCTAGTCCACTAGCTGAAGGATCGTTAGTATTAGTTACATTTCTTTTATGTTTAATTTTATTGTCTGCCATAAGTTACCCCTATGTGAATGTTCCGCCATCTATATCTTGATATGCAAGAGCCGATCCATTAGATACTAAAATCTTGCCTGAAGTTCCTACTGCATTTAGTCCTGTTCCACCATATGCGAGACCTATTGGTGTGCCTTGCCAAACACCAGTACTAATAGTACCAATGCTAGATAAGTTTGAAAGAGTATCAATTGCAGCTTCAATAGTTGCTTCTGTTGTAGCGTCAAGAGCGTCAACATTTTGTAATGTTAAAGTTCCAGAGCTATCTGAGAAAGGTACTGAGTCTCCAACTGTGACACCTGTGTTACCAGTTTCAATATTCGCTTTTAGTACACCGATTGTACCTGTAAATACACTATTTGTATCTGTAGCATCTGGTATCATTACGAACTTGCCATCAGAATCATCAAATCCCATGAAAGCAGTTTTCGCACCACTACTGTTGTATTTAAGTTTTAGACCACGATCTAAGTTATCATCAGAACTGCTGTCTCCTAATTCAAAGATTGGATCAGCAATCGAAACTGTAGTTGAGTTCACAGTAGTAGTTGTACCACTTACTGTTAAGTTACCTGTAACTGTTAAGTTGTCTCCAACTGTTACTTCTGAAGTTGTGTGTCCAAGTGTTACTGCTATGCCACTTGTTTCTGTAGCAATTTTAAGAGCACCTGTACTATTTTCAATGTAAGAGTTGGTACCATCATGATACATCTCAAGGTCATCGCCAGTACCAAGTTTAACTTTGGCACTATCTGGCATATCAACGTGTGTAGTAGGACTAATTACTCCTGTAACGTCTAATGTTCCACCAACTGTAGTATTACCTGCGATTGCAGTTGTTGAACTTGCAACAGTTGCATGAGGTGTTAAAGTTATTTGTGCTACACTTGAACCTGATATATCATTGTTGAAGGTAAGTGTATTCGCAGTAGAATTTACAAGGCTCCAGTCATCACCATTATCATCAGACTCGTCTGCTGATAAAAGTAAAGTTGCTGATTCGCCTTCTGTTGCAGTTACTGATAAAGTATCAGTTGTCATTGCAACATTTCCACTTCCGTTTGGAGCGATTGTTAAGTCGCCATTTGTGTTCGTTGTAGATACTGTATTTCCATTTATATTTATATTATCTACTTGTAGTGCTGTAAGAGTACCAACAGATGTTACGTTTGGTACTGTTGTAAGTGAACTTGAGAAGAAAGTTGTATAGTCGCTTAGAGCAACTTGTTTCATTACACCTGCATCATTTGTTACAATTCTATCTGCTGCTACAAGCGTAGTTGATGTTGCTGATGTATCTCCATCTATGATATTAAGTTCTGTAGTTGTAAGTGTTACACCATCAAGAGTATCAAACTCACTTGCAGTTACTCCTGTATCAAATAAGTCTTTACCATATGATAAAGATGCTGTTGTAGCTGTTGTACCATCTAATTTATTTAACTCAGCAGCAGTTGAAGTTACTAAAGTATCTCCACCTGATGTACCTAAATATAGAGCAGCAGTTCTAAGCTCAGAAGTAGACTTATTACTATCTACTAAAAGTGCAGAACTCGCTGTGGTTGTACCATGCACATGATCCATTAGATTTGTAAAGTAATTTCCGCCAATTACTGTTACAGCATTGGAATTAGCAGGATCACCTATAAATAGTCGCTGACCATTGTTACCTTGAGTCCCAGCTCCCCCTGTAAATGCAAGTTCCCCAGCATTTAGTGACGAGGGTGCGGAATTCCCCGTACTTCTTTTTATTTTAATTATATTATTAGCCATTTAGAATGAGCCTCCATCAAGTTGCATCATCGTTTCGACGTCGCCCCCTGCTCCGGCAAGTGTTTGCCATTGTGTTCCCCTATATACCTTGAGTTCGTCATCATCAGTGTCATACCACAAATCCCCTTCGTTCAATTGTGAACCAGTGGGTGCAGCTGCCTGTATGAAGTGATCGCCTGCAAGTTCATCGATAGCGTCTTGTATATTTGTAGACGACATCTTTCCTGTAGGGGCATATACAATATCAGTAGCATTTGCACCTGATATTGCTGTATTCATTGTTAAAGTTGTAGAGTCACCAGATATGTTGTATTCCGTACTTGTTCCTGAAATAGTTAAAGTAGTATTTGCACCTGGTGAAATAGTTAAAGTTGTTGCCATTTATCGTGTGATTTCCCTGTCAAGTGTGACAGTTCCCTTAATAAGACGAGAGACTGCTGAGTCCCCCGAAGTAAAAATTTCTAAATCATATACGTACTGTCCTGCAGTTGCAGACGACGAAGTAGCGGCAGGTAAGTTCATTAATACCTTGCCATTTGTTGGCGTAGGTATAGTACACGTAAAAGTAAATGCAACAGAAGAGTCCTCTTCGGCTGCTCTCGCTTGAGCACGTGCCGAGTATCCAGTTAAGTTCTTAACTGACCCATCTTCTTTTACTTCTATTTCAATGTTAAAGTCCGACCCTTGGTCTACCTCGATGTTGTAAGTTGCAGCTGCCATATCTTTATTTTTCTCCTTACTCTAAATTATACTAAAATTAGAGGAGAAAGTCAAGAAACATTTTTTGGCACCTCCTCTAAAATTAAGAGTTATTTTGCGTGTTTTGGTTTGACAGTTTGACTTAAGTCGTGAAAGCGTGGCAGATAGCCACGCCTATTATTATTTTATCTATCTTGAGGGCGAGTATAACTTCCACCTGAAAAAGTATATGTAGGCACAGAACTTGAATTATTTGACCTCCAAGTATCATAGTCTGCCTTTACAGTTTTAACAAGATTTAGTGTTCTATTTGATCTTTTGCTTAGCTCTGTTCCTTCTAGAGTTTGATATGCTCGTCTGCTAGTAATAAAATTAGCATCATGCTTATCCGTACATGAGGTGCAGGATAGTTCTGTAAATAAAGCAGCATCTACTAATTTTGCTGCTTCGTTCATTAACCCTGCATTTCTTAAAGCGGGCAAAGCTGCGTTCCACTGCATATTTATTAGTTTTCCTGGGGATACTCTGTACTGCATAAAGCCTATAAAACTATTATCTGAATTCTTACAAACAGTAAAAGTTTCTTTAAACTCTGACGTATCTTTGTAAGGTCGTTCAATATATCGCATATCAATTAGCCCTGCTTTTAATACTTTTTTTGCTCGTTCTAAAGAAAAGGGAAGAAAATCCCAATCAACTAATGCTTCTTTTATATTTGTTAAGTCATTAGCTGTACTCTCTCGTAGGTAGACATTTGGTCCTCTTATAAACTCTACACTCATATTGGATCTCCTGGATATTTAGGGTACATGGTATAATTTATTGCCCATGATTTATACTCGTCAGTTTCTTTAAAAGCAGCCCACTCTTCATAAGTAGTTGTTGTAGATTTATAATTAGGCGCTAGTTGTTTATGATGCCCTTCAAATATTTGACCTGTTTTTGCGTTTGTAATCTCGATTCCCATTAATGAACCAGTATCAACTCGCTCTCTCATTGTTATACTTTTCATTCCATAGTAGTCCCATGCCCCTGTTAATAACATTTGATTTGCTTCTTTATATATTCCCTGTAGTCTATAATCAGGGTGCACTGCGGCAAGGATATGATCTACATGAGTTCCATATTGATAACATCTATTTATAAATACAGGAGTATCATCGCTTTTCAAACAAAAGAGAGTTGTAGACTCACACCCAGGCATGCCTTCATGATAGGGAGCGTACCATTTACTATCTTTTTGTGCCCAAGACTTTGTAAGGAGCTCTGCTTCTTCATCTGTTAACGCCCAGTCCTCCCAGTCAGCTAATATAGCTTGTACAGCTGCAACATCTGACTCTAATAATCCTCTTGAGTAAAGGGTCGGTCCGTAGTGTCTGCAAGTGCAATTAAATGTGCTCATTATTTTCCTAAATCTCCTAAGTTTGTAGATTGTCCTGTAACTTTTGTTTCCGAGGTACCCTTTGTTATTGTTGCTGTTGCAAATTTTGAACCATTATTGGAAAATGATATACCGGGGCTTCCACTTGTCTGTCCACTTACTTCTGACATTGTGATATTACCATTTGATGCTGCTGTTCCTTTTATTTGACAAGCAGCCAACGTTGTAGACCCTTGCTTAAAGGTAATTTGTGATGTATAACTACTATTTGCGTCTCCTCCATAATAACTAGTTCCATTATCTCCTGAAGACCATAACATAAAGGGTACAGTATTAATTACACTAATACCTGCGGCTCCAGTTGCTCCAGTTGCTCCAGTTGCTCCTTGTGGACCTTGCGGCCCCTCCTCACCATCATCTCCTGTTGGTCCTTGTGGACCTTGACTTCCTTGTGGACCTTGACTTCCTTGTGGACCTTGTGAGCCTTGTGAGCCAGTATCTCCTTTAATTGCAGCACTTACTACAACTGCTGCTGACCACTCACTTGCTGCTATTGTATCAGTTCCTGAATTAGAACTTGCAGTTGCTTGAATTACCCATAAGTATCTATTTACTGCAACTGTTGGTATTGATTGTGACCAGCTATTTAAGTTACCTCCTGATAGAGCATTTGTAGAAAAAGTATACGTCATTGTACCTGTAGGGTCACTAGGCGCTGACGTGTTGCTTGTAGATGTTTGGTATAAACTAACCACAGCATTTGCATTACCCGCTGCTCCTGTTATACTTGATCCATCCTCTCCGACTCCACTATGAACTACTGCAGCGGAAAACTCTGATGTAGGAATGCTATCTGTGCTTCCTGTACTACTTGCAGTTGCTTGTCTTACCCAAATATACTCGCCATTTGTAATACTTGGAGGACTAGTTGTCCAACTATTTAAAGTTCCGCCAGACAATGCTGCAGTAGCAAACGTATATGTAAATGTTCCACTAAATGAAGTAGGGGCGCTTAATACAGAGCTAGACTTTCTATAGAGAGCAATTGTTGCAGTATTAAGACCTGGAGCTCCATCAGCCCCATCAGTTGCTTTTGTAAATGTTTGTATTTTTGTAAAAGATGCACTTGTTCCTAATGAATTTTTAACTGTTACTGTAAATTCGATGGATGCAGTTTGTGCAGTACAACTACTTGCGTTTGCGAATCGTCTTGTATAGGTAGAAACAGTTGAAGCTGCTCCAGCAGTTATATTACTTGCAGAAGCTGAAACTGTGAATTCATTATTTCCAGTACCATATGCAAGTGGAGTACTTCCTTTAAATACTCGAATATCAGTTCCTGAATTAGTGTATGTTACTGTGCCTGCTGAAGTAGTGGGTAAAGCATGAGTCTCGTTTGTTACAATTACAGTTATCGCATCTTCACCATCTTGAATACCAAATACAGATACAGAGTCCGTAGCTTTTTCTACTCCATTATCAAATAATGTTACTTTTACAGTTTTCGCTGCTCCAGACGCAGGTTCATCACTATCTGCCATTTCATATGTAGCTGTAGTACTTGCTGCTTGTTTTGTTGTTCCGTCTACATCAAATTTGAATGTTGCAGTACCAAGAACTCCCTGTGCTACTGCTGTAAAGTTAAGAGTTGTGCTTTCCCCTCCATCGATATCATATGGGATAACATATTTATCCGCTATAAGTCTTACTGTATGTTGTAAGATACCTGATGCAAGGTCATTTGCTTGTATCTCTTCTGCATTATATCCACATAAAGTGGTAAGGGTATAATTAGTGCTACTATCTGTAGTTACTTTTGCAATTACAGTATCAAAGTTGTAATCTGGTCTAAATGTCTGGTAGGCTGCTGTTGCTCCTGAATAAGTTCTGCCTGCTGCAGCATCTACAGTCATTTGGGTATCTGAAGTAATTTTTGTAACTCTAAAATAGTCACTTGTAGCGTTATAAGAAGTACCTGATCCTATCTTTATAAAATCTCCTACTTGAAATTCGCCATCAAAATTTGTACTACTTCCTGTAACAGTTGTAGTTCCTACTGTCATACTTACTGTTCCTGTAGCCGCTGTAAGACCATTATTACTTGCTCCTACTTCTTTCCAGTATGTAAATCTTTGTTTAGTTCCCCCTGCAGCAGATATACTTGTAGTATCTATTGCTAATTCAATTGCTTTCAAATCAGGAACACTATGGTCTACAACTAAATAAGCTGTTGCATTTGCTCCCATTCCATTAAAATCTTGTGTGCCTTTTGCTGCACTTGCGGAACTAACTGTAAGAGCATTTCCTATTGGATTTACAAATCTATATGTTTGTGTTGCTCCTGCCCCTAAAGAAACTGTACTTCCTGATATAGAAAGTGTTGTGCTTAAGTCTCCCCCAGTTGGTAATAAGTATGTTCTTGCTCCTGGGTGTGAAGGCAGGTTAGTTCCTGTTCCACCTTCTACAGCTACCCACGGAGAGTAGTTTCCTAAAATATTTTTGACTCTAACTCTAACTCTATATGTTCCTAAATTAATATTTGGTACTTCAAAACTTGTACCCCCTCTAACTACTGCTACTTCATAAATATTTGTAGATGTTTTTGATTGTGTAAAGGTGTGTTCGATTTCATAAGATTCAATATATTCATATTCTGAATTTATTGCATTTCCGTCACTATCTGTACGATTTGTGGTTGGTGCTATCCAACTTATTGTAGCTTTATTTGCCGAAACACTATCAGGAATATAAGTACTAGTTGTAACAGAAGGATTACCTGCAGTTACTGGAGATACTTCTACTGCGACACCTGTTACGGCGGGTACAGCATCTCCGAATTTAAGATCTGTGTATGTTGGAACACTATATTTCCAACCTCTGTCTACTTCTGTAAATTTATCGTCAACATACTCAAGAGCTGAAATGGCAAAAGTTTGCTTGTCTGTATCTTCTTGTATAGAGGCTATTTGATATTTTTTTGCGCTTCCTGTAGTGTCTAAAGCGGAATCTCCACTTGTAGTTGATGCTGCGGTTAAAGCCCAAATACTTGAAGCATCAGGAGCAGAGGTAAATGCTGGTGATACTACTAAACTGCTTACAGAGCCTGCTGATGTGGTTACAGGTTTTCTTTCTACTCTAGAGTCTGGAGAGAATGCTGTAACTAACCTCACGTTACTTCCATTACGAAGATTTGAAGCCCCTTCTTCTGTAATTACAAAAGAAAGTAAATCACCATGCTTAACCCCTGATGTAGAGGTTAGTCCATTTATCTTAAATGTTGCCTTTGTTCCTGAAGTTGTGAATTCCCCATAATTTGTAACTGTAATATCTTCATTGTCTCCATAACCAAATCCTTTATTATTTACACTTACATTTGTAACTGCATTACCTGAAACAGTGACATCAACTGTTAAGTCAAAACCTGAACCGCCTGTAGTTGGTATGTTAGTATATGTTCCATTTGTATAGCCCCCGCCTCCAGAAAGATTATCTAGATTATTAGCGTGTCCTTGAATTGTTTGTCCTGTATAAGAATCCTCTGTTGTATCGGTTAAATAGCAGCCTGGCTCAGAGCTAATTATAGTTAAGTAGTAGTTAGTATTTGCTGCTAAAGTTATTGTTCTATCTAAAGGAACATTTGTTGTATTTCGAGTTCCTGTGTTTGAAACTCTACCACTAAACTGAACTCTGCCCCTATCAGCGTCTTGTACTTGAATAACATCACCAGGCTTAAGAAAATTACCATTTAGTCCTGTTGTAAACTTGACAATTTCTTTTTGAAGTTTCTCACTAAGCATATGCCATTTGCCATATCGCATAGCTTGACCTTCACTAGTACAGCCATATGCTAGTACTGATTTACTAACTATTTTTCCTCTATCAACGATATCTGGAGTATCTTCTACGATTGCAACATTTTGTCGGTACATTTGATTTGGGTCATTCCAAGTAACTTTTACTTGATTAGTTCTAAGTTTTTTAGATGTACCTTCATAACTAAATGCTCCATCTATAATGTTTCCTTTTGTAAACGTATAGACAGGTTCTTTATCTCTATCAGCTGTTGCAGTAAGTTTGCCGTTGTGCCAAAAAAGTATTCCTCTAAACATAGAAGCAAAATCTTTCATAACTTTAAATGCTTGTTGAGAGTTACTTAGATATACATTTGCACTAAAACGAGGCTCTTCTCCGCCCTTTCCATCAGGAACTAATTCATCACAATACTGGGCGATCTGATAAAGTTCATACTTATCAATCTGACTCGGATCAATATTAAACCCTAGCCCATACCTTTTATTAGTCATTAAATCATAAAATACCCATGCAGGGTTATCAGTCCAAACCTTATTGTAATTTACACTAGAACGGTTATAGACTGAAGTATCTCCTCTGAATGTACCGTCCCAGTTTTGATAAGTAGACTCATTAGCCCCACTACTTATGTTTCTAGTGTACGAAGCATTTGCTGTACTACTTAGTTCATACCTTGCATTGTAATTTGTAGGAACTTGACATTTTATTCCTTTTATCTCATACTGTCTTGCAGGTAGCGCTGTCGAGTTAAAGTCTGTTGCATTTACGGCTAAAGAAGCGTATGCACTATTTGGATAACTCAACCAGTCGTGTACTTGAGCCTCTACTGCATATAGCACAGAACTGTTCGTATACTGCCAGTCGCCACTTTGGGATAAAGGATTATCGGCAGTTACTTTACGTATTCTAACCCTCCAGTTACTGAAGGGCTTATACTTGTCTATAGGAATAATAAACTCATCAAAAAATGCGGACTTACTATATGTAACAATATATCCATTATTTGGAGACTTCCATTCTCTGGTGTTAAAGTTTACAGGACCCCAAGCATGGTGAACTTTATCCATACCTGTATTTATAAGTAAAGCTGAATCTGTAAGGCCTCTTGTATTAATTTCGTTGTCTGTTGGGCCAACAACTTGTACAGTTTCATAATTTGAGCCATCTCTTGTGTACTCAAAAAACATTTGAAACTCAGCGTGCCCTTGTGCTTTTTCTCCTGCACTCTCTGTTTTAATTTTTTGTGCATTAAGTCCTTGAGGAAACTGAATTATAACTTTTACGTTATCTATGTCCCCAGGCTCAACTAGCCCCAAAGCTTTCGTTCCAGAACCTGTTGCAGTAATAATCGTATCATTTGCTTGCCCTTCTGAAGGGTCATAGTCACTCGTAAGTTCGCTATCATTATAGTTACTTGGAATGTTACTAAGGCTTGACCAACGATTATTTTGTTTTATTGCTTCATTTGGAGTGATCGCGAAAGACGCACTTGGTGTTTGAGTTTCTCCATATCTTGGAGAAGGTAATTGATGCCTGTTTCCTGATCTGAAATTTAAATGCACATTCTTGAAGTTTAAGTAGTCATTAAATGTTTCAGTAGCAATTCCAGGGGTTGATATTTGTCCTGCTACTGAAGATACAGATACAGAAGGTGCGCTTTCTACAGTTACCTGGCCACTTGCGTATCCATCTACTTTTCCAATATAATCACAACTAATTGTTTTATGTGTTCCTGTTGTAGAAATTGCAGGGTGCACTTCTGCTTCAGTTCCTGATACAACTCGTGTAACTTCCCCCACATACTCAACACCATGAGGGCCTAATCCTGGTATTCTTATTAATGGAGCGAGCCCATTTTTCATATTTGAAGATGCAACCATTGCGCTTGTAAAAAAGCTGGAAGTAGTTGTAATTGTTTTTGTATGTGCAGTTCCAGCAGCTCCTGTGCTTGAGCCGTTTCCTGCTAAAGTTGCATGGGCTTTTTGAATTCTTATGTAACGTGTTCCATCAGTTGTGCTATGATATAAACTTCCAAAGTCATTGGGTACAGTAATAGTATCTGAGCCTCCCGTACAAGTAATTCCTGAGGC
>Ga0255752_10005900_pt1 | contig 11688 bp, 11 predicted proteins | sample 011ome_25_FD_179952 | JGI IMG/M metagenome (GOLD analysis project Ga0255752, IMG submission 179952) | Coastal salt marsh microbial communities from the Groves Creek Marsh, Skidaway Island, Georgia - 011512CT metaG (version 2) | ecosystem: Environmental > Aquatic > Marine > Intertidal zone >...
AAAATTAATATCTACACTGTATATTTCTTTTACACCTCTTGATGCAAATTCATAACTTATATTTCCACTACCTGAAAATAAATCTAAAACTTTTAAATTTTCAAAAAAAAATTCATTATTTATTATATTGAAAATAGCTTCTTTAGATTGATCTGTTGTTGGTCTTACAGGAAGTTTTTTCGGAATTATAATTTTTCTCCCTCTGTTATTTCCAGAAATTATTCTCATTTTAATGTAAGTTCTTTATTCAAGAATATTTTCATCTATTATTTTTAAATTATAAATGAACTTACTCAAATAATTAATTTCATCGTTCATATCCTCTTTTTTTGAAATTATACATATTTCAGATCCTTCATTAACGTTTTTAACATTGTCAACAACAAAAAGAATGTAGTATAAAACATCTTCTTTACATGAATAATCAAATATATTAGAAAAGATAAGTCTCTTTCCTTCAAATAATATAATATTTAATAACCCATTTTTTGGAATAACGTAAAAGTTTATACAGCTTTCACATGAAATTTTATTATATATTTTTTTTATCAATATGGAAGAAAAATGGAAAAAATCAAAGGATCCAAACGTTTCAATTAAAAAATTATTTATGTTTTCATAAGGCACATAAATATTTTTAATATCCAATTCAATAATCTCATCTACTGCTATTGTGTCATTATCAATTAAATCACAATTATATTTTAAATAATCTTTATTTAATTTTTCTTCATATAGTTCATTAGGAACCAATGTTGAAAGCTTATTGTTTAATATTAATTTAACTTTTAAAACGTTAGATAAATCAAATTCACTTAAAGTCTTTTTTAATAAGTCTAATAGGGAAGAGATGTCATTATTTTCTTCAATTGAAACTAATTTTGAATCGATTAAACTTTTATTGTGAGAATTATTAAAATAAAAAGAGATTTCCTTTAAACTAACTAGAATAGTTAGAACTGAGCTTTGTTTAAGCTTTTTACTTTCTTGCAATTGCATCATAGGTTGTTGGCCAATTTCCATTGGTGCTAACCTCTGTCATAGAGCCTAATACTAGATCTGGACCATTTACTCCATCTACTGACATTAATGCCTTTTCCTGCTTTAAAAGATCTTTATTTTGGTCGTATAATAATGCATCTTTTGAAATTCTAACTTCAAAAACTGGAACATTATATCCATTTTTATCTATAACATCGGCCTTTATCGAAAATATTTCATCAACACCCTCAATAGGTACTTCAGCCATAGCTTTGTATCTATCAGAATCTCCAAATAATGAATCTTTAACTGACGCGAATCCTAATGTATCTATAACTACTATCTCTTGTAGCATATCAATTCTGTAAACACGGTCGTATTTCATGAAACTTGAATCTCTTTTTTGAATAAGAGTATATTGAGCAGTATCAATAAATTTTATTAGTCCATCAAAATTATCTGCATAAACCCCATTGACACTTTTATATGCAATTTGGGCGTTTCTAATATCTTTTAATTTATCAATTACTTTTAAATATCTCTCATTTTTAACTTCATTGAACTTAATAGGAGCATTAATTGAGTTATATACTTGATATGCGAAAACAAATATTAATACCCATAAAACAGATTCGATTATTCTCTTATATTTTGATATAAATTTCATTGATTATTTAATTATATTTAACAAAACTACAATTTTTTTTGGACCACCAAAATACATTACATTTTCTTAAATACAATGGATTTTAATGAATTTTCAGAACTTCTTATAAATAAATTTTCATTTAAAGTAACTGAAGATCAGCAAAAAGCAATAATACATTTGAGTGAATTTTTAATTTCTAATAATGATAAACAATTATTTATACTAAAAGGATATGCAGGTACTGGAAAAACATCCTTAATGAAAACTTTAGTAGATAATATCAGTAATGTAAATTATAAGGTCTGTTTACTGGCTCCAACAGGAAGAGCTGCTAAGGTTTTATCTAAATACACAAAAAGAAAATCTTTTACAATTCATAAAAAAATATATTTTTCCTCTGTTGACAAATTTGGAAAGTTTCAAACTAAATTAAAAAGAAATAAACTCAAAAATATACTCTTTATTGTTGATGAGGCATCAATGATTTCAGATTCTAATTCATCGAGCGATTTATTTAATAGAAAATCTATACTTTCTGATATTTTCAAATATGTTGATTTTGAAACGAATTCAAAATTAATTTTTTTAGGAGATGTAGCTCAATTACCTCCTGTAAAACAACTTTCAAGTCCTGCTCTAAACCATGAATATTTATTCGAAAATCATGGTGTCAAATCATCGAATTTCACATTAAGTAATGTAGTTAGACAATCTGAATCTTCTGGAATACTATTAAATGCTACTGAAATTCGAAAAAAAATCTTTAATAATGAACTATCTTTTGAGTTTAAATTATTTCAAGATGTTGAAATTTTAAATGATGGACATGAAATTCAAGAAAAAATAGAATCTAGTTACAATAAAACTGGTTTGAATAATACTTTAATTGTTGTGAGATCAAATAAACGAGCAAATCTATATAATCAACAAATAAGAAAAACAATATTATTCAATGAAAACATCATTTCAACAGGAGATTTATTAATCATAACAAAGAATAATTACTTTTGGTCATCCGAAGATCAAAACATTTCATTTCTTGCTAACGGAGATATAATTGAAATATTAGAAATTTATTCAATCAAGGAGATATACGGTTTTAAGTTTGCTGAAATTAAAATTAAACTAGTTGATTATGCTAATGAACCTTTATTAGATACTGTGATATTACTTGATAATTTAAATTCAGACAATCCATCTGTAACTTATGAACAATCAAATTTGTTGTACAATGAAGTACAGAAAGACTATTCAAATATTAAATCAAAATACAAGAGATTTATTAAAACCAAGGAAAACCCTTTCTTTAACGCATTGAATGTAAAGTTTTCCTATGCTTTAACATGCCACAAATCACAAGGTGGTCAATGGAAGACAGTTTTTATAGAAAAACCTTATCTCAAAGAGGGAGTCACAGTTGAGTATTTGAGATGGCTTTACACAGCAGTTACAAGAGCAGAAAAGAATTTATATTTAATTGGATTTTAAAATTTAAATGTATTTTTGAAACAAAAGCCTAACCATTGAAAATAATTGCAATGATACCAGCTAGGTTAGATTCATCCAGACTTCCTGGAAAGTTAATGATGGATTTAAATGGAAAATCAGTAATATTAACAACACTTGAAAATACTATCAAAACAAAATTGTTTGACGATGTTTATGTTGTTACTGATTCAAAAGTTATTTACGATCATTTAAAACAATTCCATAAGAATGTATTAAGAAGCAGCAAAAAACATATTTCTGGTTCTGATAGAATAGCTGAGATTGCTCAAAATTTAGAAGTTGATATTGTTATAAATGTACAAGGAGACGAACCGTTTGTTGATAAAAAAAGTTTAAAAAATCTAATAAATGTTTTTACTTATGATAAAAATAAAACTATTGATTTAGCGTCTTTAATGGAAGAAATTAAGGACCAATCATATATGGAAGATCCAAATATTGTAAAAGTAATTGTAGATTCTAATAGTAATGCAATCTATTTTTCTAGAAGTGCTATTCCTTATAATAGGCTAAATAAAAGCATTACATATTATAAACATGTTGGTGTTTATGCTTTTAGAAAAAATGCCTTAATTGAATTCACAAATTCTGAGCCTACAGAATTGGAAAAAATTGAAAAACTGGAACAGTTGAGATACATAGAAAGAGGAAAAACTATAAAAATGGTTTTAACCACATCCAGCTCTATTGGAATAGATACTATATCTGACTTAGAAAAAGCAAGGAAATATGATGTTGAAGATTAGGAAGTTTATTTTTTTTAAAATTTTAAAGTGGAAAATAAAAGGTGATTCAGATTTTCCAAAAAAATGTGTAATAATTGCTGCTCCTCACACTCATTGGGTTGATTTTTTCATTGCAATATTTGCTAGAAGTTTATTTGAACAAAAAAATATCAGTTTCATTGGAAAAAAGGAATTATTTAAATTTCCTTTAAAATATTTTCTTGAATGGCTTGGAGGCTTTCCTGTTAACAGAGGAAGTAACACCAATAGTGTCGACACTATATCTAATTTATTTAAAGAAAAAGAAACATTTATTTTAGGAATTTCTCCAGAGGGCACGAGAAAAAAAGTTGATAAATGGAAAACAGGATTTTATTATATAGCCAAAAAAGCTAATGTTCCCGTTTGTCCTGTCGGTTTAGATTTTGAAAATAAAACAATAATAATATCAAAACCTTACTATCTTACTGAAAGCATAGATAATGATATTGATTATTTAAGAAATTTTTATTCTGGCATGAAAGGAAAAATTCCAGAATATTCTTAATTAGATCATGTTGTGAAAAACATTTTGAACATCGTCATCCTCTTCAATTTTTTCAAGTAAAATATTCACTTCTTCTTTTTTTTCATCATCAAGCTCTTTATTTTGTTTTGGTATTCTTTCAAATTCAGAAGAAATTATTTCTATTTCTTGTTTTTCTAGTTCTTTCTGTATAGCACCGTAATTCTCAAAAGATGAAAAAAGTAAAACGCCATCTTCATCTTCAATAACTTCATCAACACCAAAATCAATAAAATTAAGTTCAAGTTCTTCTAAATCAATTTCTGTTTTAACCTTAAAGCTGCAAACTCTATCAAACATAAATTCGACGGATCCTGCAGTACCTAAATTCCCGCCATATTTATTAAAATAGCTTCTAACATTAGCAACTGTTCTATTGTTATTATCGCTAGCAGTTTCTACAATTATTGCAATTCCATAAGGACCATAACCCTCAAAAATTATTTCCTTAAAATTTCCAGTAGATTTATCAGAAGCTCTTTTTATGGCTCTTTCGATATTATCTTTAGGCATATTGGCTGCTTTTGCATTTTGAATAACAGCTCTTAATTTCGAATTAGTTTCTGAAGACGGGCCGCCTTCTTTAACTGCCATAACAATATCTTTTCCAATTCTAGTAAAAGTTTTAGCCATTGCTGACCATCTTTTCATTTTTCTAGCTTTTCTAAACTCAAACGCTCTACCCATATTTTAAATATACTATTAAAATTGTAAAATTATTTTATGTTATTTCAGAAATAACCGAATCAAATGAAAAATTTAAATGTTCTGGAAATTTATTTGACTTTGATAGAAGAGATAAATACCTATTTTCATTAGTTGTGAATACATATTTAAAATTGTAATCAGTAGGATTTAATTTTGACAAAATTATTTTGATTAATTCTTCATGGTTTATTAAATCATCACTTCCATGATGAAAAATTCCTCCAAGATTTCTACTTATTATATAATGTATTTGTTTAGATAAGTATTCCTCTGAATTTATATTAATTATAAGGTTTGGAAAAATTTCAATAGAAATTGATTTTTTTAAATTTTCTTTTAAATCATTAATTCTTTTTGAGTTTTTACTAAATATCATTGATGACCTATTGATACACCAATTTTTATTTTTCATTCTTAAGATTTTGTTTTCTATGTGAATGTTAAATCTTCCATAGACACTTCTAGAAAATGTTTTATCTTCTTCATATGAGGGGTAATTTATAAAAGAATCAAACACATTTGAAGATGACAAAAACATGAGTTTAGTTTTATTTTTTTCGCAATACCCAATTAATAGTTCGTAAAAAATTACTTGTAAATTAAAATTACCTCTTAGTCCAGAAATCACAACATCTGGTTTTAAATTGGTTAGAATCGGAATGGGATCATTTTCAAGATTATAATAAATGTACCTCTTATTATCTTTAAATTTATTATTGTAACAATATGTTGCATGTAAATCGTAAAATGGATTTAGTTCTTTAAACAGATTTTCTCCAATTGAACTACTACCTCCAAAAATTAGAACTCTAACCATTAATAAATGGAGGTTTTACAATTTCAGATTTTATTTTTTTGCTTCTAATTTCAATATAAATTGAGGATCCTAATTTAGATTTTGATGTTTCCACATAACCCATCCCAATTCCGGTTTTTAGGGATGGTGACATAGTTCCCGATGAAACCATTCCAATCACATTATCATTATCATCTAGAATGTTATAATCTTTCCTTGGTATTCCTCTTTCTAGAAGTTTAAATCCAATTAATTTATTGTCAGTACCATTTTGTATGTGATTGAGGATATGTTTTTTTCCAATAAATTCTTTATTTATTTTGGTTGCCCATTTAAGCCCAGCTTGAATAGGGCTAGTATTATCGTTTATGTCGTTTCCGTAAAGACAATAACCCATTTCTAATCTTAAAGTATCTCTAGCAGCTAAACCTATAGGTTTTACATTAATATCATTAATTAGCAAATTATAAAGTTCTAGTGCATTGTCGTTTTTAATGTAAAGTTCAAACCCTCCTGAACCAGTATATCCAGTTTTTGATACTAATACATCTTCAATAGTTGAAACATTAGAAATTAAAAATGAGAAACTTTTTAATTCGTTCAAGTCGAAATTGACTAGTTTTTGTAAAATTTTCTCAGCGTTAGGTCCCTGTAATGCTAAAAGAGATGTATCATCAGAGATGTTCGTTAATTTACATTTAAAATTTTGATTTTGTTTTTTAATCCAATTCCAATCTTTTTCAATGTTTGCAGCATTAACAACCAACATGTATTTTTCATCCTCAAGTTTGTAGACAATTAAATCATCTATTATTCCACCAGAATCATTAATTAAACAGTTGTATTGAGCTTTATTTTTTGAGATTAAAAATATATCGTTTGAACATAAATAATTTAATAGTTCTTTTGAATTTGGACCTTCAACTAAAAATTCACCCATATGAGAGACATCAAAAATACCAACCGAATTTCGTACTTGATTATGTTCCACATTAACACCATCAAATTGAACAGGCATCATGTATCCAGCAAAAGGAACCATTTTGCCATTGAGTTCAATATGTTTATTGTATAGAACTGTTTTTTTCATATGTTGATTTTAAACAAATTTCGACCAAAATTAATTATATTACAATAAAATAGTTAAACACATATTAACATGAAAAAAATATTACTTTTTTTATTTCTATTCCCGATTTTATCTATGTCTCAAGGAATTATGGGTGATAAAACTGAATTTAGTAGACAAGATACTTTAAGGGGCTCAATTACAAAAGAAAGGTCATGGTGGGATCTTAATCGTTATCATTTAGATATTAGAGTAAACCCTGACGAAAAATTTATTTCAGGATCAAATAAAATTTCATATACTGTGTTAGATTCTCACAATCTTATGCAAATTGATCTTCAAGATCCATTGAAGTTAACCAAGGCAGTTCAAGACAATTCAGAACTTGAAATAATTCATGACGGTAACGCTCATTTTATTAAATTAATAAAGGATCAAAATCCTGGCTCTAAAGAGGAAATAACTGTTTATTATGAAGGTAATCCAAGAACTGCAGTAAGAGCTCCGTGGGATGGCGGTATTTCATGGGAAAAAGATGAAAATGGCAATCATTTTGTTGCATCTTCTTGCCAAGGATTAGGTGCAAGTGTGTGGTGGCCAAATAAAGATCACATGTACGATGAGCCAGAAAGCATGCTTATGAGTGTTAATGTTCCAAAAGGCCTAACAAATGTTTCAAACGGTAGACTAGTTGGGGTTGATGAAATGCCAGATTCTACCACATTTCATTGGGAAGTAGTAAATCCAATAAATAATTATGGGGTAAATATTAATATTGGAGACTATGTTAATTTTTCAGAAATATATAAGGGTGAAAAGGGAGATTTAGACATGGATTATTATGTTCTGAGTTATAATTTAGAAAAAGCAAAAGTTCATTTTAAAGATGCTATCAAAACTATGCAAGCCTTTGAACATTGGTTTGGCCCATATCCTTTTTATGAAGATAGTTTTAAATTGGTTGAAACCCCATATTTGGGTATGGAACATCAAAGCTCAGTTACCTATGGAAATAAGTACAGAAAAGGTTATTTAGGTCGTGACCTTTCTGGAACTGGTTGGGGCTTAAAATTTGATTATATAATTATTCATGAGACTGGTCACGAATGGTTTGCAAATAATATTACTTATAAGGACATTGCAGATATGTGGGTTCATGAAGGGTTTACTACTTATTCTGAAAATCTTTTTGTTGATTATCACTACGGAAAAAAAGCAGCTTCTGAATATGTTATAGGAACAAGAAGAGGAATTAGAAATGAAAAACCGATTATAGGGCCATATAATGTAAATAAAGGAGGTTCAGGGGATATGTATTCTAAAGGTGCTAACCTTTTACATACCCTAAGACAACTAGCTAATAATGATATGAAATGGAGAAATATATTGAGAGGATTAAATAAAGATTTTTATCATAAAACTGTTACAACTCAAGAAATTGAAAATTATATTTCCAAAAAAATGAAAATGAATTTAAAACCATTTTTTGATCAATATTTAAGAGACATAAGAATTCCACTACTTACATATAAATTAGTTGATGGTAAAATGTATTACAGATGGGATAATGTTATTGATGATTTTAATATGCCAATTGACATAATTGTAACAGATCATGTTTTAGGACTTAAAAATAAAATGAGAATATATCCATCACAAAAATGGAAATCTAAAAAAATTAAAGGATCAATAGAAATTGACAATAACTATTATGTTACTTTTGAAAAAGTATAAATAAAAAAAACAAATCATGAAGACTAAAATATTATCATTCTCGACTCTATTTTTATGTTTTTCATTTCTTTTTTCTCAAGATGAGCCTCAAGATTATCTTAGCTCTGAATTTCATAAGGATAGAAGGGAAAATGTAAGAAATTTAATGCCAAAAAATAGTGTATCAGTTTTTTTTGCAAACCCAGTTAGAAATAGAGCTAATGATGTTGATTATCATTATCATCAAGATCCAAACTTTTATTATTTGACTGGTTTTCGTGAACCTCATGCAGTTCTATTAATATTCTCTGAATATCAAACTGTTGGTAATTTAACTTTTAACGAAGTTGTTTTTGTACAAGAAAGAAATGAGTTAATGGAAATGTGGAACGGAAAAAGACTTGGTGCAGATGGAATTAAATCTAAACTTGGTTTTGAATACGCATTTACCACTGATATGTTTACAGAAATAGTTCCTGATCTTAGTGTTTATGAAAGTGTTTTATTTTTTGATTTTAAAAATGATGTGAGAGATGATAAAAACAATCCTAACGATTTATTTTCTCTCATAGAAAAATTTAAATCTATGGCTAATTATCCGAGTAATTTTAATCCAGAAAAGGAAAAATATTATGATGTTATTAGTCTTGCCCCTAATGAATCAGCTGCTAATGTTGCTCAAGTTTTAAAAAGTAATTTAAGATATACACCTTCAATAAAAAACGATCAACTTTTAGAAGAATTTCATTCAGCTACAACCCAAGAAAAATTACTAGAAATCAAACAAAAAATTACACTTAAAGCAGCAGAAAGTAACTTGGATGCTATTGGATTAATAGGGATCATGAGACAACTCAGAGAAATTAAAACAAAGGATGAATTAAAACTTATGACCAAAGCTGCCAAAATTTCCGCTGTTGGTCAAGTTGAGGTTATGAAAGCTATGCATCCCGAATTATCTGAAATGGAAATTCAAGGAATTCATGAGTTTGTTTATAAAAAATACAATGTTGAATATGAGGGATATCCTTCGATTGTTGGTGGAGGTCATAATGGATGCATTCTTCATTACATAGAAAATACAAAAATGAGAGTTGGAAACGATTTGGTATTAATGGATTTGGGAGCTGAATATCATGGTTACACCGCAGATGTTACAAGAACTATCCCTGCTGATGGTACTTTTTCACCTGAACAAAAGGCTATTTATGATTTAGTTTATCTAGCACAAGAGGCTGGAATCAATGCAGCTGTTGTTGGAGCAGAATTTAGAGCTCCCCACAATGCCGCTGTTGAAGTAATTAAAAAAGGTCTGATGGATTTGGGTATAATAAAGGATCCCAAGGATTATAGAAAGTTTTTTCCCCATGGTACATCACATTATGTTGGTTTGGATGTTCACGATCCAGGAACTACAGGTCCATATAAACCTAATACAATTATAACTGTTGAACCAGGAATATATGTTCGAGATAATAGTGATTGTGATCCGAAATGGTGGGGTATAGCTGTTAGAATCGAGGATACAGTGCTAATTTCCGAAGACGGACCTGTTAACTTATCAGTGTATGCACCTAGAAAATCTGAAGAAATTGAAAAACTAATGAAGAAAAAAAGTCCTTTATCAAATTTTATTTTACCTGAAATTCAATAATGTGTTTTTAAAATTATCGTAATTATCTATTTCAATAAATTCTTTTTCTTTTGATAAAATTTTATTAATTCTTTCAGGAATATCGAGTTTAATTTTAAGACATTTTTCTACATTATCTGAAAATTTTATTGGATGAGCAGTCTCTAAGAAAACCCCAATATTTTTGAAATTAATTTTTAAATATTTATTTAGTCCCAATAGTCCAACTGCTCCGTGAGGATCAAGAACATATCCTTTTGAATCGTAAACTTTTTTAATTAATTCTAAAGTTTCTAGATCATTAAAACTGTAAGAGGACATGTTTTTTCTAAGATTATCAAAATCTTTAAAAATCTCTAAAATCCTAACAAAATTACTGGGATTAGAAACATCCATGGCGTTGGATATTGTTTGTATTGTTTTGTTTGCTTCAAAAACTCCGTTTTTAAAATATCTTGGTATAGTGTCATTGACATTTGTACTAGCAATAAAATGCTTTATTGGAAGTCCTAATTCCCTAGCAACTATTCCAGCACAGATATTTCCAAAGTTTCCTGAGGGAACACTAAAAACTAAGTTATTACTTTTTAATTTTTTATATGCATAAAAATAATATAATGATTGAGGAAGCCATCTTGCAACATTTATTGAATTAGCAGATGTTAAATTAAACTGATTATTCAATTCTTTGTCAACAAATGCTTTTTTGACCATTTTTTGACAGTCATCGAAACTTCCATTTATTCTTAGAGCAGTTATGTTTTTTTTGTTTGTAGTTAATTGTCTTTCTTGTATTTCGCTAACTTTATTCTTAGGGTAAAGTATCACAACTTCAGTTCCTTTAACATCAAGAAAACCATTTGCTACAGCTGCTCCAGTATCCCCTGATGTTGCAACTAAAACAGTTGTTGGATTCGATCTGTTTTTATTAAAATAGCCCAAACAATTGGCCATAAATCTAGCTCCTACGTCTTTAAAGGCTAGGGTAGGCCCATGATATAGTTCTAAAGAAAAAATATTGTCCTCTAGTTTAACTAATGGAAAATCAAAATCAATAGCATTTTCTATTATGTTCTTTAAATCAAGCTCGCTAATTGTATTTCCTACAAATTGCTTTAAAACTTGATATGCAATCTCAATATTGGAGTAATCCTCTATTTTATCGATAAAATCTTTTTTAATCGGTGATATAGTTGTTGGAAAAAATAAACCACCATCTGAAGCTAGTCCTAATTTAATAGCTTTTTCAAAATTTACAGGGTCAGATTTTTTATTTAAACTCCTGTATAACATGTTATAAAACTTTTACTCCTACATCATTAACACAGGAAATGTGAACA
>Ga0255752_10005911_pt1 | contig 11672 bp, 10 predicted proteins | sample 011ome_25_FD_179952 | JGI IMG/M metagenome (GOLD analysis project Ga0255752, IMG submission 179952) | Coastal salt marsh microbial communities from the Groves Creek Marsh, Skidaway Island, Georgia - 011512CT metaG (version 2) | ecosystem: Environmental > Aquatic > Marine > Intertidal zone >...
GATTTTCTGGCGTTTATTCAAATGCGTTGTAATAGCGAGGAAAATGGGTGCGGTGCCAACCGGGTCAATTACAACAAAATAGACGATAAAGGCAGCAATAAAATTTTCAATCATATCCACTGTTTCCTTATTAATTGTGTTGGTTTGAGTGCAGCATGACAGGCGCAATCACATGGTGATTTTGGAGGCGGGCATCTTAGGCGCCAGAGTAGCGAAGAAGCAATGTACGTGATATGAAAAAGAAAAGCCTGATAGTGCTGCAAAAAAGAAACAAAGCTAGGATGACAGAACCAGGTAAAAGCTGTGGCAACCGGTCTTTGGTAAAGGGCGCGGGAGCGGCTGCTGCCGCTTGTGAAAGATTTTTCCGGAAAGGCGAGATATCTGCTTGACCTAGGGGTGGCAAAACCAGTAAAACTGCGCACCCAATGCAGTTAGCCCGATAGGCCAGATCTGGGAATCACGCCAGACAAGACCGATATGTCAGACGAGGCATTTAAATCTGGCGGCGCATCGGATGGCGGAGTAGCTCAGTTGGTTAGAGCAGCGGAATCATAATCCGCGTGTCGGGGGTTCGAGTCCCTCCTCCGCTACCATTTTTATAAATATTATCAATAATTTATATCTTCTCAAAAAAGATCTTGAGGCGATTTTTGCGTTGCACACCTCTTACACACTTTTTGGTTGGCTTTCAGTCCCTCAAGGCTAGGCTGAGTCTAACCACGATTGTGAGTTTTAGCGTATAATTCAGCAACGGTACGGCTCGCAGTTTTTTCAAAAAGTGCCGGTATGAATGCATGGATGATCGCCGCTATCGCTGCAAAAAGTAATTTTCCTGCGAAAGATAGAGCAAACCAACCGTGTTCAATATATGTTTCATTAACTTTCTTTGGATGATCAAAAAACAACTTTTTAAACATTTTGCGCCTCCAAACAGAGTGATTTTGCTAAATATATGCCATAAGGCAGTATTTAATTTTTAATAAAATCTTTTAAAATGCAATATATTTTTAATTTTTAGAGTATGAATGCAAAAATTTTTATAAAGCTCTAATTAAAATTTTTTATTTTCAATGCTATTGGCTCGCAAGAATCTACCAAGCCTTGATCAAGAGATGTTCAACAAATCCATAACATTTAGTTATGCAAGTGTTTAAAAATTAGATTGGCGCTTGATGCTTGAGTAATCCAAAATTTACATTCAAGCTTTAAGGAGGAAGAGATGATTAACTTCACTCGTATATTTGCAGTATTTGTTTCAATTACTCTATTTATAGGGGCCGCTAACGCCGCTGACATGACACTGCGTCTACACACGCTAGTCAAATCACCGCATCCCTACAATGACATGGCTAAATTCATCGCAACTGAGGCCTCAAAAAGATCTGGTGGTGCCATTAGTGTGAAAATTTTCGATGCAGGCCAACTAGGCAAAGACGACACGGTTCTTGGCGAAATGCAGCTTGGAACCATCGACATGATGGTTAGTTCAACGAATAACGCCGCTAAAAAGGTTCCGCAATTCCAGGTTTTCTCAATCCCATACCTTTTTGTTGATTACGCTGAAATGATGAGAAAAATTGGTCCGCAGACTGCCGCAGAAGCATACTTTCAGCAGGCCTACGTGGATAACAAGTTAGGAATAAGGCTCCTCGCATTGGGGGGGTCTGGCACCCGAAATCTATCGAATAAAAAAGGCCCAGTTAACGCCTTGGCCGATATATCGGGCTTTAAGATGCGGACGCCAGGCTCACCTATGATCGTGAAGACATGGCAGGCTTTAGGCACTCTTCCGAGCTCTGTTGCTTGGGGCGAACTTTATGCTGCGGTTCAGACGGGGGTTGTTGATGCATTTGAGAGCTCAATTCCCGGGTACAATGGAGCTAAACTTTATGAGGTTGCGCCATTTCTCAGCCTCACGGGTCATACCATTCAAGTCAATCATGTTTCGATAAGCGAGCGCACATGGCAAAAAATGACAGCTGAGCAGCAAAAAATTCTTACAGAAATTGCTCAAGAGGCTTCCGTTCTCGGCATAGAAATGGCGAAGAAATATGAAAAGGAGCTTGTGGCATCTTTACAAGAAAAACATGGTGTGACGGTTACCCGCCCAGACAAATCTGAATTCAAGTCCGCGTTGGCAAGTTTACAAAAAACCTTGGTTCGTGACCTGAATCTCGACGCAGCTGTGGCGGCTATCAACAAGTAACGACATTGCATTGCAACAAAAAAACAAGGACTGACATAAAGATTCTTTTTGTCAGTCCTTGCCCTCAACAGACTGGGCCCAAATTATGCTCCGTATTATTGATCAAATAGACCACACGCTGCGCGCTTTATTGGCGGCCATGTTCGCTGGATTAATCTTTGTTGTTGCATTCCAGGTAACGGCACGAAACTTACTGTTCATCTCTGCATCTTGGACAATTGAATGCGCACAACTGTTGTTTTCATGGTGTATTTTTTTGGGGGCCGGCTTGGCATTTCGTTACAGGCAGCATTACATCGTAGACCTGTGGCCTGCTGAAAGCCGTTTTGCTCCACTCATCAAAGTGTTCAATTACGTGACTACATTTGTGGTGGTTTACGTTCTTATTTGGCATGGGGCGATCATGAGCAACACTGGGCTCAACAGATTATCCCTCGGACTAGGTATTTCAGAATTTTGGTTTTATCTGCCCATACCAATCTGTGGTTCGATTATTACGCTGTTCTTAATTGAGGACTTATTCAAGGATGTTTTGAAGTGAACCCACTTGCTTTTCTCTTGCTCGCTTTTTTTGGTTTGATAGCAATGCGGGTAAATATTGGCTTTGCTCTGATACTCTCCTCAATTTTTATAATTCTATGGGAGGGTATGCCCCTCACATCTGTTGTTAACCAGATGTATTCAAATATTGAGAGCTTCACACTACTGGCTGTGCCCTTTTTTATGTTTTTGGGAAGAATATTAAACGCAGGCTCCATAACTGACCGCCTTTTAACTGTTGCTGATGCGTCAGTGGGTCATATAAAAGGTGGCTTAGGTCATGTGAACGTTTTCGTATCAATGATTTTTGCATCTTTATCTGGCTCTGCCGCAGCAGACACGGCATCTGTAGGATCAATCTTGATCCCCGCGATGAAAAAAGCGGGTTACAGCGCGGCTTTTGCAGCGGCACTTACTGCAGCGTCATCAACACTTGGCGTGATCATTCCTCCTTCAATCATTTTGATTGTTTACGGAGCTTTTGGGAATGTTTCGATTGGAGCGCTTTTTTTGGGTGGGGTAGTTCCTGGCCTAACTATTGGAGCTTTCATGATGATATATACATATATCATTGCAATTCGTGAGGGCTATCCAGCCAATCCTTTTCCGGGTTTTGTTGCTCTCGCTAGGGCCGTTTGGCGGGGCTTAGCAGCTATGTTGATCCCTGTATTTGTCCTAGGTGGTGTTATTGCAGGTATCTTTACGCCGACAGAAGCAGCTATTAGCGCTGTTTTATGGGCTTTGTTTTTAACCTTTGTGCTTTATCGTGACGTGTCTCTAGCAAATTTACCTAAGTTATTAACCAGCGCAACAATGGATTTTGCGGTGCCCCTTTTTACTGTCGCTGGCGCCGGCATATTTGGATGGCTAATCGCTTACCTCGGCGCTGCAGAAATTGTTGTTAATTTCATAACGTCGCAAACAACAAGTCCAGTTGGCATAATGCTGCTACTTATAAGTTTTCTTCTCTTGATCGGTACGGTACTAAACCCTATTTCAGCGGTGCTCATCTTCCTGCCAATTATCCAAGCGCTGGGAGATCAGGCAGGCATGGACCCCGTTCATATGGGTGTACTCACTACCATCTCTCTGTCTGTCGGTTTGATCACTCCTCCATATGGCATTTGCCTGCTCATTGCATCGCAGATCGGTGAAGTTTCGTTAGGCAAGGCTATGATTGCCGTTATCCCAATCGTAGCCATAACAATATTTGTTGCTGTTATGACAATCTTCATTCCAGATATTGTTTTGGCACTGCCAAAGCTATCCTTTCCAAACTTATTTTTGAGCTGAGGTTAAATGATAAAGCGGGTCACTCTTATCACCGGCGCTTCCAGTGGCATCGGTGCTGCGACTGCAAAAAAGCTAGCAGCGCCAGGCGAGACCTTGTTACTTCATGCACGCGGTGGCACGGCTGGCGAAAAAATTGAGCTCCTGCATACAGTTGCTGAAAGTGTTGTTAATGAAGGCGCTGAAGCACATGTTTACTTGACTGACTTAGGAAACGTTGGAGCGGGCAGGGATATTGTTAACTGGGCAATTGAAACTTGTGGTCAGCTCGATAGGGTCGTATCCAATGCTGGCTTCGCGCTGAACACGCGAGTTGGTGAAGTTTCGCGTGATGAGCTTGATAATTCGTATAGAGTAATAATGGGGGCTTTTTTTGACATAGTGGATAGTGCGCTCCCGTACCTAAAAAAATCAAAATGTGGCCGATTAGTTGCGACATCGTCTTTTGTGGCAAGTCAAGTTCCAGGTGGCCAACTTTTCCCGGTTACAGCAATGGCAAAAGGCGCCCTAGAGTCTTTCGCTAAGACCCTCGCAGTGCAGTTGGCAGCAGACAATATAACGGTTAACTGTGTTGTTCCCGGTTTCACTGAAAAAGAAAAAAACGGACATTCCGCCTTGTCCAGTGAAAGCTGGGCTAAGGCTGCTGCGATGACACCTAACCTGCGCCTTGCAAAGCCCTCAGACATCGCCGCAGCTATAGCTTTTTTTCTGTCTGATGAGGCAGGTCACATTACTGGACAAACACTTCGTGTAGATGGTGGGCTTTCATTGGTGTAAAAAGCATAAAATCAAGGTATTTAACCCCTGGAAAAGCCAATATTTTCAAACAGGAATTAAAAATATTGTATAATAAAAACAATAAATTATTAACCAAATCTCGTCACGTAAGCCTGTCGCATTGGGGGGCGTTCAAAGCAGAAGTGGAAGCTGGCCAGTTGGTTTCTGCGTATCCTTTGTGTGGCAGTGGTGCGGATGCAGAAATGATAGGCGCGATCCCAGAATTGGTTTACTCATCGAAGCGCGTTAATCAGCCTTTTGTGCGCGAAGGCTGGCTCAAGAACAGAGGTAACTTTAACGGTGTAAATCGCGGCTACGACAGGATGGTGCCCATAAGTTGGCAAGAGGTGCTCCTACTAGTTTCAGATGAGCTCGCAAGAGTACGTGATATTTATGGGTATAAATCTATTTTCGCTGGTTCTTATGGCTGGTCTAGTGCCGGACGCTTCCACCATGCCAGAACACAAACGCGCCGCTTCTTCGGGGCATTTGGGGGGTTTACTGACCAATATAGTAATTACAGTTGGGGTGCTGCTCAAGTTCTATTGCAACACATTCTTGGCACCGCGGATGCAGTTTCTGGTGGAGCAACCTCCTGGAGCTCGATTGCTGAAAGCACAGATGTTTTTGTTGCTTTTGGCGGATTAGCAGAAAAAAATTGGCGCGTGACTTCTGGTGGAGCCGGCAATCATCATATGACAAGGCATATCCGCGAAGCTGCTCGACGCGGAACAAAGTTTGTCATTGTGAGTCCCGTAGCTGACGATATTCCATCTGGATTATTAGCTGATTGGATTGCTCCCCGCCCTGGAAGTGACACTGCAATTTTATTAGGGCTTTGTCATGAGATGATAAAACGCGGCCGGGCTGATAAGAGGTTCCTCGCAAAATATTGCACGGGGAGTGAGGAGTTCCAAAACTATTTGATGGGTGTCGGTGATGGTATTGTGAAATCCTTGAGCTGGGCATCAAAAATTAGTAATGTAAGTCTACAAAGTTTAAAAATACTAAGTGACAAAATTAGCACTGGCCGTGTCATGCTCACTGCAAGCTGGTCACTTCAGCGTGCTCACCGTGGCGAGCAACCATACTGGGCTCTTATCGCATTGGCGTCAATTCTGGGTCAAGTTGGCTTGCCAGGAGGAGGGTTTTCATTTGGCTATGGCTCACTCAATGCCGTTGGTGAAGGTGCTTATAAAGGGCTAGTCCCCTCGTTATCTAACCTGGGCAACCCCGGCGGAACTGCCATACCAGTGGCTAGGTTTGCAGATATGTTAGAGCGGCCTAACGAAACGGTTGACTTCAACGGCGCTAAAATCACTTACCCAGATGTCAAATTAATCTATTGGGCTGGAGGAAACCCATTTCATCACGCTCAAGATTTGTTTCGCCTGAGTAAACTGTGGGCCAAGCCTGAAACAGTTATTGTGCACGAGCAATTCTGGACAACAACTGCTGAGAGAGCTGACATAGTTCTACCAGCGACAACCAGCTTCGAACGAAACGATATAGGTGGGACCTCCAGAGACCCACATGTATTTTTTATGCCTAAAATTATTGAGCCTGTGGCGAGTGCAAGGAATGACTTTGACATTTATAGTGATCTCGCATCAATGCTTGGTTTCCAAGACGCTTTCACAGAGAAACGCTCTGAAATGGATTGGTTGAGCTACCTCTGGAAAAAATCTGAAAACCAAGCTCATTTACTGGGTATTCAAGCACCAAATTTTAGACAGTTAGTGGAACAAAACTTTTGGCGCATTCCGAAACCGCCTGAGCCTGAAATTCTTTTGGAAGATTTTATTAGGGATCCTGAGGCCAATGCTTTACCTACACCATCAGGGAAAATAGAACTCAATAGTGAAACTATTGGATCCTACTCATATGCTGATATCAAAAGTCATCCCTATTGGCAAACTCCTAAAGAATGGATTGGTTCTGCCCATGAAGATGAAATAGCCCTACTATCTCGGCAACCACAGAAATTCCTTCACAGTCAGCTAAACCAAACTTCATTGGCAAAAAGGTATCCCCCAACCGTGGTTATCAACAGCGCAGAAGCAAAAAAGCGCCGTCTAATGGATAACCAAGTTGTAACCCTGAGATCCCGAGCAGGTGCGTGCTTAGCTACCTTAAAAATCTCAGAAAATTGCCGTGATGGCGTCGCAATTATGGAAACTGGACACAAATTTATCGGCGGTGAATCCGGTATTGATATGGGTGGTAATGCAAACGCTTTAACATCAGACTTTCCAACTTCAAGCTTATCGCAAGCTAGTGCTGCTCAAAGCTGTCTAATCACTATTTTGCCCGCAGAAAACTCTAATCCGTAATGATTGCATAATCAGCATCAGCCCTCATAACAATAAGTTATGGATACAGTCGATAAAGTCATTGGTCTTAATTTTTTGTATCGAATATTCTTTCATAACTGGAATAAAAAAAGAAAGTTTTCTCAACACGATCATGATTAGCTGATAGGAGCAAACATGGCACACCAAAAACCAAAAGGCTCATTCGTAGCTATCATTACGCCAATGAATAATGATGGTTCTGTGGATATTGATGGGTTTCGCTCTTTACTCAGATGGCATGAAGAAAATGGCACTGAGGCGATACTGTTCATGGGTTCGACAGGTGAAGTCTCTATGCTTAGCCCTGAAGAGCGTAAATTGATCGTCGTTGAAACGGCAAAAATGAAAACTGGGAAAATGCAGTTTTATTATGGTGTGACCGGTAATAACACTGATGCGACGATTGAACATACCAAGTTTGCAGCGGCTGAGGGCGCAGACGGTGTAATTTTTGCTGCACCATCTTATATATGTGCTGACAATGATGCAATCACAGATTATGCGCTTGAAATATTGGACTCCACTAATATACCTATGGGGTTTTACAATAATCCACCCCGGGTAAAAACTGATCTGCATTGGGAAAACTTGTTAACGCTGGCAAAACACCCAAACATGGTTGTGCTGAAGGAGTCTACCACACGTGTTGGGCAAGTTGCTCAAGTGTGTGCCGCTGGCCCTGACATGGCGATTATGTGTTGCTGTTCGCCAAACCTGGGCTTAGTTATTCCTACGATGGCTCTAGGGGGGCACGGTACAGCAAATATGACTGGAAACATCATCCCACAAGAAATGGCAACAATATCCAAGCCTTGGAAAACTGGAGAAGATGCTTTTGCTTGTCGCAAAGAGTGGTTAAACAATCTGGCAACTCTCCACTTTGCGTATGCCTCAGTAAATCCGGTATCAATTAAAACCCTAATGAGGGCTGCCGGGTTACCATCTGGGCCACTGCGCCGACCGCTTAAGCCAGTTCCTGGCGCAATACTTCAGAGAGGTATTGATTCGTTGGTTAATTCTGGCGCAGCGGCAAAGTATGGCTTTAAATTTGATACTTCAGCAATAGCTGCGGAGTAACATGAAGGTTGTAGTTCTCGGCGCTGGAGTGATTGGTGTCACCAGCGCGTGGTATCTTGCAAGGGCCGGGCACCAGGTCACGGTGCTTGAACGACGGTCAGATGTTGCGCTTGAAACTAGTTTCGGTAACGCTGGAGGCGTTTGCCCAAGTTTTGCTGGCCCATGGGCAGCACCCGGAATGCCAACCAAAGCACTTAAATGGATGTTTCAATCCGCTCCTCCACTCAAAATTTTCCCGAAATTCGATCATAAACAATGGCTTTGGCTAGGCTCATTTATTAAAAACTGTAACACTAAAAATTTTCAAGAAAATAAAGTGTATATGCAGAGAATAGCGCATTACAGTAAATCCTGTTTACAAGAAATTCGTTCAATATTGAATTTGAAATATGACGCCAAATCAGCGGGTGTTTTACAAATATTCCAAACAGAGAGTGAGGTCGTAAGTGGGGCATTGTCCGCGCAAATTTTATCAGAATTGGGCGTTGAACATTCGATCGTAGACCGTGCTCGCGCTGAGTCGATTGAACCCGCCCTGGCGCACTCGCAAACAAGAATAGTGGGAGGCTTGTTCTTGCCCGGTGATGAGATTGGCGATTGTCAACTGTTCTGCAAAGAAATTTTAGAAGCCCTAAAAAATTATGATGTAGATTTCCAATTTAATACGGAAGTTACAGATTTCTCAAGATCGGGTGGCAGAATAGATCACGTCATCACTACTGAAGGTCATCGGTCCGGTGATGCCTTTGTTGTCGCGTTGGGCCCATTTGTATCAAATTTGCTTAATAAACTGGATATAAACATACCCGTTTATCCTGTTAAGGGGTACTCAATTACAGGTGAGCTAATTGATCCAGAACGTGGGCCAATATCATCTGTAATGGACGAACACTCTAAGGTAATGATTACTAGGCTTGGCAACCGATTGAGGGCCGCAGGAGTCGCTGAACTAGCTGGTTTTGATCGGACTTTGCGGAAATCTTCAATCCTGGGAATAACGCGCGCAACTGAGCGCCTTTTTCCGAATGCAGTAAACTATAAAAACTTAAGTGTCTGGTGTGGATTCAGACCTATGACACCCGATGGTCCGCCAAAATTAGGTAAAACAAAATATAGCAACCTATTTTTAAATGTAGGTCATGGCTCTAATGGATGGACACAAGCGTGTGGATCTTCAAAAATCGTCGCAGATATTTTATCTCGCAAAAAACCTGACATAGACATTTCAGGCCTCACTTATACTCATTAGAGAAAACTGAACAATTTGAAACAGTCATAAGTGCGTAAATGGTTATGATTGGAAGATCGGGATCGGGATTTTTGAAGTTAGCTAAAAAATCAAAGCCAACTGAAGACATTCTTTAAATCACCTCTATGGCGGTGTTTTTTTCAAGAACAGATATGGTGTGTTGAAAAAACTCATCTGCAACTCTGCTCTTCGAGGAATAGTTAGCTCTAATTAAATGAAAGTCAAAAGTTGTTTTTGGTTCAAATGGAACCGAAATTAAAACTTCGCTCCCAAAGTGGGATGCTGTTAATGCATCTACTATGGCCACTCCAACGCCTTTTCCGACTAATGCGCATGCGGCAAAAGATGGTTGGCTTTCTAGAGTAATGTTCGGAGACACGTTTGCTGACAAAAATGCTTGACGTATGTTGTGGGCTACAAGCGTGTGTCGTGAGAGTGCAACTATGTTTTCATCTTTGAGATCTTTTGGTGTTATCAGAGGAAGTCTTGCGAGATCATGATTAACTGGTACCACACACACGCATTGCAGCCTATAGCTTCCAAGCCTCTCAATATCCGGGCGACTTTCTGGTATCTGAGCAAAGCCAATATCAAAATGGCGTGCCGCAACACCATTCACGATATTTGGCGCCGCGAGGACGTCTAATGTTAATTTGATTTTAGGATTTGAGCCCAAAAAAGAACTCACAATGTCTGGAACTACGTCCAAAGCCAAATTAGGCATAACACCAAGTCTTAAAACACCTTTTCGCATCGCCTTAATGTCTTGTGCAGCTTGATACACACCATCCAAGCCTCTGAAGAAGAACTCTACATCGTCTAGTAGGCTACGGGCATCTTCCGTAGGCGACAAATTACCCCCTGCACGACTAAAGAGCTTCATGCCAATTTCATGCTCAAAATCAGAGATGAGACGGCTCACTGCCGGCTGTGAAATGCCAAGTTTTTCAGCTGCAGAAGTTATGCTGCCCGAGAGCATTACTGCATGGAATGCTTCAACACGCCTTTGATTCACGGTCATCCACTCCGGAGTGATCGAGTACCGAATGATCCTAGCAATTGAATGAGGTAACTTCAATTAATTACCCCAAAGGTAAATTTCAGGTTACTATCTGAAAACTAGCCATGTGCTGATTCTAAAAATTAATATCATCACGTTGGTTGCGAGCCCTCCACAACCAATTCCCATTACACACTTTTTAACACACCTAATTTATGTGCTTGTAAACAACTGAAATCAAATATGAAAAGTTGAAACAGTTTTATCATAATCCGCGTGTTGGGGGTTCGAGTCCCTCCTCCGCTACCATACTGTTGTGAACCTAGTGGCAAGCCCTTTTAAGCCTCAATAATTATGCGGTATAATAACACCTCATAAGCGGGGTGATATTTATGTTAATTAAAGACAATGTGACTATCGGTATCGAATGGCGGTTCGGGCCTGACTGGCCAGGGCAGCGATGTGGTGCAACGACACGTCGGGGCACCGCGTGTCAGCGCCCTGCTAATAAGAAGAATGGCCGCTGCCGACTACATGGCGGTGCTAGCACTGGCGCACGGACCAAAGAGGGTTTAGCCCGGGTCTCGGCGGCAAATCTTCGTCATGGCAAATTCACTAAGGACAAGATAGAGAAGCGTCATGAGAATGTATCTAAGGGTCGTGCAATCAGGAAGGAACTCCGTGAGCTGGAGCGTGAGTTGATCGCTGGTGGCCTGCTCGACAAGCACTGGCGGGATAGCTTCCCGTCATAGACGCTTGAACTCGATGTGGGTGCATCTGCCTTGTTTGGCATCCAGAAGGATACCGGGGCTTTAACCATTTATTTAGCGCAGCACTGGCTGAGTTAGCGTTGCATTTATTTGTTCTGCAGTATTTTGGAAATGCGAAGTCAGAACTCATATGACTGATTTGCCTTGCTGCCCACAAAGAGGATCCTACCAGAGGGATCTGCCGTTTACTTGATCCTGTTTTTAACCGCCGCCAAGGATGCTCAACCAGAGCAATATAGGGCGTGGTTGTATCCAGATGGATATCTGAAACCAATAACCCACAAGCTTCTGATAAACGCATTCCAGTATCGCTTATCAAGGCAATGAGCCATCGAGGCTCATCATTTAAGCTCCGGCAATTCGATTGAATCTGCCTTAGGGTATCCATTGGAATTGGTGGGCGCTTTTG
>Ga0255752_10005915_pt1 | contig 11671 bp, 9 predicted proteins | sample 011ome_25_FD_179952 | JGI IMG/M metagenome (GOLD analysis project Ga0255752, IMG submission 179952) | Coastal salt marsh microbial communities from the Groves Creek Marsh, Skidaway Island, Georgia - 011512CT metaG (version 2) | ecosystem: Environmental > Aquatic > Marine > Intertidal zone > Salt...
TTTACGGCGCTGCGCAAGTCGGTAAAGGCCGGAACATCTTTGACTTGCTCAAGTTCCACCGCGGCGATGACGCCTGGCATTCCCTTGACCGCGTCAAAGTCATAGCTGACCAGTCTTCCTTCCGGGACTGGGCAAGCCTGGACCGCGGCATAGACCATACCGTCGACACTTACGTCGATTGGATAGACAGCCGTCCCGTTTGTTTTCGCCGGAACGTCCAACCGCTTGGTCGGATTGCCGAGAAGCCACCAATCCTTGTAGGCCTTGATCGCCGGTTCCGCCTCAAGGGTGATGAGCGCGGCTTCAGCCGCAAATTCACCATAGGTTCCCTGCTTGGTGCCAGCTTCCTCATGCTCTGCTGAAAGGAAACCTTGCTTGGCGATCACCTTCTCCAGCGGAACATGCCAACGATTTGCTGCCGCCATACGCAGACGCTCACGAGCAGAAGCTCCGGCCTGCATCATGTAGGGATGCCGCCGCGAAACGGTCGTCGAGCCGCCCGTCGAGGTCGTCGTATAGAGGTTGCCATTGTTGACGTGACGGTTTGCGTCTGCCCGAACGTGCCGGACATTCTCCCAAGCTACGTCCAACTCTTCCGCAATCATCATCGGAATTGATGTCCACGCACCTTGGCCCATCTCGGTCTGAGGCGTGACGATACTAACCACGTTGTCGGGGTCGATCGTCAGCCAGGCGTTGATTTCCCCTGGATCACCTACGGCAGCCGAGGCCCCAACCGGGAAATTGAACCCGATCATGAGCCCGCCAGCGGCCGAAGACGAGATCTTGAGGAAGCTACGCCGTGAAAAGCTTGGCTGATTCATCCCTAATCTCCCTACGAATTTGATATTTCAGCAGCGCGATGGATCGCGGCGCGAATGCGTGGATAAGTGCCGCAACGGCAGATGTTGCCCGCCATGGCCTTATCGATCTCGTTGTCGGAGGGGTTGGGGCTCTTTTCGAGAAGAGCGACCGCCGACATGATCTGGCCAGACTGGCAATAACCGCATTGGGGCACCGAGATTTCCTGCCAGGCCAGCTGGACTGGATGGTCGTTGTTCTCTGAGACACCCTCAATAGTGCGGATCGACTTGCCAACAGCCGTTGCAACGGGCGTGTTGCATGATCTCACTGCGTTGCCATCGACAATGACGGTGCAGGCGCCACACTGGGCGATGCCGCAACCAAACTTCGTGCCCGTCAGGCCTGCCAGTTCTCTGATTGCCCAAAGTAGGGGCATCTGTGGATCGGCATCGACCGTATGGTCTTGGCCATTTATGTTCAACGTAATTGCCATTAATCTCCCTCCGCTAGACCGGATAAAGTGTCCTGTTCATGCACCTCGAGAGCACCCGGAAATGAAGCAAAACTTCATCCGTCAGTGAACAAAGCGTTCAACATTCCCCGGTTATCTGTCTGAAAAGTAGCGCAAGTTGAGCTTAGACCACACGCGCCTTCCCTCAACAGAAAACACGGCAGGCGAATTCAATAATAATCATTCGAAAAGTGAATAATTTTTCAAGATCAATAGAAACAGCTAATGTTTCCTGCCGCCAGCCGAACGGCCGCCGGTCTGGTCAATCCTATCTCAATCCTTTGGCTGCTTGGGCAGGCCGGCCTACAGGCCGGTGTAGGTGCAATAGATCCCGGTATCACTTCCATTGTGATAGAGCGTGCCGAGCAAGATATCGAAGCGATATTCTCCAAAATCCCCGGTCAGGATTATCGCGTCCTCGGTTCGTTCGTAATTGGCCTCACCAATACCTTCAACGGTTTGGAGTGGGGCCTCGGTATCAAAGTTGTAGATGTCGAAATTGAGCATCCCTGTGCAGTTTGCCGTGATCGTTTCCGCAGACGCGGAAACTGCAAACATAGAACCCGCCAAAACGGCTCCGATCATCAACCTGTGTCCAGACAGAAGTGCCATCTAACCCTCCTACATAATCCCTTAAGAAAGACATGTACGCTCAACTATATCCAACGTCTGAATCTCGCCGGTATTCGCCTGCTCGCACCTCAGGATTCCGCCGACGCTTTCCGCGAATTCGATGAAAGAAGGCAGGCTTTGAAGATGTTTTGGGTAAGCCAAACACACTTCTCGCGCAAGCTCTCCGATCTCAAAGTAACGAAGCCTTGAACTCACCCCCTCCGCAAGATTTGGAATTTGAGTCATGGGTGTGTGGCAGGTGGCAGCCCCTGAGGCGGCCAATTGAACGGCAGCTTGGTGAGTGGAGACCGTGAAATAGGGCATCGAAAAGGGCAGGCGGCTTCGGTACCAGTCTTGAGTCTTGAGATACCAAGGCGGATTCGGCATCAGCATGACGTGTTTCTCAAAACACGCGTGCCCGCCAACGTTACGCCCTTCTGCAAACGTACGGATCACGTCCTCGGTCGGAACCTCGCGGGGAACGGCCCAAACGATCTTGTCGTCATAGAGCTTTGATATAACGAGCGAGTGCTTTTGCTCTTCCAAAGGGTTACGGCTCCCGATGGCCAAGTTGATCCGGTGAGACATCAGCGCGTCTGAGACCTGCCTCGAGTTCAGAAAACTCTGAATGTTCAGAGATTTGATTTGCGCAATCGGAAGCGCGGCCTTGGCGATCAACTCGTCAAACCGACCCTGCAGGCTGGGTGTCGTGCCAACGTTGACGGTAAGGCCCTGGTCAACAAAGATATCGCGATGGGTCGTGAGGCTGGCTTCAAAATGACTCAAGAGTTCCTTGCTTCGTGCCAGCCAGAACTCCCCCGCTGGAGTTAGCTCGATGATCGACTTTTTGCCCCGCGCGATCAGCTGGACCTGTAATTCTTTCTCAAGATTGGAAAGTTGCTGAGAAAGTGTCGGCTGCGAAAGTTCGGTCAGATTGACGGCTTTTGTGAAAGAGCCGGCCACCACGATCGCCTGAAAGATCTCCAGCTGCTTGAGGGTTATCTTCGGGCGGTTCCGCATCGTTAGCGTGCTCCGCCAAGGTCTCTGTGGACGTCGAGAATTTCGGCCAAGACCCCGATCGACAACGTTCGGGCATCTTTCGCAGACTTGATTAGGCCGATCGGCCCGCGCAGGCGCCCCAAATGGTCCTCGCCGACCCCAATGTTCCTGAGCTCGTCACGGCGCGATGCGGCCGCACGCTCGCTTCCTTGGCACCCAATGTAAAAGGCCGCGCTATCGAGCGCGACGGCGAGTATCGGTGGCTCCCAGTCGTGATCGTGGAAGAAGAGGCAAATCGCTGTGAACGAGTCCACCTCGAGATCGGGCGGAAATTCCGGTTTCTTGAGCGCGCGCACCGTACAGCCACACCGTTTCGCTTCGTCAAGGGTTTCCTGATCGCCTGACAAGACGGTACAGCCAAATCTAAGCGATGAGACCAGAGCCGCGAAGGCGACGATCTCGGTCCCTTTTCCAAATAGCAGAAAGTTCAACTCGGGCTCGATCACGACATTGAAGCGTTGGCCCTGCCAACCCGTAACGTCGGAACCGTCAGAGTCGCGGACAGAAATTTCCTGCCGTTCCAGATCCAAAACGGCGCTGGCTACTTCTCGGCCACTGAGCCTGCGGGCCAATTCGGCCAGTACGTCGCGATCGGGCTTGGGGACCAAAGTAATCTCGAGCCCGCCGCCGCAAGGCAGTTGAATATCAAAGAAGGGCGACCCAGCGCCGTAACGTATCCGCTGCATCGTACCTTCGGCGAGCGCGCTTGCGGCATGGCTCTCGATGTCTTTCTCGACACAGCCAGAGGACAAGCTTCCGACACGTCGTTGCTCCGGGTAGACGGCCATCATCGCCCCTAGGGGCCGGTAGGAAGCACCAACAACATCGGTGATAACGGCAAGCGCGACGTCCTCGTCGGAGGCGACAATCGAGTCGATCACTTGCGCTGTTGTGCCATAGCCAAAACCGAGTGCTGACATATCAACCTCTACTCTGCAGTTGAATCCTTCGCGCCGATCCCGCCGCGCAAGGTCCAATTGAACAGATGCCCGTTTCTTCGAGTATCGCAATGTTTATTGCAAAATCCAATAAATTCTATTGGGCTCTCGAAAGGGGAGCAGTCCTGACGATCCAGGAGGGGCAAAAGTGCGAGTCTGGATCAGACACGCGCTTTGGCATTGGTGGTGTAATATATTGAAATTAAATAGTAATAATTTGGATCCGTTTGACGGGACCTCCAAAGAAAGCAAATTGGGAAAGCAAATCGCGCGCTGATTGCGCGCGTATCAGCGAAAGCCGTGATCTAGGAACGCTTGTCTAACTGTAAAGCTTCAGTTGCAGCTCCTTTGGAGGATACCCCATTCTGAGTTTGAGGTTCGAACCAGCGGCCGGCTAGAGCGGTTCGGATACGTCAGCGGTCAAGTATGGAAGCGATAGAATTGAAGCGGGTATTTGCTTTTGTCGTCTTGCTCTTTCAGGCGTCACTGGCTTCAGCTTGGGAAACCGACGATCTCAACCGCTTTCTGGGCTCTCTTTCCTGCAAAGATTGCGACTTGTCGGGTGTCAATTTCATCAAAGCCGATCTTCGTGCGGCTTCAGCGACGGGGTCCGATTTTTCGGGGGCTCGCTTGTACTACGGCGTTCTGATAGGGGCTGATCTTACAGGGGCAACGCTGGACAAAGCCGACCTGCGTGGAGCCAACCTTTTTTTCGCCAAGCTGCAGGGAGCAAGTTTCATAGGGACAGACCTCAAGGGAGCGATCCTGAGCGGGGCCCAACTTCAGGGCGCTAATCTTAACGGAGCTAATCTGGGCGGGATCGACCTGTATCGGGCAGACCTTTCTGGCGCGAGCCTTGTCTCCGCGAACCTCGGGATGGCATTCCTTTATGAGGCCAACCTCGCGGGCGCTGACCTCACGGGGGCGCGCCTTGAAGGCGCGATCCTATGCAAGACCGTGATGCCAGACGAAACGATCGACAATTCAGGGTGCGACCTGACCGGCGGCGCCGACAGAGGGGAAAGCCGATGAGTATCCACGCTGTCGGGAGGGCCGAGTGGCTTAGGATGGCTGGCGGTTTGGCTCTCGCGCTGGCTCTTGGATTGTTCGTGTTGCTTGGTCAGGCCGCGGCGCAAGAGAACCCAGAAGAAGAAGAGTTTTCAGACGCAGCCTCGGTTGAAGAAGCGGCTCCTGCTGTCGTGATGCAGGAAATCAACCCCGAAGAGGAAATGCACGATAGAACCCAGTCGCCTATGGAAGGAGGCGGGGTGCCAACTATGACTCGGGTGGAGCCCAGCGCTTTCAAGCCACAATACGATCCAACGACCCTGCCGATACCTCTCCTCGAGCGAGTGACCCCCGAGGTTCTCGCGCGTATCTTTCCCGAGGCGGACCGTCTCGAAATGGTCGACGACCAGGGCCCCTTTGCCGCCAGCGCCTATTCGGGTGCCCAGATGCTTGGATATGTCTTCTCGACTTTTGATGTTCTTCGTGCGCCCGGCTATTCCAGCACACCCTTTGACGTAATTTCTGGCGTTACACTCGATGGCCGCGTCACCGGCGGGGTGCTTCTTTTCCATCGCGAACCTTACCTTATGAACGATCGGTTCCGCACCGCCCGAATGGTCGAGTTTCTGGACTTTATGAAGGGCATGGAAGGGCGCCTGGGCGCAGAAGGCGGCCTCGAACCCGGCTTCGTTGCTGGCGCGACCATCTCGGCTAGAGCTATGCGAAACGCCGTGCTTGAGGGTGCCAGAATGGTTCTGGGATATCGTACCGACGAAATCGTCGTAACAGAGCCGACGATCGACGTTTTCAATTTCCGCCCGATGAGCCCGGACGAGCTCTTGGCGAATGGCGCGATCACGGTGGCGCACGTGACCAATGCCGACCTTCAGTCGGCAATGGAGCGCACGGGCCTAGGAGATCTGCTACCCGAAGTCCCGATGATTGGCGGCGATGAGGACACCTACATCGATTTTGCCATCGGGTACGGCAACCCGCCTGCGATCGGGCGCAACGGCGTTGGGCCTGAAGCCTTCGAAAGGTTGGTTCATAGTATGCCTGACGACACGATGTCGATCTATGTCGCAAGCCTTTCTGGTGCGTATGACCATAGGGGAATAGCCTATAACAACCTCGCCCGCGATTTCGCCTTCGAACGCGTAACGGTTGAGCAAAACGGCAAACAGCTAAGTTTTCAGAAGAAAGAGGTCATCTTCTCTAATAGGTCGGTCGCCGACCTACTAATCTTGCCGCCTCAAGCCGGCTTTGACCCAATGAAGCCCTGGTCCGCCAAGCTTTATGCTTCCGCAAGGCGCCCAGATGGCAGGCTCGAACCCTTTGTTCTGGCCGAACTCAACTACCAATTGCCGCCCCACCTCATTGTAATGCCGGAAAAGCCCGCTGTCCCGGTCTGGGTGGAGCCGTGGGTGGAAGGGCGCACTGAAATCGCAATTCTTGGTGCGGCTCTTCTGGCATTGACCTTGATACTTGCCTTTCAGGACCGGCTGAGCCGAAGCAGGCGGCTTCATCGCTGGGTTCGCAACGGCTTCCTCGTTTTCACGTTGGTTTGGATCGGTTGGATCGCGTCTGCCCAGTTGTCGATTGTCCATCTCATCAACTATATCAAGGCGCCGTTTGAAAGGTTGGGTATAGGTTTCTATTTGGCCGAACCTCTGATCGTCATGTTGTCGATCTACACGGCCATTTCCTTGATATTGCTCGGTCGGGGCGTCTTTTGCGGTTGGCTTTGCCCGTTCGGTGCGATGCAAGAGCTCTTGGGGCAAATCTCGCGCGCCTTGGGGCTTCCGCAGTGGAACCCAAAAGAGCGAGTCCAGAGATACCTTTGGAACCTCAAATACGTCTCACTCGGGCTTATCCTTGTCCTGGTTTTTGTCGCGCCAACGGTGGGCGCTTTGTTTGAAGAAATCGAGCCTTTCAAAACCGCCATCACCGCCAAATTCGTGCGCGGGCTGCCGTATGTAATTTACGCGGTGATCCTTCTGATAATCGGCCTCTTTACGGAAAGGGCATTCTGCAGGTTTCTGTGCCCGCTCGGCGGGGCTTTGGCCGTTTTGGATCGCCTGCACCTTCTGGACCTTCTTAAACGTCGGCCCGAATGCGGCAATCCCTGCCATCTGTGCGAGCGTTCTTGCCCGGTCCGGGCGATTGAGCGCTCGGGCAAGATCGTCATGGCGGAATGTTTTCAGTGCCTCGACTGTCAGGTCGAATACTATGACGATCAGCGCTGCCCGCCATTGGCGCAAGCCCGCAAGAAAAGAGAGCGCGAAGCTTCTCTTCCAGCGCTTGGCTCGTTGGTTCTCGGGAAATAACGATGATGCAAAACCGCCTCTCAAGACGAAATATGCTCATGATTTCGGGGGCCAGCCTCTCGCTTGCCGGAGGCGTATTTGGGATTCGCGCTCTTGTCGGAATGCCAAAGCCCGTTCGCTGGTATGGCGAAGCGCTTGGTGCCTTTTCGAGCATTACGCTCTGGCATCCTGACTCCAAGGTCGCCTCGAGGGCGATTCAGAAAATGCTGGTCGAAGTCGATCGTCTGGATCAGGTGTTTAGCCTCTATCGCCCGGATAGCGAGATTAATGCCCTCAATCGAGAAGGGAAGCTGGCGCACGCCTCCCTGGATCTGCTCGAAGTTATGGAGACCAGCCGTCTTGTTTCTGAGCTGAGCGGCGGGGCTTTCGATCCCACTATTCAGGTATTGTGGCGTCTGCTGTCTCTTGGTGGCGCGCTACGTTCAAACGACGAGGAGGTCCGCCGCGCTCGCGCCCTTATCGACTATAGTTCCATCACGGTCGCGGGCCGCTCTGTCGCTTTCGCCAAACCGGGAACCCAGATCAGCATGAACGGGATTGCGCAGGGGTATATCACCGACAGGATCACGGAAATTCTTGGCAACGAAGGTTTCGAGTCCGCCATGATCGAATTGGGGGAGCTTCGTGCGCTTGGATCGAACCCCAATGGTGGGGCTTTTAGGGTTGGCTTGGTGGACCCACGCTCGCCGACGGGCATAGACACCGAAATCGAACTAACATCGGCCTTGGCGGTTTCAGGGGGGTATGGGATGGAATTCGGCACTGCGGCCGATCACCATATCTTTGACCCACGAAATGGGAAATCGGCAACGGGGCTTCTGCAGGTCGCTGTGGAAGCCGACAAAGCTGTCTGGGCCGATGCCCTATCTACAGCGATCTATGTTGTCGGCGAAAGCGGGGCTTTGACTTTGCTGGCGGGTTTTCCTGGCGCCCGCGCCCGAATTGTGCGCCAAGACGGCAGCTCTGCTCTTATCCAATAAAGTTCAGCTCAGAACACGAGCGATTATCGCAAGAGCGATACCACGGGCCATCGCGTCTGGCAGATGGCGTGCGAGGTTGATGGCATCGCCCGCATCACCCTGCTCCGCCATCGCCTCAAGAACCAAATATATGAGCTCGTTCGCCGATGCAGACGATCCGGTCTCATTTGCCAAGGTGAAAGCTTCGTCCTTGCGACCTAGACCAACAAGTTCGACCGCAAGATGCCGAAGGGTCTCGTCCCGGACCCCTATTTCGGGAATCTGCTGGATCAAGGCGACTGCGCCGGCAAGATCACCTTGCTGGGCAAATTTCGCCGCGACTTCTTGCGCCGCCAGCGCCTTGCTTTCCAGGTTGGTCAGTTCCGCAATTTCCGTGAGGGCGCCTTCCATATCCCCCTCAGCCGCGCGGCCCGCCGCCACATAAACGAAACCGCCATCAGCGCCGTAGCTGCCATAGATTTCGCGCGCCAATTCGGTGGCGCGCTCCAGATCTCCCATGCGAGCGATTGCGCCAACAACTGCCAAGAGAGCATCAAGATCTCCATAAGCGGCCTCGACAAGTCGCGCTGTGGCCATCGCAGCTTCGATGTCGCCCCTTGCGGCCTGAGCGCGAGCAATCTCAGTCAGGCCGATTGATCGCGCGACCAGATCCGGGATTGCCCGCGCCGTCTGGATCGCGCCAACATCATTGCCGTTTTGAGATTGGATGGCAGCTATCCTGACAAGCGCATGATAGAACCAATAGTCGTCAAACTCGGACGCCCTTGAAACCACTCCGCTCGCAATCTTGAACTGCGGTTGACCATCGTTGAACCAATAGTCTGTCGCAATTCGGGTTGCCGCTCGGATGGCCGCATCGAGATCGCCTGTGAGAGCGATAGCTTCTGCAATCGCTGCCTGGGCTTGAGATCGCCTATAGGGGTTGTCGATTGCGATTACGGTCTCGAAGGCGCTTTCGATGTTGCCTTCGCGTGCTTCCTCAACGGCGATCGACTCAAATGCTCTGATCCGCGCAGACTCGTTCCGCGAATCCAATATCTCAAAGGCCGTGGCACGCGCGCCGACAAAATCACCCTCACTTGCCTGACATTCGGCAATAGTTCGCTCGGCCTCCGCATAGGTGATTGGATTTGCAATCTTCAGAGAAGTTTCCCGAGCTTCAGGGATGCTGCCAAAAGCAAGATAGGCCCTAACCCCTTCGAAAAAGACCTCGTCGCGATCAAACAAGTCGCCAATTTCCTCAGCAACGCCGAGCGCTTCAGCCAATAAGCATTCCTTAGTTTGATCGAGACAAGCCGCCTGCGCACCGGGCACCATCGCAAGCCACACCGCTGCCACAACAGCGAGTGAGCGATATCCATAGGATCTGTAGGCCATCGGGCGCACCAGCAAAGGAAAGGATAGATCAAGGATGACAAAGCCACTTCTGCACCACAAGATCAAGCGGCGCGGTTGTGTCAGAAGAACTCGGCTTGAGGCGTGGCGGGGCGCCCGATAGCGTCTTGGGATCTCGAAACGCTCCCCCTTCAAGTACTTCACGACGTCTCCCGAAATCATCCGCCTAGCGATGATGCTATACGTCCGGTTTCCGCTGTCGCTGCGGAACGTCGAGGATCTGCTGCACGAGCGCGGTATCAATGTGAGCCATGAGACCGTTCGCTTCTGGTGGAACCGGTTAGGTTCGTTATTCGCAAACGAGATCCGGAAGCGACGGATCGAGGGACTGAGATCGAGCCGCTGGCAGTGGCGCATGGACGAAGTGTTTGTGAAGATCAATGGCGAGCGGCACTATCTTTGGCGCGCGGTGGGCCATGAGGGTGAGGTTCTTGAAAGCTTCGTCACAAAGACCCGTGACAAGAAGGCGGCTCTGAAATTCCGCAAGAAAACGATGCGAAAGTACGGCGGACCCGAGGTTGTCGTGACGGACAAGCTTCGCTCCTATGGAGCTGCGTTGAAGGAGATCGGGGCAGGCAATCGGCAAGAAACGGGCCGTTGGCTGAACAACCGAGCCGAGAATTCACGCTTGCCATTTCGACGAAGAGAGCGGGCAATGCTCCGTTTCCGGCAGATGCGAAGTTTACAGAAGTTTGCCGCCGTCCACGCCTCTGTCTCAAACCATTTCAACCAGGAACGCAGTCTCTACTCGCGCCAAAACTTCAAACTCAACCGCGCCGCGGCACTTGCCGGGTGGCGCCTTCTTTGTTCCGCATAGGTTCGTGCGATTTCGGGCAAACTGAGACTGGTTCGAATTTGTCTGACACCACCCCAGAGCCTCTTCCAGGCCCTTGGATACGGATTCGAATGCACTCATGTTGCGTCGATGCTCCTTAGCCTCGGCTGTTTTGCTGCGGTAGTAAGATACTTCGGCTTGAGCAACTAGCTATGGCCGTAGGTAAGATTAACCTTGCAAATCTTCCGTGTCGTGGGGTATTTGCAAGGTATGTACAAACGCAAGACCCAAAAATTCGTGCAGTCTTCCTTGGAGAGCCAAGCGGCTGTGGTCCTGCTCGGCCCCCGACAGGTCGGAAAAACAACGCTTGCACTCGACATCGCATCAGAGCGCCCATCCGTCTATCTCGACCTTGAGCGTGAGGCGGACAGGCAAATCCTGACTGAACCAGATCTCTATCTGGACGAACAGGCGGGCAAACTCGTCATCCTTGACGAGGTGCAGCAGATGCCTGACCTCTTCAAGACCTTGCGCGGCCAGATCGATCAGCGTCGGCGGGCCGGATTTCGGACGGGACAGTTCCTGCTATTGGGATCGGCGTCCAATATCCTCTTGCACCAAACGGCGGAATCCCTCGCCGGTCGTGTTCGATATGTTGAAATGCCTCCCTTGCAGCCTGACGAGGTGGGGGCGGATCAATTGAACTTGCTCTGGCTGCGCGGCGGCTTTCCCGACAGCTTTCAGGCCGCGAGCGATCGGGCAAGTATGGACTGGCGTCTGGATTTCCTGCGCACCTATCTGGAGCGAGACATCCCTGCTCTCGGACCTCGGATTCCGGCAGCGACCTTGCGGCGGTTCTGGACGATGCTTGCGCATGTCCAAGGCGGCCTTCTGAACGCCGCAGCTCTTGCCGAGGGATTGGGGGTGTCCGGCCAGACCGTTGGGCGCTACCTCGATCTGCTCGTCGATCTCATGCTGGTGAGACGCCTGCAGCCCTGGCACGAGAATGTCGGCAAGCGTCTGGTGAAATCGCCAAAGGTCTATGTGAGAGACAGCGGGATCGTGCATGCGCTGTTGGGCATCGGCACGACAGAGGGCTTGCTCGGGCACCCGGTCGTCGGTAGCAGTTGGGAGGGGTTCTGTATCGAGGCGCTTCTTGCTGCCGCCCCTTTAGGCACCGAACCTTTCTTCTATCGCACTTCCGTCGGTGCAGAACTCGACTTGGTTTTGCGTTTGCCAAGCGGCGACATCTGGGCTGTTGA
>Ga0255752_10005917_pt1 | contig 11669 bp, 7 predicted proteins | sample 011ome_25_FD_179952 | JGI IMG/M metagenome (GOLD analysis project Ga0255752, IMG submission 179952) | Coastal salt marsh microbial communities from the Groves Creek Marsh, Skidaway Island, Georgia - 011512CT metaG (version 2) | ecosystem: Environmental > Aquatic > Marine > Intertidal zone > Salt...
TAGTAGGTTCTCCTCCAGTGGTATATTTTAATACGTGGTTTTCAGTTCTATCTTCTAACTTAGCTAACGTAACATTATCATCAAGTATTTTAGCAGTCGTAACAGCAGACGATGCAATTTTAGCAGTAGTAACTGCAGAAGAGGCTATTTTAGCAGTAGTAACTGCAGAAGCTGCTAATTTGCCAGTAGTGACATTTAAATCAGCAATTTTTGCTGTTGTAACATTTGCATCAGCTATCTTATCAGTTGTAATATTGCTATTTGTAATTTTTGGAGTTGTTACAGAATTTGTTTCTAGCATCGCAGTATTAATTACATTTGAAGGAATTGAAAAAGTTCCGTCACTAGAATCGAGTATTATGCCATTAGCGCTATCTGATTGAAATTTTCCTCTCACATAATCTGTAGTAATAATTCTATTAATAATATCATCTGAGTCAGTTTTTTGAACAATCTCATTAACGTAATTCATAGCCTGAACTATATCAGAATCAAAAGCTGCTCCAGTGTTTAACGTCGATATATCACCTAAATGAGTTGATATTGTATTTGTTTTTACAACAAGTGTTGATATGGGATCAGATAGATTTATAACTGTTTTAGCCATTTAATTTCTCTACAATTTGTGTTAACATTTTTTTAATATCACTTACATCATCTTTTAATTCATTTATTTCTTTATCTTTTTGACGCATTAACTCTTTGCGTTTTCTTGCTGCTTCGATTTCATCATTGTTTACATTCAAAACAACACCGTTTTCATCTTTAACATAACCAATATGACCTTCAATTTTTTTGTAACTCATTATTAAACGCTCAATGCAATTGCTCTTAAACTTTGAAATCTTGGAACTTCAGCTTGATTTGTACTTCTCATAACAATCTTTAATTGAAATTTAGTAAAAGCGGGTAAGAATCCACCTTGTCCGCCTATAAGATATCTATACTCTCTAAAAACAAAACGGTCATCGTCTCTAGGTATAGTATTTTCTTGAGTAGCAATTACCCATGTTTTTTCGTTTACGGTTTCATCGCCTGTAGCTGTTCTATAATATAATTGAAAATCGCAAGAATTTGGTACGTTAGCTTCTAAAAAAACTCTCAGTCCTACAGAATCAGATTCTAAAGTTATAACTCGAGTTAAATGCTTTGCTGCATGGCTACCAAATGATGTACCTTCTTCTGCGACAAAGTTTAGAGGAACATTAAATCCTGTTGTTGTTGAAGAGGCCTGTTTATCAATAATATTATTTATTAAGCTTGCAGATGAACGTTGAAGATCAAGCATTGGAGCAACTGTGTTTTCTGGTGCTGTAAGATTAATATTTATTTCGAAAGATTTTACACCAGATCCAAGTTCTGCTGTTTCAGATGTCTCATTTGCAACTAAACTTAATACCCGTCTTTCATTATTTTGATTTAGTTTAATATTAGTAAAATCTGTAGATTTTTGAAAAGCAGTTTCAGATCCAGCAAAAGATCTTGCAGTTGTATATTTTGCAGCTGCTGTAACAATAGTTCCTTTAGGCTCAATCATAGCTACGTGTGGGTACATAGTATTATATAATATATTTTTAGTACATTGTACTAAACTGCCGCCACCCCTATTTGTTGTAGTTGCTGATGCACCTGCAGCGACGGTGTATCCGGTAAAGTCTCTATTAATAATAGAACGGCTTCCATTAATATTACCAGCAGATATTCCTCCTACTGTAGTAGCTCCACTTATAACAACTGTATCACCAATCTGTAAACCGTGATTAAAATGTGTTATTTGTATTGTTGTAGAACCTGAAGTTGTTTTAATAGGATCAGCGGTTAACAACTCTTTAGGAACAGATGCATTTTGAAGTCTTATCGTTGCTGAAGTGTGTTTAAATTGTGCTCTATGTAAAACAAATGATAAATCTTGGTTTTGAGCTGGAGTAAAAGTGACACCATTTTGTGAATAAAATAAACTACCAGATATAGGTTGTTTATTTACTCTTTTTTCAGTAGAACCGTAAGTAAATTCATTAATTTCTGCTATAAAAATTTGGTAATCTTTAGAGTCAGCTGTTACAATTAATGCATAATCTAATTCCCCTCTTAAAAACACTGGTTCTTCAAATGTAAAAGATGTTGCTGTTAGATCAGGACCAACAAGATCAGTGTTTATTGAACTTGAAGGTAATACAACCTGAGATCCTGGAATAATTTCTGATGAAGAAGGAACTCCATTTTCCATAGGTCTTAATTGTATTTGAACTGGTAAAGAAGAATCTTTAGTTGCAAAAAATAAATCAACTTTTGTTACATATATACCATTTGGTTCATCAACATAAAACGATTGAGCTATTGGTTGTTTATTGAGTTGATACCCGGTTGAAGTTACTGCCATTATTTTTCCACCTTTGTTTTAATTTTTCCGGCTATGTGAACAACTGGATGAATAATTTTACACCATACATTACCTATTAAACTATCTTTAGCTCTACCTTTTGTGAGAACATGTTTAAGATGTTGAGTTCTTTCTTCAGCAAAATATGCACCAAGCTTTGTTAAAATACTACTTTTTGCCATTCCTTTTACATATGGTTTAAATAACCAATGATAACCAATTTGATGTTCTGGGGTAAGATGTCGTTTTTGATATATATCCCAAATCCTCATTGCTTTTGTCCAATCTTGAAGTTGAGTTTGCCTATACATTTCAGTACATACTATTTTATTATCGCCTGTCTCACCTCCGACGTCGGATCCGCCCATACCACCATTAGGATTACCACCGCTAGTATCATCATCATCACCATCAGGACCATTTCCATCTTCACCACTGTAATATACTGGAGGAGGAACATTAAACCCTTGAACATTTAACTGACGTGTAGAAGTAAATGTTGCTTGTTTAGTATCTAAGAATCCTTTTGCAGAGTACGTACCTCTTGCTATACATCCAGCAGCTGCTTCATTATCTACACTAATATCTAAAAATTTTAATTGCCTATCACCTACTCTAAATCTTAAAGTATTATTGTTTGGAACTAAAAAAGATCCTTCAATTTCTCCATTGCCGTCTGTTGTTAAAGTATTGGTTCCATCCGGGTGTGAAGTTAAACCAAAGAGCGTATTTCCTTCATCAACCGGATTAGTTCCATATCTAGTAAAACTTTCAGTTCGAGCATAATCAGATATATTTTGTCCGTCCATTAATAGAAAAACACGTGTATTTGGTCTTAACCCTTGAACTTTAAAACTTACTTTTCTAGCTCTCATAAAAGGAAGAAATGCAGTTTGTAAAACTCTATCTTCTATTTGTTCTAATATTGTTTCTTCACTAACAACTCTATTAACCATACCTCCTTGAGTATTAGTACTTGAACCTACTTGTAAATTTTCAGAAGGAATACCACCCCAGCTCCAAGACCAGTTATTCCAGTTAAAAGCATTAACTCCAGATAATCTTGTTCCGCCTGCTATTATTTTATCAGGTAGTCTATTAACGTCTCTCCATTCATCTGATGCTGGTGAAAGAGTTACTAATCCTTCATATATTACAACTGCAAATGGATTCAAAAATATAAATTTAGTTGCTTCACCTTGATTAATATATGGAACCTCATCATACGCTATGTATACATTGTCGCCTTTTTTAATAGTATTTGTTGATTGAGCAGAATCATAAAGCATTCTTATGTTATCTTCGTAAAAAGCTGGCCTCATAATTTGACTAACTGGATCAATTGAAGCGCGATAACCTGCATTAATAAAAGGAAAAGATAATCTATGATCTGAAAAGTTATCAACTACAAATCCTGATTTAGTTCTATCAATACCTGAAGAATCTAATGTTTGTAAATATTTAGTATCAACTTCTAGTAAACTTAAAGAAGCAACTTCTTCAACATTACTAATTCTTTTTTCAAGTCTAGAAATATCTTTCATAGTGAATCTTTGATGTTCCAATTTACGAACAACTAAATCAGAATCATTATCAGTATTCGGATTTAATAAAACGTCATACAATGGAAGAGTCTGGTCTGTTTTAAGAGGTGGTTTAGGATTAAATGCTTGTTGTCCACCAACAAATGTAATAATTCCTTCTCTGTTAATTATTAATTTACCAATTTGAGCTAAGTAATGTTCGTTATCGCTTGTGATAATGCTACCCGTTTGAGGCTGTTCTATCACTCTTGCATTTGCTCCAACAAATGTTCCATCAGAATGAACGACAGATCTAAAATCTAAAAAGTTTCTTAATTCATCTAATAAACCGTTAGCTTGTCTATATCGTGGTATCTTATCGTATGTAATTTGGCCAGTGTAAGAGTTAACTGCGAAAAAATCACCTGCAACACCATGTTCAAAATATCTGTACTTAACTTGGCATGAGTCTGGAATTGAAAGACCCGATTTTAAATTTAATTTACCAAGCGCATAATAATTATCTCTTTGTCCATTATCTAAATTAAAATCATTTGTACGAACAGTAGAAGAATCACCAGCTTTTATTATTTCAGTAATATCAAATACATCGGGTTTTGATAAGCCTATAGAATCTCCACCAGCTAGAACTTCTGTTATAGTTGTTAATGTTTTTGTTTTAATTGTAGGAGTGCTTTTATTAACATAAGCAAGAACTTCAACATTTTGACTAGCTGGCAATCCAGTTATTGTTGATGCAGTTGTACCATTTCCGCTTATGGAGGGGTTGGTATATAATGAACTTGGATATAAAACACTACTATCGCTACCAATAATCCAATCGCTCACATTAGTAAAAGTTTCGCCTCCAGCCGATAAGCTAATTGATGCTTGTCCACTACCGTTTGTAGTTGTAGTAAATCTGCGTTGAACTGTGAATGATATATCAGTTATAGCTTTTGGTCTAGGTTTCGAAACAGGATATAAAGAAGTACTATTAAAAGGATCTTTTAAAACTGCTTTACTATTTTCTAATTCTGGATTAAAATATTCTGAAGCACCAGTTCCTATACTTTTTACATTTCGAAACGCTTCTCCTGCGTTCATTTGAATATCAAATAAATGATATTTTAGTTTAGTATCAAAATGATTTATAGCTTTAACTCTAGCAGTTCCTATAGTAGAACCACCATAGTTTATAGCATCTCTTAAATTAAGAAGCTCAAAGGTGTTAATGTTTGGCAACCCATCAGTACTTGTAGCATTATTTGTGTTTACTACTACTGAGTTGTCATAATCAACTGGTGTTGCCGCATTTTGTATTACAATAGTTTGTGTAGGTTTATTAATTCTCAGTGTTGTTGGAAAGGTTCTTGATGCTCTATATCCATCAACAACAACTGTACCAGTACTTACGTTTAATAATAAATGAGTAGATTCAGAATCTAATGAAAAATTAATATTAAATGGTTTTACAATATAATCACCAGAATTTTCAAATATTCTTTTAGCTATAACATCTGTAGGAACATTATAAGCATCATTAACAGATATAGCATTAAAAATTTCACCATCTTTAATAGTAGCAACATGAATAAAATTTTGATCTGAATCAACTTCATTTTCAGTAGCAATATTAAGTGTAATTCTATAACGATCTGCTCCAGGAGCTGTTAAATTTGGTGCAGCACCTTGATTGTCATATAAATTATTATCATCAGTTGCTGTTACAACATCTTCAGCAACTATAAATCCTAAATTTGCATTTGGGTTATCTGTATATCTAGATATAACTTTAGATTGATCTTGTGTAAAAACAAAGTGCCCTCTTGCATAATATATGCCTTCTGATAAGGTTGCTAAAGTGCCAACGCCTGTTGCGGGATTAGCAGCAGTGTTTGTTGCTTGAACCGTTAAAGTTATAGAACCATTTGATATATCTTCACCAGCACTCATTCTTATAACATTAGTAAAAACTGTTGCAGCTGAAGTATTAGTATATTGCACATATAATGTATCAGGATCACCGTTAGCTGCAACTAATACTTCTAACACTTTTGCTTGAATTGACGAAGTTGTTCCAACAAAAGTAGTTCCAACTAAAGAATCAGTATCAGCAGGTAACACATTGGTGGTCGTGTCTAACTTTATAAATTCATATTTTGGATTAATATTAGCACCACCCGGTTTAACAACAGCACCTTCTTTAAATATATTATCACCGAATCTTTGTATTTGATTTTGTAATATAGTCTGAAGTTGTGTTAATTCACGAGCCTGTAATGCTCTTCCTGCATTAAAAAGTATTTTATGATATCCACTACTATCAGCGAAATCATCTTTATAAGTTGTTCTAAATGCATTGGTTGTAAGTGGTGTAGCCATATTTTATATTCCTTAAAGTGTGATCACAACTTTTATATCTTCTGTTTGGTTTACTGACCTAAATACCGGTGCTCTATTCTCTATATATAATATATCTCCAGAGAGTTTTTCTATGTCATCTACAGTAAAAGCATCTGCATCTGCATCTACTCCAGAAGCAATTAATGTTCCAGAAACTCCTCCACCTTGTATAACTTCACCTTCAGTAAATGCTTTAAATCCAGTAAGTTCTGATTGATGAAAATAGAGTTTATCACTATCAACATCATCAATATGTGCTTGTGCTCCGGAAGTTAAACCTGATATAATAACGTCTTTAAATGAGAGGCTTGCTGCAGCTTGAAGTTGAAAATATCTTAAAACCTTTCCACTTGTTCCAGTAAAATCAGAATCACCACCAGCAACTTTAGGGTCTCTTATTAAAGCGACTTGTCTGAAATCTTGGTTAATGAGAAAGTTACTATCTTCAATTCCTTCAGGTTTTGTGTTAAACATTAATGATGTAGATTTAAGATCAATTCTAGGGTCTGATCCTAATCCGCTATCTGGGCCTATAATTGCTCTTGCTGCTGCTCCGGTTCCGCCACCGCCGTTAAATGCTATACTGGCAAAATTATATCCTTGACCCATAGCCATTGTACTATCTGTACTAGAATCTAATTCTATTTTAACAACTGTGCCACCGCTAACAAAAGCAGTTGCAGCAGCTCTTACACCATCACCATTTATTGTTACAGTAGGCGCACTTGTGTATCCAGTACCACCATTAGTTACATTAACACCTATGATTTGTCCTGGAACTGAAGCATCTTGAACTAAAAGCTGTTCATTTTCAAGCAAAGTTAAAGATCTTCCTAGTGTATCAGAATCTAATATTTTTTCTATAGGTACAAAGTTTGCAGATAAATATGAACTTGATCGAGCTCCACCAATAGTATACAAAAATTTCCAAACATATCCATCACTTGTTTTAAAAGGTTTTACTGCTAAAGCATCATCAGTAGGTTTAGTTGGTTTTACTGTTGAAGTATTAATAGTTCCAGTTGAACTTCTTCCTTGTTGTAAGCATAAGTAAACTTGGTTATCTTCAGTTAACACATAATAACTATTACTCGGTATTTGTGTAAAATTATCATCATAACCTTGATATATAGCACCTGAAGTCCAATTATATCTTGGAATAACAAATGATAAGTCAGCTGCAGCTTTTATAGATTGCAATCCTGCTCTTAAATTTCTAATAGCTCTAGGTGAATTTACTGGATCTGGAACGGTTTCACTACTATCCCATTGTTCAGATTTTCCTATTCCAATATAATACTTATGAGTAGAAGAAGAATCTGGAAAATATACTTCTTGAAATACTTCTTGTATTAATTGTTGTTTAAATGTGTTTGTAATAATTGCAGCCATTTTTTATTCCTTTATGATACTGTTACCGCACTTAGACCACCAGTTATGTACCAAGCCGATCCAGTCCAAGTCAGCGTAACTGAGTCATATTGATTTAGAGCAATTGAAGTACTGCTTGCTGAATCATGATTAAAAGTTGCTGGAGTAATTGTTGCAACACCAGCTTGCTCGTTTATAAAAATTTTATATTCTCCTACTGTGGTTCCGTTTGCTAAAGAAACTGATATAGGCGTATTTGATCCACATATTATTAAAGTTGCACTGGTTGGAGCTGCACCACTTGCACTTATAGCTGCAGACGTAAAAGCCAATTTGGCAACTTCAACTGAACCCGTTCCTTTACCAGAAAGTTTTAAATTAATATTAGTATCTCCACCAAAAGCAGATATTATAGGATTACTTCCAGTTGCATTATTTGATATATTAATTTCATTAACTGCACTAGATACTGATGTGAACTTTATTATTTCTGCACCAGCTGTATCATTAATAGCTGTACCAACTCTAGGAGATGTTAGTGTTTTATTAGTAAGAGTTTGAGTAGTATTTGCAAAAACAAATGAATCACTGTCAGATAAAACTGGAATGTTAACATTTCTATCTGCAGAAAGTTCTCCTGGAATTAATATATATTGATGATCAGCGCTTGTGTCATTAATTTGAGGCGTAGTAAGAACTGGAGATGTTAGAGTTTTATTAGTTAAAGTGTCAGTTGTATCTTGCAAAACAATTGTTCCAGTGGCATCAGGTAATTGAATAGTTTTATCAACACTAGTTGGATTTGTTGCCATTAATTTAGTTTCAAAGGCGTCTACACTTGTTCCTTCAAATATAATTGCACCGGTTCCATCTGAATCTTTTATTGTAATTAAGGTACTTAGTGCGTCGCTATCTCCACCAAATTGTGTATAAAGTTCTCTAAAATTAGAATTTATCTTAGAGCCAGCAGATCTCAAAGTATCGCCAGTACCATCATTCGCTGAAGAACCTATATTAATATCTTGTCTTGTCATTTTCTTTCCTAACTAATAGTGTTATTTATACTAGAAAGATGAGTCAGCCTGACTAGTAAATAAATCATTATCCATAGTCTCAAGATTTAATGAGAAATCTGGTGTAGCATTCTCATCGCTATCTCTAATACTACTATCATCAAATGTAAATGAATTCGGCGTAATTACTTGTCTTAATGTATGATATGTTGTATTTAATTGATCTAAAGAAAGATTACCATAGTCTGAAACTAACTCATTTAAATTAGACTGTCTTACGAGTCCACCGTCTGATTCCACTAAAGATGTAAGTTGTGTAAACAATCCTTGCATTGGATTTAATGCTTCTGATACAACAGTTGTGTCTGAACTATCAAATATTGATAAAGGCGCTAAAACAGGATTAACAGCTTCAGCGTCAGATATCACTTGTCCTGCAAAATAAAATCCAGCAGGATGAACATATTTTTTATATAACTCGCTCCAATTATTTACAGATATTCCTGTTTTTATAAGTAGTCCAAACGTTTGAAACAATTCATCATTTTGAATAAACTTTAAAGATTCCACACCAATTTGACTTGCAGAATCACCTATAAAAAATATAGATTCTTTTCCGTATTCAACTTCTGCTCTTTGTTGAAAAAACAATCTAAAGAATTCTTCCATAGAAAATCGACTGCCTTTTAACTTAGTCAATTCTGCTATTCGAGTTGCTGCATATCTTGTATCACTAAAAATATCTCCAGATTTTAAGCCTCCACTTATTTCAGTAATAAGATTATCTAATCTATCTTCTGGAGTTTCTCTGATATCTTTTGTTGCAAAAATTCTACGAGTATCATCACCAAACGCATGAGTTCCATCTGCAGAATCTAAAAAATCATAATATTTTTCTAGAAAAGTAACTAATGTTGGAAACTCTGTAGTATAAAACTCAGGTAAAGCTTCTCTTACTTTTCTAACATTAAAGTTTTTTAATCTTCTTTTGCTATGATAATCTATTGACATTTATATACTTACCGATGTGTTTTGAAAATCTAATATTGCTCTAGATGATGAAAGAGCTGTATCAATGTCTATTACATAATTTCTTAAAGGCTTCATTGTACTCTGATTAGCAGGAGTAACTGTTAATGTTATAGCATTGCCTTCAAATGCAGTTGGCTTAAATCCAACAATATCTATAACTCCTCCAGTGCTACTATAAGATCCAACGTTATCAACTTCAATTGTTCCATCTACAGACACAACTTGCAATTTAAAACTATCATTTTGATTTCTAATAAAACATGTTTGAGAATTAAATGTAAATTGTGTAGATGAAATAACTGGTATTAAAGGCTGAGGCTCGGCTATAGCAACAGGAAAATTAATTCTATATGATTGTGTATTATTGACAATTGGAACAAAATTTTGTTTCATTCTAATATCCATTTTAGAGTTCAATATTGCAGGATCAATTGCATCAATAACTGTAAGTAAATTAGATCTTCTAAATACTTTATCAAATTTACCTAAATTTGCTGTAAAATAATTATTAATTGTTGTCTGGACTATATTTTGAAGAGCTTGAGCTGTTGCATTAGTTAAATCGGGATCTAAATTAAAAGTTGTTTGAACTTCTAATAACGTTTCAATTGGATCTACAAATTCTGTAAATATTGACATTATAGCCATGTTATCACTAAGTTCAATTCTAATATCGTCTTTTACTGTTTGTTGTACATTTGCACTTATATTATCTTTAAATTTTAATCCAACATAAACAACACCGTATATTGGTGGTACAGCATCTGCACCCCCGTATGCAGTAACGTCATCTAAATATGCACCATAGTTTGCTAATATTTGACCTTTATAATCTTCTGCTGTTACTAATCTTCTTTGTGATATAAAAGATATAGGTGCATTTTGTCTTATTGATTCTATATTTTCTTTATATGCTCCACCAGCAGAAGCTGTAACTGTTGTTGTGCTTATGTTATAATCTACTCCGTTAACGGAAAAAGTTGATGTTGGTGTAAATGTAGTAGCACCATTAGCAAGAGTTCCAACTGTTGATAAATAATCTATAACAATTTTATTTCCAGCAACTGGTCTTTTTCCTGTAGCTATACCATTTCCAAATATAATTTCATAATATCCATTAGGCGCTTCTTTAATTTGAAAAAATGTACTATCATCTGTAATTCTTATTGCTTTATTAATATTAGTATAAGTATCAAATAGTGGAGATGAAGCTGTATTAAAAACTCGCACTCTCATTGTTTTATGATCCATTGTTATATCTGGTATCACGTATACTTGAGAATCTCCAGTATCTCCAACAAAGAAAGTTTTAGTTTTTTCTGTACCTTCAAACACAGGTATAGCCTCGCCATCTGTACCATTTATAAACTGATAAAACCCAGTTCCACTATCTACAGCAGTAAAATTTTCACGAGTTTGAAATGTGTAAGTTACTCCTGCAACACTTGACGTAAATTGAGTATTTCTTGGAAGTGTTAATGTTGTTGGTCTATCTGCAGCATCAATTTGAACTGCTAAACTTAATTCTGCTTCTGATGAAGTGTATGATTTAGGTACGTATCCTAAACCTTCAGCTAAAGAGACAACTGAACTTCGAAGTTGAGCAGTGTTTATAAAAGATTCATTTAGTGCAAAATTTGACACTAATCCTGAAAAGTGTGTATTATATGCTAATACATCTAAAATATTACTTAGGCCTGAAGCTTCAAAGTCATAATCAGCAAATTCTGTTTGTTGCTTTAAATAATCTTTTAATCTTGCCTTGATAGTATCAAAATCAAGTTGAGTTGATCTAATGATTGTTGCCATTTATCTTAACCTCGTTAAATTTATATCTGTAGTAACAACTTGACTTGTATTAACCACTTTAAACGTTACAGTTACTTTTATTTCGTGTGAATCTTCTCTTAAATTACTTGTAATATTTAAAACTTCTGCTCTTGG
>Ga0255752_10005923_pt1 | contig 11658 bp, 20 predicted proteins | sample 011ome_25_FD_179952 | JGI IMG/M metagenome (GOLD analysis project Ga0255752, IMG submission 179952) | Coastal salt marsh microbial communities from the Groves Creek Marsh, Skidaway Island, Georgia - 011512CT metaG (version 2) | ecosystem: Environmental > Aquatic > Marine > Intertidal zone >...
AAATATACTGTGAATTGAAACAGATTAGCTTTGTGCTGTTTTGCCATTGACGTTCTCTAGTTCTTGTATTGCTAGGTTGTAACAGTCGGCTCTAAATGTAAATCCGTTCGTCGGATCGACATCCCCCCTGCTATATCGTGTAGCCTTTTTGTAGAACGTTTCCTTTGGTATCTCCCCCAAAATCCAAGCCTTGCTATGGTCTGTGAGAATACGAACGAACACATAGCTGTCACAGTCTTGCTTAGAACCATGTGCGGCTACAGAGCAGTCGTAGTTTGGTGAAGGGGTGGTATTGCACCGCTTGGTCTTGACGTCTACACGTCGGTTTCCTACAATCAGGTCAAAGTCCTTGCTGTTGACAGGCTCACCACCGACGTATTCCTCGACGATTATTTCTCCGATTGCCCCAACGACATTACTAAGACTGCCAGTGATGCTGCCCTGTAGATTACCTACAGAGGCGGCTTTCTTTTTGGCACGAGATAAAATATCAGGCGTTATCTTGATCTGTATCATATTCTTCTCTAGGCAAGTATACTAAAACAAACGAGCCACAGTTTGAACAACTGAGGTTGGTGACCATAGAATGATCTGGATCATCCTCTGTATCATGGTCACCGCCCCAAGTCAAGGCATATGTACAGTGCCAGCAATTCACTTGCCTTCTCCTTCTTTAGCTTCTTTCTCTTTTAGCTTCTGCCATTCTTCATAGCTGGGATGGCTACGAGGTGGGTTGTATTGAACCCAACCATCACCCCGCTTCCAAACCAACTTGCTCATGCTGCGTTCAAGTCCACTACTTCACAGACACCGGCAGTACAAGCTAACTCGCGTGAGCCGCTGGTATTGTCTTCCTTCTCGAAGTCTGTCAGCTTATCCCAATCGATGGCAACGTTATCGTACGTTGCTTTCCACTCCAAGTATTCGTCTCTGTCGATATCTTGGTACGGAGCCTGTTGGTAAGTGTGGTCACTGTGCGGCAAGAAAGATACTCCAGAAGCTACGTCAAAGTTTTCGTAAACCCACGCACCGACTTCCATCCATTCGTGTTCCTTTACCGTGATGGTAACAGATGGCTTGTGCTCACACCAATGCAAGGCATAGGTCTTCCACAGTTCTAGCTGGTCAATAGCTGTCATCTGTGTCCGTGTTACCGCACCATCTGGTGATTTCATCGGAAACGAGAAGACGGTGGTAGAGTCTGGCTTCATCATGTCACGTTCGTTGTGTACGCCAGATTCAATCAAGAACTGTGTTAGCGGGTCTTTGTTATCGCCACGAACAGTACGAATAAAGTAATCATTGTGTCGTGCATGGATTCCACTAGCGGAGTCTGTAAGCTGCGAGACAGTTCCTGATGGCTTGACGCAGGTAATTGCTGCGCTGACAGGAATACCGATCTCTTCTGCGATGCGTCGGTTTGTTTCGACAGCGGTTTCCCGCATCTCTTCTAGCCAACGCTTGCTATCCACATTCTTTGAAAGAACAGGATGATCCATGATACCTGTCAAAGACACACCCAACAAACGTTCTTCTTCTGTGTTCTTCTTCCAGATGTTACGAAGGTACTTGAAGTCCGTCAAGGTAGACTGTAGGGTTCCCAAGATTGTTGCCAAGCGTACCTTATCTTTGAGGTCTTGAAGGGAGTCGGTTTCACGAACAACAACCTCAGACAAGTTGCAAAATTGGTATCCGCGTAGGATGATTTCTGAACAAGGGTTGGTTCCCCACATGTGCCCTGTCTCACGTCGTCCGTTACGAGCAACCTGCTTGTCGGCTGCTTCACGATTGAACATGCCACGCTCACCAGACTTGCTGTCGTACAGGGCAAGCCACTCACGCATGAACGTACCCATCTCAGGCTTAGTCTTGTAAGAAACTGAGTTGTTTGCAAGTGCACGTTGCGGCTCAGACTCCCACCACATGCCAGACTTGGCATGTGCCATTTGATCATCGTTCAAGTTAGACAAGCTAATCAAAGCAGAACGGCGCACACCGCCTACAACTACGATCTCTCCGATCTTACACATGAGGTCATGACACTCAATGGGGAACAAACGTCTGCCTTTTGCTTTCCTGAAGATTTCAACAGTAAAGTTAAACAGGTCTGCAAGAGGCTGCGGACCACTCGCTCTGCCGCCCATAACCTTCAAACGAGCACCAGCTTCACGAACTCCAGACATATCCCACGAAGGAATCTGTCCGGCGTAAAGCAGCGCAATCAATTCGCGCAGTGCCTTTGCCCATCCCGGCTTGCTGTCGCCTACCTTTATCACAGTATCCGAAGTGTTGAAGTTGTCAGATACGACAGGTAGCTTATCTACGTTCTCTCGCTCTACAGAGAAACCGACTCCTGTACCACACATTAAAATGTACATGCACTCGTCGAATGCACGAGGACTGTCTACTGGAATGTAACTACAATTATAGCCGCACACTGCATCACGCTCTAGGGCATCACCGGCAGTCATCATAGCCCTCATCGAAGGCATGACACGAAGGTTGAGGATAGCTTCTTCAAGTTCGTTTCTTAATGAACTATCCAACTTATAGCCGTGCTTATCGTGCACATAAGAATCCATAAAAGAAATGTATCGGGATACAGTCTCATCCCAGTTCTCCCTGCGCTGCTCGTCTTCGATCCAACGTGCGTAGCGTGATTTGTGAATGAATTGTTGGTAGGGTGTAGGCAGCATATTGCTCATTTATCTATTCCTTCTCTAGTCGGTTTTTAATTGTTAATAGTCGGTTTGTGTACCATTGGGCTTTGGAGATGTCTTCGTCTCCGTTTTTGTATCTTTCTCGCCATGTGTACTTGAGGACGTTACCTTTGTAATATCCTCGTAATTCTTCGGGAGACAACGCCGCCTCGATTGCGTCAATGCACTCGATACCTGCTTGATTATAGTGTGGCGGATTATTGACAATATCTACTCCCCCATAAGCCATCTTACCGGCCTGTTCGTTTTCATCTTCCATGTGCTTCATGTACGCCTCGTGTCTCACCGGTTGTCTCCACTACCCTGCAAAGCGTTACGAAGTTTACGGTTATATAATTTGTCTAGGTTCATCTGTGCCACTTCTTCTAGGCTGTAGCCCAAGTCTCGCGCCAAGATTGCAACGTACCATAGCACGTCACCTAATTCTTTTGCAATATCATCCTTGTAGAAAAGATGAGGTTCGCCGTCACGAAGAATCTTCTTTACCTTGTCTGCTACCTCACCAGCTTCTCCTGCCAAACCCAATGCAGGGTAAACAACAGAATACTCGTTTGGATAGATAGCAGTATCCTCTGCTCTCATTTGAAATTCATCTAGCTTCATTGTTCTGTACCAAAATTGACTCTAACCACGTTGCCTTCTACAGTCTTTGTGATGCGAGGGTCTTCTACTCCAGCCTCTTCGATCATCTCTTCTGCAGCCAAGCGAAACTCAATAGAAGCCACACCTCTATCGAATAACTCTTCTGTGTGCATACGAACCATGTCAAGGACACCTTCTTGTATTACCATTGCTGAATCGAAGTCCTCATCGTTTTCGTAAGTCTTATCTGTTGTGTCGTAGGCGGACAAAGTAAACTCATTCTCAGCCGTTGAACGCAAGATGATGTAGTACCGATCTGGCAAAAGCGACATCATTTCTACATTTCTCTGAAGTTCTTCATCATCAATAGCCATTACTTATACCAATCTGTAGGAATAGAGCCTTCTGCCCATATAAATTTATGTCGTTCACACCAAGAAGAGTACGTTGTTTTACTGCCTTTGTAAATCTTATTCGATGCTCTCAAGAAAACAAAACGTATATCTAACTTAGGATGTTGCTTTTTAACTAACAGCATCTTAACTCTGTCGTCTTTAGTCAGGTGTCCTTTTGCTTCTACATATATCTTTGACTTTTCTAGGTAGAAGTCTGGGGTATAGTGTCGAGGTTCTGGTATGTATTGGAACCGCTCTTCTTCGTACTTAAACGGTACAGAGTTTTCTGTTAAAGTTCGAGCAATGTTCAACTCAAACTGCGACCTATATCCTGCTTTTTTCAAAATTCTAGTCCAATCGATTGAAATCTTTTTATCAGATACCCTGCCAGTTTTGGGGATAGTCTTTCTATGTTTGTAAGTTCTGTTGTTAAAGGGTGCATCGGCACACATACATACGCTCCCGCATGAGAAACTCTGCTTATCTTTTGTAATTCTTCTTCTACAAGCTTTATGTCACGAACCTCTGTATCGGCCTGTAGCTGGCCTTCTTTACTGTAGTTGTTGACAAGGGTTAGGGGCAAGCCATTCTCGTGAATACGCATCTGGCATATGCGCCTTTCGCCACCGCTCTTCTTGGTGGACTCTATGTAGATGTGATACAAACTCTTATTCATGTGCATCAAATCTACTTCATAGTTTTTAACAAACAAGTACGGCATTAGAGTTCCTTTTTCTTTAGAGTCGAATACCAAACCTGCGGTGGTGACTTTGCTCGTGACGTTACGCGACTGTGCAAGATAGCATTAGGCCAACAATGGTGTCGATAACCACACAGATTGCATTCGCGTGGTAGCAGCTTGTTGCCTGTCGAAACCAACTCACCTTTGTTCTTGTAGGTTTCTGGAATTGGCTTGTATGGCTTGAATGGTTTCACATCTGGGTTGTTAAGGAACTTGATTCGTTCCGCAGCATCCTTGAGATAGTGTGCCTTGTCTTCTTGTGACCAGTCAGGCACGTCGACTACAGCAACCATACCGCTCGACTTATTGACTACGATCCATCCACCGAACGGCAAACCGACGGCTTCACTGTACAAGAACCCCTGCATCAAGTAACCAAAAGGGTCTTCTTCCTTTAGCTTGTCGTAACCACCCATCCCAGTAAACTTATAATTGAATGCCCAGTCACTTGCAGACTTGATATCCCAGACCTTATCTTGACCTGTTTCATCTCGTAGGATTACGTCGAGGGTTCCTTTTAATTTCTCCCCGCCGATATCTAACTCGACCTGTTTCTGGTAGTCCACGATCTCAACCCCAGCCTCTTGCATAACTGCCATGAGGATAGATTCAGTTAGGTCACCAAACATGAAACGAAACAAGGTATTATATTCCATGTCTTCTTTTACGCCGTGTTTATCCAGTACCTGCTGGCAAAGTGGACGACCCAAACCGGACATACGAAGACGGTACTCACCCCTACTATTAGGACTGAGTTGCTTTACAATAGAGTTTGCACAATCGTTTTTAAATGTTTCGATAGTCTCAGGGGAGACAAAAGCTTCCCCCCTGAGAGCCTTAGACATATAGTCTTGAATTTTAAGCAGCGTCAGCATTGTCAAAGTCCGCTGCTAAATCGATGTCGTCATCGTCAGCGAGAAGCTTTGCTGCATCCCGATGCTGGTTCATAACAGTCTCGTTGTGACCTTTTACAGTCTCAACAAACTTAGCCATCAACTCCTTGTCGTCTGCGCTAATCTCTGGAACTACACCCTTCAAGGTAGGGTTTGGTGTCCAGTAGGTTACGCTGCCTTTCTTGTGACGGCTCGTACCCAACAAGATTTCGCACTTCTGCATAACCTTGTTCTGCTTGCTCAAGTTGTTGATGAAGTCATTCATCGGAATGAAACCAGAACGCTTGAAGTAAGCAACGACAGGTTCGTTATCCAAAACGACCTCATTACCATCTGCGTCCTTAAATGTACCAGACACCTTAGAGTAAAGGATTTGGTTACAGCTTGACGCACGAGAGTTGAGGTAAGCAACATCATCCTTAGACAAACGATCTTCCTCGTCACGAGTCAAGCGACCACATTTGTTTCCACCGTTTGTATCGGGAAACATACCAGACAGTACGGTCTTCTGTACTGACTTGGATGCAAACGTACCGCTTTCCTGATCCCATACGCTGTACTCGAATGTACGAAGGATTGGGCGGATTACCACTTCTTCTGCAAAGATGTAGCGACCATCTACGTACATCTTCCACGATCCACGAGGTAGGCTCTTACCGTCCTCTGTCTCTGCATCGTAGTTGATATTGATTCTAGGTAGTCCTTTTTGACCAGTCTGTTTTACATTCTGACCACTTGCTGCCATCAATGCTTCATCGTTGTCCGCATTCATAGCTGCTACAATTGCGTCCATATCATTTATATTCATTACGTCTGTCCCTGTATCCATGATTTTTCATGCTCCTGTTGTTAGGGTTGTAGACTGATACTACAGGTCTACTTCTGTCAAGTCAAGCCAATTATCACCGATTTTTAATTCTATTCCTACCGGCATATCATAGGCCACATTATATCTTCTAATTGTCTCTTCAGGCAATGACATCATTGCTTCTGTCATCAATTTGATACAGATGTCTTTTTCACTTGGGTGCACATCGACTACGATTGAATCGTGTACAGTGTTGCATATCACAGAAATGAGTTTTCTGTCAACAAACAATCTTTGCAAGCTTACAAGTGCAATCGGCAGCAGATCAGCAGTGGCAAATCCCTGCACCGGATAGTTACAGATTGCAGTCCGATTTGTTGCCGTTCCCCACTTAGTCCAACGTGCGTGAGGGAAAGCATACTGCCTACCACTTGGAAGGGTGATTAATCGCTTCTGGACGGCCTCTCGCTGGAGTTGTTCGTGCCAAGCAGTAACACCTTCATACTTTTCCTTAAAGGCTCTGTAGTAGCGTTGCTGGGAGTCGGTTCCGGTGACACCGCCGTATAGCGGCTTGAAGGTATGTGCCTTTGCTTCTTGTCGGCTGCACCCGATAATACTGGCAGTATAGCTATGAACATCTGTACCCTTCTCCACGTCTATGTATGCTTGTCCGTCCTTTGCAAGAAACCCTGCTACCCGAAACTCTAGCTGCGAGTAATCTCCCTCAAGTATCTTGCCACCCTCGAAACGGCTCTCGACAACCTTCCGTATAGCGAAGGTATTTCCACGTGGCATATTCTGAAAGTTAGGATTGCGGCTCGAAAGACGACCCGTCGCCGTAACACACTGCATAAACTCTGGATGGATAAAACCATTCTCGTCAACATTGTTTTTCATCCCTTCTACAAAGGTGGACAGATAGGTACGCAACGCATTGTAACGTACATAGGCTGTAACAAATTCGTGGGCATCTCCCGACAAGTCGGTTTGTCGGTTTTCTAAAGTAACCTTGTCGGTTTTGAATCCGGCGGATGCCGTATCCATCGGATCACGCGGAACCAACTTGAAGCCAGCAACCTCGCCAGTAGAAACGTAGATAACTCCTGTTCCGCTGCACGGCTTGCAAATACGGATTGCTTTTCCTAATGTGCCATCTTTCTTTAAGGGGCTAACACGACCTTCACCGCGACAGCTACCACACTGGCTACCCCGCGTCTTATATACTACGTCTGTCATCCGGCGAACAGTTGAGTTAAACTCACTGCGCTTCATGCGGGTACGAAGCTTGGGCTTCATAGTCGAGCCACGCATCTCGTGACCCAAGTTAAATATGCGTGACCAAGACGGTTTGTCCTTTACTCTGCGCGAGTACAGCAAGACGCTGCGGTCATCAGGACTGGATAGATTGATTGGTGTATCGCCCATAGCTTCTTTAGCTAAACGATCCAAGCGAACTTCTAGTTCGTCCATCTCCTGTTGGTATTCTATTTCAATCTCGTTTAGGGTTTCAATGTTGATCTTCAAGCCTTGCTGTTCAATACGAGCAAGGGTGTCAGTCATTTCAAGCGAAAGCTTTAATGTCGGTATCAGTCCGGTGTTCATTGAATAGTTCCTCAAAGGTAGTGCCAAAGGCTTCAAGCTGTTTAAGTGCAATCTCTTCAGTAGCAAGTACGTCAGCTTTTCCGTACTCTTCTACTATCTCCCACGGTATGTCGTAGAACGTCTTGCCGCTTTTAAGATACGGCTCCACAAGGTCTTTCTCCTTGCGGGTAACGTCATACTTTTCTGCAAGAGCAGCAAGTCCAAGAGGCCAACGCTGCGACTTGGATAAAATATATTCCGCAACCATCGTATCATAAACGTGTCCCTCGTATTTGAATCCGCATTCTCTGATCCATGACAGATCAAATTTAATGTTTTGTCCCACAACAACGTCAGCCGTGTCAAGTTCCCGCTGGAATGTTTCGGCAGCAAAGTCGTAGGCTGGCTTGTCAGCGTGGGAATAGCAATGATAGTGGACGGTCTTACCCAGCCACTTGTAGCCGATAGAAACGAGTCGGTTTCCAAAATAAGGTAGGGCAGTCGTGCCACCGCTATCCTTGTGTATGTGTGTTGTTTCCACGTCGAAGGTTAAGATGTTCATGTCACTCCTCTGCACTATTCTCTTTTGACCACATAACAAATTGATACCTTCCAGACTTACCCTTGCGCTTTGTATCATTTGTTAATACAAGTCCTTTTTCTTTAAGCTGCTTGTATCGTGCAGTCACTGTGCTGTAACGAAATGAAGGCAGCATTTCAAGAACCTCATCAGATATGCAGCCCTTTTTGCCGAAACTGTCTATGGCAGCTAAAACAATCTTTTCCATCCTAGAAACATTCAATGCTAAAGCTGCTTCACGGCTTGTACTAGGGTCACCTGATCTGTGTAATTTGTAGGCGGGCGTTTCAAATAAATCTTTTTGTATCATTTTTTCTTTCCTTATCTGTTTCAATATAGTGGCAATTTGCACAGAGGATTCTACACTTTCTGATTTCATTTATCAAGTTAGTTAGTTTGTAATCCATCATGTGCGCTATGGCTCGTCTCTTTTCGCTAGGGTACTTGTGATCAAAGTGCAAAGCAACAGGCTGTTCGTTATATCCACAAATCTCACAACCCCTGCCACACTTGTATTTGTCGAGCCAGTACCTTCTGCGCGGCTTGACCGTCATCAATAGTACACACCACGTTCGATATCTATCTGTCCGTTAATCATACCGTGCCAACCATTCAGCTTATTTTTGGATACGCAGATGTGACGTACGGTATTTTCTACCTCACTAGAGCCAGTCTTACCTATACCAATGATGATGTCGGCTTCCCCTGCCTTGCCTGTCCGCGAATTGTCAAGCATCGAATAGTCAATCCACTGCCTGTCGTGTGCCTCATAGCTTGCCTGACTGACAGCCCACATAAGAAGTCGGTTTCGTTTGGCAATCTCACGAGCAACCACATAGGTTTCCTTCAAGCGTTCATCCCCGCGATTGTATTCGCCAGAGATACGAAACTTATCTAACTGGTCACAGAACATAACGTCAGGTTTGTTTAGCTTGGCGTACTCGTCAATCTCTTCAACTGATGTGCCTACAGAATCCATGATGGTAAGCAGCGGGGCTATCTCTTCTTGGTAGCGTCTACCTAAGTCGGTTTTGTTATCGACCATGCCCTGCCGTGTCATTGAAAAGTACGACTGGATAATACGCAGCTTAATCTTTGGGGCTGGCTCTTCGTTAGCCCAATAGGTTACCTTGAACCCCTGCTTAATATACGATGCAGCAAGAAAACAACAGAAGGTTGTCTTACCTACTTCTGGTCTAGCAAACAGGATACCTAAGTTACCACGATCCAACCCGCCAATGTTCTCACTGATCAGATCGTATGTAAAAGGGAAATCTGGATCACCAGCTTCGTCCTCTAGCAACTGCTCAAAGTCATCCTCAACCTTAGTGTAGGTTGTTTTGTCACTGATGCGTCCGTCTTCTACTGTTTCGATGAGGCGGCGCAATTCACCAAACTCCTCACTATCACCAGTAAAAATCTCAATTGCTTTTTCACCGATGACCCGCGCACGATCACGCAGCCAGAAGTTATGTACCAAATCTAGGTGCAAATCGTGATTGTCAGCATTGCCAACATCTAAACGTGCGATGGTGTCGTGTACCTTGTTACGCGCAGCTTCCGGCATAGCAGGGTTACGATCATTGAACAGACTAGCTAACTCGTTGATAGTTAAGTCTTTTCCATACTTAGTATGCGAATATGTCAACGTGTCAAATATGTCACGCATCTCTTTTTCAAACATCGACCTGTCAACAATGTTCTTTACGCGACTGAAGAAGTCGGCATTGAGACAGAAGCCAAGTATCTGTCGGTCAATCGATGTGGGATCGTAAGAAGTCATCTAGTTCTTCCTTTGTTAAGTTTTTTAAATCACGGCTCAAGACCATGAGTTTAGTTGGAACTTGTCGGCACAGTACCTTTACCATGCTAACGGCTTTGTCAGTCGCGTCTTTGTCAAGCGCAACAAACACACGCTCGTACCTACGCAACATCTCTATATGCGGTTCTAGCAGATTTGTACCTAACAAGGCAACCCCTGTCGCTAGTGCAGAAACTGAACAAGCACTGGCGCAATCTTCGAGGACAATAGCCGTACTACTGGAGCCACAATAAAAAGGTAAGCTAGAATTTCCATATCGATACCACTTCGGGTTACGTCCATCGATGGCTCGTCCGGCAGCATCGACAACATTGTTTCCGTTTTTAACTACATACGCCACTCTATTACGCTTGAAGTCGTAGCGAATGTCAGCCCGACCTGCAAGGTACGCATCGTACGCATTCACAGATTTTACATAAAGTTCAGCGTCTAAGTTACGAGAAAGGCTAACAAAAGTGTTAGGCAATTCAAATTTTGTCAGCGTGTCTTTTGAAATTTTTTGCTCTTGCTTTTTCATTGCAAGCTTTGCAAAGTCGCGTGTCAACGAAATACCTGTCCGCCCTGACACGTTACAGTCAGCGTGAAAACAAAACCAAAGACGTTGCATTCCGTCATCGTTTACGCTAAAGGTATTCTTCTTGCCACACACCGGACAGTCGGATCGATACCGACCCATCGGCTGAATGTCAAGCGACTCTACATACCCTTGTAACCAATTGGGTGATTTCATGTCGGTTTCCTTTGTCTAGTTACAAACTAATAGTCGACAATTAACACCTAGAAAAAACTATGTCAACTGCATTTTTATGATTGACAGTGCTTGACAGGCTGTGCTACTTATCTATTAACCATCCCCTATGGGAGAAACCTAAATGAATATTATTAATAAAATAAATCCTATAGCTAAACTATTAAGGGATAGTAAGTATAGTAAGAAAGTTATCCCTAACAAAAAGAAATCTAAAAAAGATAAACTATCTGAAAAGGAACTTAGGGATGCCAAGACCAAACAAGATTTTGGAACCGACTAAACAATATAACATTATGTTGAAAGTCGAACAATATAATAAGTTAGCTGAAATAGCTACTATTATGCAAAAGTCAGCCTATGAACAAGTATCTGTTGCAGACCTGATCAGGGAATCTGTTGATATCTACATCGAAGCTTATGAGGAAGAAGATGAAAACTAAAAAACTTGAAGTAGAAGTAATCGAACGCAGCGACAAGATGTGGATGCTATGTATTCCGGCATCGTCTGTTCGCATCGGGGAAACTGATCGTGACCTTGTTAAAAAGAAGGTTTGTGTAGATTACTTGCGGCACGTTCCAATTTTTATTGCAAAAAGTCGGTTTGATTGCAAAAAGTGGCTTGACGAACACCAAAACGTCGTGGTAAAACTAGGGACACTGTACGAAGTAGCATAACACAGTGTAACACAAAGGGCTGGTTACCCTTTGTTGTTTCCTTTGGTTGGTTGGGAGCGAGGTCAGATTTATTTCTGGCCTCGTTTCTTTTTTTTTATTGAAACCCCTT
>Ga0255752_10005924_pt1 | contig 11657 bp, 10 predicted proteins | sample 011ome_25_FD_179952 | JGI IMG/M metagenome (GOLD analysis project Ga0255752, IMG submission 179952) | Coastal salt marsh microbial communities from the Groves Creek Marsh, Skidaway Island, Georgia - 011512CT metaG (version 2) | ecosystem: Environmental > Aquatic > Marine > Intertidal zone >...
GGCTAATGCCGCCTTCAATGCTCTGAAATCAGGAGTAGAGAAAGGGAAAGAACTGCAAGATATGGCGGGGACTTTGGCTTCATTCTTTGAGGCAAATGAGCAAATATCTGAAGCTAGTATTGAGGCTCAAGAAGTATCGAATACTGCCAAGATGGTGGCAGGGAAATCCATTGAATCTCAGGCAATGGAAGTGGCACTTGCAAAGCAACGAGTTGCTAGACTAGAAAAGGAACTGCGCGAATATCTCATATACACGGGACAAGGTGATCTTTACCGGGATATGCTGAAACAGCGCAGAATAATTAAGCAGCGCAGATTAGAAGCCGTGAGAGCCGCAGCAAAACGCAAAAGCGACATGATTGACATAGTCGTTGGAATTGTTGCGGTTGGTGTAGTAGTTGTAACATTAATTGGCATGGTTTACTTTATTGCAAAAGTGAATGCCGCATCGGATTATTATTTAGATGTTTATTATGGCAACTTATACTTGGCAAATCACTGACGTAGCCAAAGATGCACTCTGACATCGACACGATTAAGGAAAAGATACGTATCCTCTTTGAGCTGTGGAACAACAAATGACTGAAAAAGAAATTGAGATATTGATTGACAGAGCTGCTAAAGAAGGTGCTAGACAAGCACTTCGGGACATTGGGCTGTCTGACGCTGAAGCGTATGATGATGTCAAAGAGTTACGGTCTTTGCTGGAGACTTGGCGCGACACCAAAAAGACTGTAGGGCAGACTATAGCCAGGATGATAACTACCGCCTTATTAGCTGCATTGGCTACTGGCGTGTGGATGAACTGGGGTGGTAAGTAATGCTTAACTTGATAGGCACTCTAGTTGGCCCGGTAACAGCTATACTAGATAAATTTGTAGAAGACAAAGACCAGAAAGCACAGCTTGCTCACGACATAGCTACAATGGCTGAGAAACACGCTCACGAGGTTGTACAAGCACAGTTAGAGATTAACAAGAAAGAGGCTGAACATCCCTCTTTGTTTGTGTCAGGATGGAGACCAGCAGTAGGCTGGGTCTGTGTAATAGGCATGGCTGGTAACTTCATCACAATACCTTTTACTAATATGATACTTGAGATAGCTGGCTATGATGTTTCTCTGCCGTTGATTGATATGGAGACTTTGTTGCCTGTACTGTTGGGTATGCTTGGCTTGGGTGCTATGCGTACTGTAGAGAAAGTTAAGCAGGTTGAGAGGAAATAGTCATGGCTACTGATGCTGAAGTTAGAGATGCTCTTAATCGGTTTCCCGGAGCCTCTGAACAGAAAATTCAGAAGGCAATGAAAAGATATGGTGTTAGCCCTGCGCAATTAGCTCGTGTTAGAGCGCAGATGGCTGCGGAAGAAGCCGCTGCTGCTGAAGCAGAGAGACAACGCCAAGCTGAACAAGCTGCCGCTGCTGAAGCAGAGAGACAACGTCAAGCTGAACAAGCTGCTGCTGACAAAAAAAGACGACAAGATGCTGCTGAGGCAGAAAGAAAACGTGAACTAGAAAGAGCTGCTGGAGCTGCTGGAGTTTCTGCGAGTGCTATTGGACAAGGCGGTGGTTTAATAGGTAGTGCAGCAGCAGGTTTAGCTGCCTCTGCTTATCTTTTTTACAGGGGCTTATCAGATAAGAAAAAAGCAGAAAGCCAGAAGAGAGATAACCTATTCTACTTAACTCTGGATGAGATGCGTAAGGCGGGTGAAGATCCTTATGAGATGTACCCAGTCGATCTGTTTGATACGAGCAAGTATTCAGACATGGCTGGTCTTCCTACTAGCGGCTCCCCAGAAGAGATGCAGAGGGCTGCTATAAACGGAGCTATCTATAACTGGAGAGAAAGAAACAAAGACCTCGTTCAAGCAGCTTACGATACTTTTGTAAAGACTGGTCTTGACTACGCTGATTACAAAAAAAGACAAGAAGAAAGTGGTGAATTTGCCGACTATGAAGTCGTAACTATGCCTACTGGCTATGAAGGCGAGTACACAGATGTTAATGGTACTCGTTGGGGCTACAGTGACTCAACTAGAACTAAGTGGATTATATCAGAAACCGAAGAAGAAGAAGAAAATTTAGGTGGGGACACAGACTTAACTGACAATGGCGGCAATAGTGCTGCCGCAGAGCTTGAAAGAGAACAAGCTGTTAACGCTGTTAAAGACTGGCTAGAAAGAAACCCTAATGCTACAGCAGCAGATATACAAGCAAGGCTTGATAAGTATGCAGAGCAGGGGATAGATGCTGAAGGTATTTTTGCAGAAGCTACAGGTGGTAAGAATGTTAATGATTATGTAGCAGAAAGAGATGCTACGGGACAACCTGAACCAGAGCCTGAAACAGAGACTGAACCAGAGACTGACGATAATATAGACCCAGAACGTCCGTGGCTATTTCAGAATGGCGTGTTTACTAATCGTGTTACCGGAGAAGTTATAACACCAGCAGACCCCTCACTTTATACAGAGGGTGAGTATTACAGTGGAGCTGGTTCAGAGGGTATGAATCCTGACCCGGAATTTGATGAGGAGCGAAGGCAGGCTATACTTGACTGGATAGACCTCAACCCCAACGCTACGATTGAACAAATACGTAGAGCGATGGAAAATAACAATGTTACTGATGAAGAGTTTAAAAACGCTACTGGAAAGACTCCAGAAGAAATAGCTGGTGATACTGATACTGGCACTGATACAGACACCGATACTGATACAGACACTGATACTGATACAGACACTGATACTGATACAGACACCGATACTGAATGTGGTGAAGGTTATCACTGGGATGAAGCATCTCAGAGTTGTGTCCCAAATGATACTGGCGGTGACGGTGATGGTGACGGTGATGGTGATGGCGGGAATGGCGTCCAATGCGGTGAAGGCTATCGTTGGGATGAAGCATCTCAGAGCTGTGTCCCAAATGGTACTGGCGGTGGTGATACTGAATGTGGTGAAGGCTATCGTTGGGATGAAGCATCTCAGAGCTGTGTTTTAGATGGTGAGGGCACAGGTGACGGAACTGGAGACGGAGCTGGGGACGGTACTGGAAACGGGCTTGGCGGTCTTTTCTCAGGAACCAGAACTACAGACTCTATTTTAGGAGCAGACTTACAGAAAATTGATGCCAACATTCCTGTTATTGGACAGCTAGTACAGTACCCCGGTTATCAACCAATTCAGTATTTGCTGCAAGGCATATCACAGAGATACAAGGTATAAAATGACATACTTGAATTTAGTAAACAACGTACTAAAAAGACTTCGTGAAGCAGATGTAAGTACCGTAGCACAGAACACTTACTCTGCTATGATTGGGCAGTTTGTAAACGATGCCAAGGAGTTTGTAGAAGACGCTTGGGACTGGTCTGCTCTGCGTACTACCATCGTTGTTTCTACAACAGCAGACGACTATAGCTACTCTCTGACTGACTCCGGGATTAAAGACAAGCTGCTGGATGCTGTCAACGATACCTCTAATCTCAGGATGATACAGGACTCTAAAGCTCGCTTTAACGAGAGACAGTACATATCCACTGCTGCCACAGGCGCACCTCTGTACTTTACCTTTACAGGTGTTGACAGCAACGATGACCGTACTATTGATGTGTACCCTACGCCCAACGGTGTGTACTCTCTGCGCTTTGATATGGTTGTAAAGGAAGATAAGCTCTCTGATGACAATACAGACAGTGCGCTTCCTCCGAGTCCTATCATTCACTTGGCAGTGGCAATGGCTGTGCGTGAGCGCGGTGAGACAGGCGGTACTTCTACACAGGAGTATTTTGCTATAGCCAATAAGAGCCTGTCAGATTCCATAGCTTTGGACGCAGGACATTTCCCACACGAGACTGAGTGGAGAGCCGTTTAATGGCACAGCAGTTACAGAACATTACCATTGCAGCCCCCGGCTTCTTTGGCTTAAACACAGAAGATTCTCCTATTGGATTGAGTCCTTCTTTTGCTTCTGTCGCAGACAACTGTATTATTGACCAGTATGGTCGTGTTGGAGCTAGAAAAGGTTACTCAAGAGTAACTACCAACGGTGCTTCTGTGCTAGGCGCAAGTGCTGGCCTAGAGATGATACATGAGTACAAAGACTCTGACGGCAATAAAGTTATACTGTCTGCTGGCAATAACAAGATATTCTCTGGTACTACTACGTTAGTTGACGAAACTCCTTCGCTGTATAGCATTACAGCTAACAACTGGAAGGTAGTTAATTTTAATGACCACGCTTACTTTGCACAGCGAGAACATGAGCCTTTAGTGTACTCAGACCACGCTGGTGTAGTAGAGGCTATGTCCAGCCATGCACACGCTACAGGCATACCACCAGAAGGCAACGAGATACTCGGAGCTTTTGGTAGAATATGGATAGCTGACTTTGCTACTGACAAATCTACTGTTTACTGGTCTGATTTGTTAAACGGCTCAGGCTGGTCTGGTGGCTCTTCAGGCTCTATTGATGTAACAAAACACTGGCCTGTAGGCTACGATGAAATAACAGCTCTCGCAGCACATAACGGGTTGTTACTGGTATTTGGTAAAAACTCTATACTTATTTACGAAGGCGCAAACAGCCCTGCTACAATGACTTTAGCAGACACAATCAGTAATGTAGGTTGTATTGCTAGAGATACAGTACAGAACATAGGTACTGACTTGTTATTTCTCAGTGCCAATGGTGTCAGGTCTTTGGCGAGAACAATACAAGAAAAGTCTGCGCCTTTAAGAGACATCAGTAAGCAGATTAGAAACGACTTGGTTACAACACTTGCTTTAGAAGGTGGTAACATTAAGTCTGTTTACAGCCAAGAAAATGCTTTTTATTTAATAAACTTCCCAAGCATAGACGTAGTGTATTGTTTTGATTTAAGAACACCTATGCAGGATGGCAGCTATAAAGCTACTACATGGAGTCATATTGCTCCTCTGTGTTTTCACAGGATTGAAGACGGTACGTTATACTTCGGACACTCATCAGGAATTACTGAGTATGAAGGCTATAACGATGACGGAACTCAATACACATTAAGCTACTTTAGCAATCCTTTAGACTTTGGTAGTCCTGCTAATTTGAAGTTTCTTAAAAAGTTTACCATTACTATTATAGGTGGGCAGAACACAAATGTTGTTCTTAACTGGGCGTATGATTACAGCACAGCCTACACTAAACAGACTTTTACCTTCGGTGGTAAAAAAGTAGCAGAGTATGGTATAGCTGAATACAATACAACAGATGCAGAGTATTCTGCTAGTATCATTATTAACACTAATGGCTTTAATGGAACAGGTAACGGTACTGTGGTGTCTATAGGTATTGAAGCTCTTGTGAATGAAGCCCCATTCTCAATACAGAAAATAGACATTCTAGCCATGCTCGGCAGATTAATATAAAGAGGTGAAATAGTCCAATGACTCGAGAAGAATTTTTAGACATGCTTTCAGGTGCTGGGGCGTTAGGTGCTGGCTATGCAGTCTCTGAAGATTTAGCCAGTAGACAAAGAAAGTACGGACAACGGGCTATGAATCAGGCTCGAAGGCTTGGTACTGAGTTAGCTGACGCAGCTTCAGGGGCTTTTAAACCGTTTACTGTTAGCACAGGACTCGGCCCCGGCTTAACTGTAGGTCAGGAAGGCATCTCAATGCAGATGTCTGACCAGATGACAGCAGATACCAAAGCTCTGGCTCGTAGAGGCGCACAGCAGTTACTGTCTGCTACCGGAGCAGACCAGCTTCAGTCTGAACAGGAGCGTCTACAGTCTATGCTTCTGGGTCAAGGCATAGGACAGGCGCAGCAGGACATATATAGCCAGCTACAGGCTATGAGACAGCCTCAAGAGGAGCGTGATCGCCTTGCGCTGGAAGAGCGTCTGTTTGCTCAGGGCCGTTCAGGTGTCCGTACAGCGCAGTATGGAGGAACTCCTGAGCAGTTAGCTATGGAAAAAGCTATACAGGAACAACGGGCTGCTGATGCCTTTACTTCCCGTGGACAGGCTGTAAAAGAGCGTGAAAGCACGGCTGGTCTTATAGCTCAGGCGTTAGGGCAAGGTAGAGCTAACCAAGCTTTACAGGCTGAACTTGGTTTTGGTGGGGTACAGGCTGCCTTCTTGCCGCAACAGCAAGCACTTAGCTTATTGGCTGGTGGTATGCCATTCTCTGAGTTAGCTACTCGTGCTGGTCTACAGGGTGTGTCTGCACAGGGTGAATTACTGGGAGCAGGTCTACAGGGTCTTTTAGGTGGTCAGGCAGCTTCAGCCGCTACACAGCAGCAGTATTTACAGAATCTGTTAGGCGGTCTGTTTGAGACACCTGCGGGGGAAGGCGAAGAGAGTCTCTTGCGTAAAGCTCTAAGAGACATTTTTCAATCAGACATAGAATAAGTAACTATAGGAATTAAGACATGGCTATTGATTTAGTTAATCCCGGTGCGCCTTTATTGAATCTCAGGGGAGTTACTGACGTAAGACAACCTGCTGCTTCACAGGCTAAAGATGACGGTATGCTAGGCAATCTGTTAGCAGGTTCTACTGCGCCTATGACACAGCAACAGAAAATGCGAAGGGATATTGGTGGCTTGTTTGGTATAGATACTCGTTCTCCTATGGAGAAACTACGGGAGCAGTTGGCTGATATGCCTCTTACTACTGCTGCTGATTACGCCAATGCTGCGCAGGCTGCTAAAGACTTGGGGCTGTCATCACAGGCAATACTTTTAAGTAAGAAGTCTGCGGAGCTAGGCGAAACAGAAGAAAAAACTAGACTTTCTATTCAGCAACAGCAAGCTAAAGTATCTGCTGGGGTTGCTAGAGTACAGTCTGTAGCAGATAGTATAGAAGACCCCGCTACTAAACAAAGACTATACGGATTACTTCCTCAAATCGCTTCTCTTGACTTAACTGGAGATGATATAGGTAAAAGCATAGACGACATACTAGAACAAGAAAGAGAAAGTAAATTGTCTCCAAAAGAGAAAGCTGACTTATACAAAGATTTTACTCCTGAAAGCATTGCTGCTTATGAAGCGGGTACTGGTAGTTTAATATCAAAAAAGAAAGACATAGAGCTTACAACTGATATTAAAAATATAATGTTTGCTCTTGGCACAGCAGACGAGAATGACCCCAGAGTTAGAAGTGCGCTAACTGCCCTTAATAATTCTAAAGTAAAAGCCAATGAAGGATTAACTCCATTGCAAGAAAGAACAGAAGTTGCTAATTATATTACTAGTCTTCCTGACTACACTACAGCTACTGAACAATATAGCAGGGCGCAGAGTATTATAGAATCAATACCAACTGTTGAAACAGAGCCTGGGGGCTATCAATTGATTGCAGCAACGATGGGACAGCTTTATGATAACGACTTAAGAGCTGTGGCTGTAGTTGATAAATTTTTAGCACAGAAAGACATTGGCACTAAGCTAGAGGATTGGATTCTTACCAATTTTACAAGCATCCCTAGTCAAGAGAGTATAAACACTCTAGAAGAACTTGCAGAGACAATGAGAACATACTATGAGAGAGACTTGAATCAGAAGATTAACTCAGCCAGTGGTCTTTTCTCAGAAGTTGTTGACAATGCGACTATTAAAGTGGTGCAAGAGTCTTTAAGAACTGCTGCTGGACTGCCTTCATCGACTGCTCTGCCAAGACAAACTGACCCTGACGAGAATCAACCGTCTAGCGCAGATATGTCTGACGAAGAACTTTTAAATCTTTATCTTTAAAACCAAGGATAGATAGTAATGGCTGATTACAATTTAACGCAGCTAAAGACAGCTCTTAGAAATGCACATGAGCAAGGAGATACGCAAGCTGCTCAGCGTATAGCTGCTATTATAAAAACCACTGAGGATCAAGGAGCTGCTTCTTGGTCTTCAGGGAATCCGTATGATAATGCTGTGAACGAAGCAGGTACTAGTTTTATCAGGGAGCAAGCAAAAATGGGGCTTGCTGATTTAGCTTTCAACGCTGTTAATTTAATTTCTCAGCCGTTAGCTGCAATTCTTTTTGATCTACCAGCCCCTACTCAGGAGGACATTTCTGGCAATTTAAGCCGTGAAGAAGTTAAAAGAAGGGAGCAGGAATATCAGATTGCTATAGAGAACTCTAAAAAGGAGTTTGCAGAAGACTTGCTAGATTATGCTGAGACTGTGCCTGATGGAACCGCAGAAAAACTAGCTGGGTATGCAGCAAGAACTGTTGTAGGAGACCCGATAATGTCTGTTGTGGGAGCAAAAGGAAAACTTGGTGTGTTAGCTGAGTTAGCTTATAGCGGTTCCTCTGCTTTTTTTGGAGCTGCTGGTGCTGAAATGGCACAGACAATTAGCGAACGGAAGGAACTCAGTGAAACATCTAGTAAGGCTTTGTCTGCTGTTATGTCTACTGTGTTTGGTATTGGTGGATATACTGCTCCCGGAGCTGTTGTACGAGGAGGTAAGACTGTTTTAAGTCCCCTTACTAGAAGTAGCAGAGAAACAAAAAAGGCTTTAGAAAAAATAGATGAAGCATCTTCTATTATAGCGGACTCTCAAGTAAATACTATGTTGAGGAAAGCAGTTTCAGAGAATCCAAAGTTAGGTGACGACATTAAAGTGGCGCAAGCTCTTGCTGATTTTCCTGAGTTACTGCTTCCACTTTCTGCGCTTGCTTACGACAACCAGATAATAAAGAAGAATGTAGATTCTTTAATGCAGAGCAGTGCTGAATTTAGAGGACAAGTAATTAAGAATTTAAAAGAGAACACTGAAGTAATTAAAAAGAGGGCTGAGCAACTTTTTGGTGAAAGTTCTCTAGAAGCTATTGAGAAGAATCTTTTAAAATTCAACAAAAATTATGGCTCTAGTATTAACAACGTACAGAAAAGAATAAACAAAATAGATGACGCTATCGAAAGGACAGCCAGTAAACTACGGTCAACAGAAAACTCTTTAGTAATAGGCGAGCGTACAAAGAACCTTCTGGATGCAAAGATAAAAGCAGTCGGGGAGAAAGCCGGAGCAAAATATAATTTTGTGTTAGACAAGTACGAAGACCTCGGTGTAAAGATGCCCGGTTCTTCTGTTAAGAAGATACACAGCATGGCTGAAGACATGAAAACTGTTAATGCTTTCCAAGACATGCCTAAAATTGTACGAAAAATAAAAAGAAGTTTCTCTCCTGAAGTTAAAGTCATTGATGGTAAAAAGTACCGCGTCTTTAAATCAGTATCTTTAAAGGATGTGGACTCTCTGAAAAGAGAGATAAACAAAACAATTAGAACTACTAAAGACGATCTCAAAAGAAGCACTTTGAGGGATTTAAAAACAACTCTACAGGAACAGATATACAACACTGACCTCAACTTTGCTAAAGAATACTTTGGTGTAGACGAGTGGTACTACAAAAACGCTGGCATCCCTCTTAACTCTCAGGGGCTAAAAACTCTAGATGCAAAAAAGTTTGCTGAAGAAGCAGGGAGTCAGCTTCTGAAGAAGGAGATTGCTAGAGATTTCTTAAACTATACTGGTGAAGATGGTGTTCCTATTGTCAGAGAGGCTTTGTTAGTTAAGTTAGGGGACGCTGCTTTTAAGAAAGATGGTTCTTTTAGTCCAGAGGCGTATGCTTCTTTTTTGAATAAGAATAGAGAAACTATAAAGAGCGTTCCGGGTTTTGAAAGACAGTTAGCCGATATAGGAAAAACATTGGATTCTTACATCGCTACTAGAAACAGACTTAATGAAGACTATGCGCGAGTTTCTAAAAAGCTCACTGATAATATGTTCTCTGCTGTCTTTAAAAAAGGAATAGACAGCGTAGTAAATGATATTTTAAGTAAACCTGAGTTAAGCAATAAGTATTTTGAAAGTTTAAGTAATTTAACAGCAAATGAATCAAGAGCTGCTAAGCAAAGTGTCAGAGCTGCTTTGTTAGCAAAAGCTCTAGATAGCAAAAATACTATAGAATACTTAAACAGAAATAAGAATGCTTACGACAAGTGGATGGGGGAAGGCTACGCTAAAAAGATAGAAAAGCTGGGGAAAGCCTCTGACATTATCAATAGAATAAAGCCAGAGAACATCCCTTATGGGTTTTCGGCTAAACAAGAAGACATCTTATCAGAAGCTACTGGCTCTTCCTTTCCTATGATGGGTTCTCTTTTTAGGGATAGGATAAGCAGTGGCTATCAGAAAATCTCTATTGTGCTTTCCCGATTCTTCTCAAAGAAAACTCACGATTCTAGAGACAAAGCCCTGTCTGATCTTCTGTTAGACACAGAGGCTGTAGATTCTATTACGAAGGTAGCAGATGCCTATAAAAACAACATGCTCAGTACAGAGGACGTTATAAAGACGCTCGGAATCGTAGGCCTTAAGACAATAAAAGCTGGCTACATTGGTTTGGAAGCAGCGGAAACTGTTGAGAAGGAGACTTTAAAATAATGGCTAAAAGCAGAACAAAGTCAGTATACTCTACTGAAAGAAGGCTAACTACAAAGCCTACAGAGGACAGGGCTAAAAAAACCTGCCTAGCTACCACAGGAGATGTATGAGTAACTAGACAGGCTGAGGAGGACGCTGTGAAAGTCTAACGCTTTCTTGTGTTCATATTATAACGTATCTAGCAGTCTGTCAAGATACCATCTAGCTTTTTCTAAATCTTGCTTGGTCTTTCCTTTGTACATACACCGCCAGAGATACTTCAGTGTATTCCCACGGCAGTATCCCCTGAACTCTTCATCACTGAGCGTAGCCTCGATTGCATCTATGCACTCTACTGCGCCAGTGTTGTAGTGTGACGGGTTGTGGACTTCCATTGACAGTGAAGTTTCTTCTAGTATCTTCTTACCTACTTCAGCCCACTCTTCTTCTGTAGCATCGTCTATAGAATCCTTAACTACTTCCCACTCACAGTCAGGCAATAGCAAAGGACACTGCCCAATTACGGTAGCGTATACCTTCTTGCCTATGTCATTAACGATGATGACATCCCTGTCTCCTTGGTGCAGAACATCATACTCTTTACCTTCTGTTAGTGTGCCTACTGCTATTCCTGTTGCTTTAATCTTCACCGTACTTTCTCCTCAAGTAATTCATAGACACGGGCATCTCGTCAAAGCTCCCGTTGTCTACCTCGTTAAACATCCAAACGCCTGACCATGAGCCATTGGTTTGTGGTGTCAAGTAGTCCTCATCGTGCTGGTAGAAGATACCTGCAAAGAGTCCTGTCACTGGCGTACCGTCACCTCTCCTGCCAAACGCTATGTCTCTGTCCTGTACGTGGCCTTGTACACAGCTCATCATCTTCTTCTGTAGAAGCAGTTTAGCATTTGACACAGGACGACCCATAACACCGCTAGTGAAGTAATGGCTATAAACGATACCATCCACAACGACAGGCTCAAGAAAGTCATGCACTTCCCAGCCCATCTCTTCAAGACTAAAGTCTTCATAGCTCATCAGTCCCTCTAGTTTAGCATCGGACTCTATTGCTCTTTGTATCCTGTTCTCGTGGTTGCCTAAACAGAACACCATACGCGGATTCCATAGCTTACGCTTACCCTTCTTCAGCCTCTTCTGTTCCTTCTTGATAGGCTTCAAGAACGCTTCCATCCCTGCTACCCCTGCCTGTATGTCATGGGCGTACCTCCTGCCTTCAAAGGACTTCTTA
>Ga0255752_10005932_pt1 | contig 11643 bp, 10 predicted proteins | sample 011ome_25_FD_179952 | JGI IMG/M metagenome (GOLD analysis project Ga0255752, IMG submission 179952) | Coastal salt marsh microbial communities from the Groves Creek Marsh, Skidaway Island, Georgia - 011512CT metaG (version 2) | ecosystem: Environmental > Aquatic > Marine > Intertidal zone >...
GTCTGGGTCATCTCTTCAGACGTGCTAATAGGAAATTCGTTTAGACAACTACCTATAAACATATTTAATTATACACATATTTAGGGTTAACCGTAAGAAACTCATTCATATCTCTGCTTGGTCGATAGGTAATTCTTACGAACTTCGTCAGCAGTTAATTCTTTAGAATAGCAAGAGACATTTGATATTTTACCCTGAAAATGTCTAGTGCTATTATAACCCACACCAATATAAAAACTGCCAAAACTAGTTGCCCAACGACTAGAGTTAGTAGATATGGAGGCGCTTTTAAATCCGTTCATGTATCCAGTCATTCTGTTATTTGATTTACTCCATGTCGCCGCCATATTGTACCAAGTATTTTCCGATAACAAACCATTAACTAGACCGTCTGTTGAATATTGAAGAAAATCATAAGTGCCGGAGTCATTTCCTTTTATAACCCCAAACGCATTACCCCCATAATTATCATATTGCTCAAATCTAACACCAGCATTTCCATTTGTTGCGTAACTGGTGTGGAGTATATTTCTATAGTTTTGGACAGAAGTAGAATACATCCAGAAAGAAATACAACCATCGTCAGGCATTGCGCCAATGTTACCAAAATGTACGGTCTCATTGGTGCCATCAAAATTAAACACGCCGCCATAATCATTACTAAAATTAGAAGCGTCCATATTATTTAGTCCGCCGCCATTCCCACTAACCATATCAGTCCAAGTCGTCCCCGTTCCGGGATAACTGCGCTTGCTACCCGCATCTACAAAAAACATAAGGCCGTCTTCGACAACATCAGGACCAGAACTGCATCCCATTATTCGTACCTCCCTTTTGTTGCTTCATAGTTTCGCCTGATTTCATCAGCCGTGAGCGCGCGGTTGTAGATCGAGACGCTTGCCATATTGCCGTCAAACCACTCTTGAACTGAAGCGGTTGTATTATCTTCACCAATCGTCCAAGGATAATTATATGCTCCAATAGTGCCGCTAGTATTTGTGGATGCTAGTTCTTGAGCGTTCTTGTAGATTTTGATTTTTGAATTTGCTTGACTAAAAGTCCCAACATAGAACAACCATTTAGCTTCCAGAACAGAGTCTGCTTTAGCCTGATAATAAGTATTAGATGAATTACTAATACCGAATCTAGCACCATCGACGCCAGTAACGCCGTAAGTATCAAGTACGACAATGCCTGCTGTCAGGCCGGTGCCGAAATATCTAGATACCAGTCGAAAAGGCGATTGCGCTCCAGATGGCACATAAGAAGGCTTAAACCAAACGCAAATAGACAGAGCGCTTTGTGCGTCAGATAGAAAATTTCCACAGTTTACTTTTTCATTAGTTCCGTCGAAAGTCAAACTTCCACCGTTATCGCTACTAAAATTAGAAGCATCCATATTATTTAGCGTACCATGATTCCCGTTCCCAGAGCGGTCGGTCCACGTAGTCCCCGTACCCGGATAACTTCTAGCGTTAGCCGCATCTAAACACAGAACCAAACCGTCTGTAACAATACGAGGACTGTGACCCAAACCCATTACGGCATTTCCTCCATTGGTTCCCACCAGACTTGATCTTCCGCATTAAGAATCGCCAGAATCTCGTCGTGCGAGTATTCTTGGCTCTTGCTGGGGCAAGCCGTTACACTTGAAGGCATGTCGCCCTCATACTTTACAAAGGTCAAGGTGCCGTCTACACTGAACCTCAAGGTCTCTGCGGACGTTTCCATAACCTGACTAAAATCAATTAGCGGCACGTCGTCCGCTGAAATTACCACGTAATGTCTGTGGTCAAACTGATCGTGACTCATATTTATTCTCCTTAACGATACCTTTAGTTGCTTGATGAAGCGTCGTAGTTCCGTATGCGATACCCATTATGCGTACCTCCCTTTGGTGGCTTCGTAATTTTGGAGGACTTCTTTAGCGGATAGGGCGCGGTTATAAACATTGACAGTAGAAATCCTTCCAGAAAAATAGAACCCATTGCTAGGCCCCCAAGACCCCACGGAAAGACTCCCGCTATAAGTTTTAGAGCCGCCTATGCTTGTGGTGTCTGTATTTATTCCATTTAAATACCCATTGGCTATAGAACCGTCATATGTAGCTGTATAATTATACCAAGTATTAGTATTTATAAAGGCTTGACTGGTAAGAGCATTTTGACTATCACCAAATCCCCAATGAGCAACTAAACTTCCACTTCTATAGTATTGCTCTATGTAAAACCTATCGTATGTACCCTGACCAAAAATCAATCTTTGGTTTGTAGTTGATGGATAAAACCAAGCAGATATAGTTGCTGGATTACCATTACCAACAAGAGTGGCTGGATTTACACCAGTGTCAACCCTGTCGTTGGAGCCATCAAAAACAATACCCCCACCATTATCACTACTAAACGTAGGACCGTTTGTTAAGGTTCCATCATTTCCCCCAACCTTGTCAATCCACGTAGTTCCACTGCCCGGATAGCTGCGCTTGTTAGCAGCATCCAAACAAAGAACTAGCCCGTCTGTGACAATCCTTGGATTATATCCTATTCCCATTTTATACCTATTTGCTAACTTGAACTGTACCGTCTTCGTTATAAACAATATTTCCGACGTATGAAAGCCCTTGAGTTACAGATTCTGGATTGATACCAGCAAGAAAAGCGCCAAGCTGCGCATGGAGTTGAAACACCTCTTTAGCGTCTGTTCCGAGAACATCAGCGATTTCTTGAGGGGTTGCCCCGTCATTGTTATCCCAAAACTGCTGCGAACCCTGATTGAAGGCGTGCGCCATCATCTCAAAAGTTTGCTTGGTAACTCTAAGTAGATCGTTTGCGGTTCGCTGTGCTGCTGGCGGCCTACTGTCCTGAAAGTCTCTATCTAATACGCTCATTTTAATCTCCTAATAATTAAAAATCTCATAAAACCATGAATAGTTTTGTTTAACCCAATTCGACGTATTTACACCAAGGATATCTCTATAGTCTGGATTTTTTGATGTTACTTTATTTTGTATTTTGTGGTCTCCGAATACTCCATATACTTCATCATCTTCTTTTGTAGTTTGTTCTACATTATCAAAGTCATGTTCACATTCATCAATCTCTAGGTATTTATACACCTTTTGTATCTCTCTAGTAGGATTCTTTGTTAAGTCCTCATACTTGATAAATAACATGTGTTTGTTTTTCTTTTCTTTTACAATCTGGCGCAATCTTTCAAAGGCGAGACCAACAGGTTGACTGTTAACCCATGTATCAATTCTCTGTTCTGTTGTGATATTTGCCATATCTACATCAGAAGTCATGTTTGCTTTATCTGGGTTTTTTCTAAAGTTTTTTTCCATAGATGAAAATATTGATCTTGGATCTCGGATCATACAAATAATCTTGGGGTCTGGACAAAAGAAATCTAGGAAATCTCTATAATATCCCCATCCCCTACTTTTGTCCATAACATATGGTCTATCAGTTAAACTATTGTAAAACCCAAAAACTCCATCTCTACAAAAAGACTTAAATGCCAGTCTCATTTCCTCTGCGTCCTGTGCCTTAAACTCCGGCGAATTTGTGTAGTTCGCACGCGCCCCAAAAACCAACTCTAAAACACCCGAAGTTGGGGTGACGTAAAACTTTTGATTTTGCGCCATAATGTTTTGTAACAATGTACTTCCCGATCTAGGAAGTGAACTATTAAAAAATATCTTTTCTACCATCCTTTAAATTCCTTGTTGTTTTATAGAACTAATAATAGTGTCTACATCGAAAATCTCTGACTCATCTTTGTATGGACATTCATGTGTAACGCCATCAAAACTATATTCAAACAAATAACTATCTGGAAGTTTAAATCCTTCTATCTGGTTGGCAACAATATTATCATGAATATCATAACCAAATACTTTGGGGTTTGTTCCAATCCACGCTACCGTTGAGGGCAAATCCAGTGCGGCTGCCGCATGTTGCATCATAGAATCTATGAAAATGCGCCTTTCGCTTCGTAGCAAAAGTGTCGCAAGTTCCATAACACTATGGGGCGAGCTAACATCTACAACCCCTTGTCCAATTGGAGCGCCCGGTCTTGTAACTTGGAAAATATTATAACTCTTACTAAACTCTTCAACAATTGCGTTCATTGCACCAATAGGCATGTCGCGCGTCCACTTGTAGGCATAAGCGCCATCTTGCTCGTAAAGCCCGCCACTGGTTTGCATAACCATGATGGGTTTGTCGCTGTTCCAGAGCGTATTCGCCAGTTGTTTTTCTCGCAAATTAAATACAAGTTCGGGTTTTTCCCCATTGTATTCTAGCCCATATAACTCACACCAATTTTCAATTAATGATTTATTGCCATGAATATGGTCTGTTGTAAAGTATGGTTCATGTTTAAATAATAATGAATCCTTGCCCAAAACATAATCTTGATAAAAATATGGAGTCATGCCCTCTTTATAAACACGATCCACAAAATCAAGATTGACAAACGGAGAGGGCCAAGCGCAAACTACGATCAGCTCTCTGTCTGGATAATTATTTTTGATACATTTCGCCACGGCGGTCGCCGCAATATGCTTTCCGATTCCGCCTTGTATATTAAAAATCGCGTATTTCTTCATATTCTTTCCTTTCCTAAAAGTCCCTATACACTATATTATAGTCCTAAATTAAATAAAAATACAATAATTATTATGGAGTTCCCCAGCTTACTTGTGAAATATCTACAACGGCAACCCAGCGAATATTCTTACTGGCAACGCCCGTTACTCTGATTTCAAGTGCTTCGTTGGTATCATCAGCAACAACACTCGCGGTCGCACTACTAATATTACTATCTTTTGAAGATTCTTCAGACACTGTACCAATTAAACTTGTATTGTTTGCGGCATCTCTGCGGATACCACCACGGAAGAACCACCAGCCACCGTCATTGTCTGTATCATTATGTGCTGCTAATTTAATTGTAAACATCCATGTGGTTTCTGCTGGGATTGTTAATCTTTGGAAAGACCCATCTATGAATAGTACTTGGTTTGCGGTTGCGTCTGTGGTGCTGTCTCTTGCGACTAGAACTGTGTGCTGGGCATCGCCATGAGCGCCAAAATATCCAGCAGCGTGTGAAACTTCTCCGTATTTGGTTGCTTTTGCGAGAACGCCCCCGATAACGGTAGAATTACTACCACAAGCGATATTATTCTGACCGCCAGCAACAGTAGAGCCTGTAGAACAAGCCTTATTACTATAACCACCGCCGACAGTAGAATAACCAGCAGAAGCGGTGTTAAGGCGACCACCAACAATAGCAGAGGAAGTACCAGAACTGGTGTTACTTCTACCACCAGCAACAGTGGAATATGAACCAGAAGCAATATTATCATCACCACCACCAACGGTAGAGCGAGAACCGGAAGCGGTATTAGAGTCACCACCAGAAACAGTAGAGTAAAAAGCAGAAGCAGCATTACCAGAACCTCCACTAACAGTAGAATAATAACTAGAAGCAGTATTATTTCTACCACCACCAACGGTAGACCAAAGAGCAGAAGCGTTATTATTAAGACCACCAGCAGCGGTAGAATACTGACCAGAAGCGGTATTACCACAACCACCAGCAACAGTAGAATAAAAACTAGTAGCGGTATTACCACAACCACCAGCAACAGTAGAACACGCCCCAGTAGCACAGTTCCTCAATCCACCCGCGATGGTTGAAAATCTTCCCGCATCGCAGCAAGTGATCGTCCCCGTAAGATCGCCAGTATTGGCATCTAGCGTACCGCCACTTGAGTTGTGGCCTACACCACCACCTATCGTAACCCCGCGAGAGCAACATTCGTTGGTGGGAGACTGGATGATGTTGCGATGTCCACCTGCTACGATGGAATGACGAGCATTGGTTATATTACAACAACCTCCCGCGACAGTAGAATAACAACCAGAAGCAGTATTACAGTATCCACCACCAACACTAGCAGCCCTACCGGAAGCAGTGTTAACAACACCACCTCCAACAGTAGAACAATTACCAGAAGCGGTATTATCTTGACCGCCAGCAATAGTGGAATAAGCACTAGAAGCGATATTACCTCCACCGCCACCAACAGTGGCATTAGTAAAGCCAGAAGCGGTATTAGAAGTGCCGCCACTAACAGTATTACCCGTAACAAGAGAAGAAGCGGTATTGTTATAACCACCACCAACGGTAGAGTTATAACCAGAAGCGGTATTACATCTACCGCCACTAACAGTAGACCTATTACCAGAAGCGGTATTACCAACACCACCACCAATAATGGAACTAAAACCAGAAGCGATGTTGCAATAACCACCACTAACAGTAGAATAAAAACTAGTAGCGGTATTGCCACAACCACCACTAATAGTAGAACCACAACTAGAAGCGGTATTGCCACAACCACCACTAACAGTAGACATCTCACCAGAAACGGTATTACCACAACCACCGCCAATACTAGAACACGCTCCAGTACCTATATTTCTCAATCCACCAGAGATAGTGGAGTATACACCCGCATCACAGCAGGTAATCGTCCCCGTAAGATCGCCCGTTGTACCATCTAGCGTGCCGCCACTAGAGTTATGACCTATACCACCGCCTATCGTAACCCCGCGAGAACAGCACTCGTTTGTGGGAGACTGGATTATGTTGCGATGACCGCCTGCTATGATGGAGTGGCGAGCATTGGTTATGTTGCGGTAACCGCCTGAGACGGTAGAATAATTACCACCAGCAGTATTGCTAACACCACCTCCAACGGTAGAGGAAGTGGCACAGGCACAATTAGTCGCACCTCCAGCAACAAAAGAACAAGCGCCAGAAGCAGTGTTACCATTTCCACCAACAACTATAGAATGGGTATTATTTGCAGTGTTCCCATTGCCAGCAACAACAATTGAGTACGAACCTAAAGCCCAATTACGATAGCCACCACTTACCGTAGAGTAAGTATTACTAGCACAACCATTACGGCCACCAAGAACAGACGATGTATATCCAGAAGCAGTATTGCCATATCCACCACCAATAGTAGAATCTGAACCAGAAGCAGTGTTTACCCTGCCTCCAGAAATGGTAGAAAATCCAGAAGAAGCAGTATTACGACAGCCACCACCTATAACAGAACACCCACCACTAGCAACTTGTGTAGCAGCACTTCTATGTGTTTGCAGATCTACAGAGCCTTCACCGCGAGCATTTCCTGCCGTCGCGCCTTCGCTTGTGGGCTGAATATCATAAGTGCCGTCTGTACCCTGAACCGTACCGCCGCCCGCATTGTTATCTACATAATCCTTAACAGCAGCAGAAGTAGGAATTGTTGTATCATTATCATTTGAAGAAATACCTTCTGTTTCAGTAACAAGTGTGGAGGCAGCAATTTCTGTGGTTGTAACATCACCAACAACAACAGTAGACCCGTCAAACTTTAGTGTTCCACCGTCATTATATAATTTATTAGTAGTAGAAGAGGGTACACCACCAGATAAAAGAACTGCCTGATGTAATGTTATATCATCTGCAAACTCACCAATTTGTACGTGACCTGAAGCATCAATCTCAAGCATTGGTAGGCCGGTAATATCGGAAACGCTAAAGATTGTACCGCTGGAAAGGTTATCCGTGATAGAGAACAGCTGACCCTGTTTACCTTGGAATAAGAGGGCCGATCCAGAGCCGGTCGCGCTTTCAAAACTAGAGGCGACTTCCAAGCTAATTGGGGTGTCTGTAACGCCAGATCCAGTAAACTTAATTTTAGGGATAGTTGTATTATCTGTTTGTATTTCTAAATATTCAAAATTACCACTACCACCGTAAACATTAAATTCAGTTCCAACTAAAGTTAGTCCACTACCAGTGGTATAACTTCCACCTCCAGTTAGTCCAGAAACGGTAATGATGTCATTAGCATTTTCGGTTATTTGAGCTTGAAGATTACCACTTGGATTTTGTATGTTTACCCAAGTTAAGTTAGAGCTGTCATAAGCAATCAAATCCCCACTAGCTAGCCCAAAATCTACGTTCACGTCATGTAATTCGTGTAGTCCGGGCTGTTGTTCCCACATTCTTACAAATATTCTACCATTTGTAGCATGAGTGTTTGTAACAATAGCTACACTCATTTGTAGATTTGGGGAGGTTGGTTGAGTTGACGTTAATCCTCCGGGATTATCTGGGTCAAGCCACAGAACTGTTCCGATTGGATAACCGCTAGTCACAATGTCTTTAAGCGGTCCTACTAGGGTAACATACCCCTCTGAAGAGTCACTAATATCTTCCGAGGCAATACCAAACATGTATCTTGCTTCTACGCTACCATCAGCAACAGATGGAGCAACACGAATTCTATCGCCAACTGCGCCAGTCGCCATGACCGCAGTACCCTTTAAAATATCGCTACCAGTATCATTTTTAATTAGCTCGCGAAATTCTGTGGCGTAATTGTCAATCCAACCAAGCTCATCGGAACCATCACTAATTTTATATAAAATTTGATTTTCAAGACCTCCTGCCGGTAAAGAGAAACCACCTCCACCGCCACCTCCACCGCCACCCGCAACGAGTTCGGTCATGTGAAAGCCGTCATAATATCCGCCACTAGTGCAAAGAAAGCCAAAATAATCTACCGCGCCAACTCCTGAGTTCAGAATTGGCTGACCACTACCAGAAATGATCCAGTCTATATTGTTCCACCATGTAACCTCGCGATTACCGGTAGAATCTTGCTCTAGTCTAAGGGTAAATTTTTGTCCAGCGTCTACATTAGATACGGCTAGCGTTCTGTTTCCACCGAGCCGCACGCTGTGAGTGTTCGACTCGTTCATATCGAAGGTGATAGTTACCCCATCAACCTCGCTGTTTAACTTGGTTTTTACCCCAGCGTTAAACGTAGAAACACCGCTCACGTTAACGTTGTTGTTAAACGTAGCGTTGCCGTTATCTAACGATGGTACTGGATTATACGACATCTATAGGCTCCTCGTGACCATGTTCTTCGTCTGGGTCTTCTGTTAAATAATCATAGTTTTCTATATCTATCCCATAGAATATACACGCTTCTTGCGGACTGTTGAAGAATTGCCAACCGCCCACCGGAAGATCGTAACTCTCCTGTTGCCCCTCTAGAAGAGTGAATCCGGGGCCGTAAACATTATTGCCGTGAAAAACATAATCTTTCTCGGAATCGTACTTGTAGTAACCTTTTTCTATATGAGCCATTTTTTCTCCTTTTTAAGTTAAAACTGTCCAACCTTTTGCATTTGCAGTAGTGATTGTGTTGGAGTGAAGCGATGAAATGCCGTAATTGTTTCTAAAGTCAAGGGTTTGACCAGTAACACCACTTGTAACATTTTCTATGATATGATTTATAGCCCCGCTACCAAGTGTTAAGCTAGAAAAATCCATACTAATACTTAAATTTTTAGGATCTATCCACTGTATTCTGTTACTACCATAAAACGGTTGGTAGTAACCAGTAACCGCTGAAAAGTCAATGTTAATTAAATGTGAGATATTTGATGAGTAGTAAAACGTCCTATACATATGTCCAGATAGAGCAATATCTCTAATTTCGGGGTGATTGTCCAACCTTGTGAGGCTTTGATTGCCATCTATCGTTATATTTTTAGGGGGGTCGAGTGGTGAGAATTGTAAAAAATTAATAGCATTACCAAGAAATTGATTTTCAAGTAGGCCGGAGGGAAGTTTTCTCAAATTTAAATTGTATCCAAATAGATTATTAACCCCTGTTACATTTTGCGTGTTCTCAAATCCACCAATTTCTGATAACTCTCGACAAGAATAATAAAAACCGTCTAAACCGGTAGCACTTGCCACATCATAAACGGGCGCCTGTTGAAGATCATAACATTCCCAAAACATACTTGAAATATTTACACCGCTAGATAGATTCATATAAGGGGCTTTTTTAAGATTATAACATCTATAAAACATGCTTGGCATATAGTAAGCATTTATGTCTTCCGGGTTAGTAAATTCGACACTTTTTAAAGTGTTACACTCGGAAAATAAGCCATTTAATCCATACGTAGAAGTTGTGACACTAGAAATATTACCCACCTTCACTCGCTCTAAACTTCTACAGGCAGAAAACATGCTACTCATTTCGGTACAACTAGGAAGATTAATCTCTGGAATATAAGATAAACTATCACAACCACTGAAAAGATCTCTAGCTCCAGTAACGTTAATCATAGTATCAAAAAAATCATTACTCAAAGCTTTTATTGATCTACAACCTGTAAATGCCATCCTGAAATTTTTTAAATTAGAAAAGTCAAGACCTGAAGGTATATTCTCCAAAGACTCACAAGAATAAAATGTTTGGTAAAAATCAATAGCGTTTGAAGTATCTAAATTAGGGAATCTTTTTAATCTATGGCAATTATAGAACATGTTAGTAAAAGACTGCACCTGTGAAGTATTAATAAAATCAGGAATTTCTTCTAGAATACGACAATTAAGAAAAGCAGAGTGCATGTTTGTAGCACTACTAGTGTCAATATATGGAACTTCTGTCAAATCATAGCAATTCATAAAAAATTCCCTAAAGTCCGTTTGACCCGTAAAAAGACCGCTAGGGAAATTTATAGATCTTATACTATTGAAAGTAGATAGAAATCTAAATGGAGAGATTGAGTTAGGTGTGTCAATCGTTATTTTTTCCATGTCTCTATGCTGTACATAGTTGCTATTGTAGAACGCATATATTTGCTCAAGGTTTTGTGACGCAACGTGAAGTTCTAATATTTTAGAACTAACACCTCTCCTCTGAAGGATATCATTTGCTTCATTAAGTCCAAATCTGTATAAATCTATATATCTGCAACCACTAACACTATTGTCTATCTCAATTAAAGCCTGACGACTAACCAGCCCCTTGTGTACAAACTGTGTGTTTTCTGGTAAATTATCAAAATTAAACACATGCTCTGCTCTAGGCGTGGTACTATGTTGAAAACCCTCTATTATATCAGAAGTTCCATCACCCCAATTTATTTGCGAATACGTGTGTGAATAGCTGTTGGGATTATTGGAATAAGCGGTTCCACGTATACCAAAATCAACCGGTACTAATTCACCACTTGGTACATACATCAAGATAGCAATTTTATCGTCACCAGATCCAATAACAGGCATATCTAACCACTCACTGGGGCGCACCCAAGGTTCTATCGCTGGTTTTTGATGCCCAATAGGATCATCATACGGTTCTATAACCGATATCTTACCGACATTGGCGTTTCCGAATTTTAATACTGCCATTGTTATACCTTATGTTGTGACGGTCCAACCTTTAGAGGTTGCGATTGCTAGGGTATCTGAATGAAGCTGGCTTGTTCCGTAGTTGTTTCTAATATCAATTGACTGCCCCGTAACCCCACTGGTTAGATTATTAAATATTTTTGTGATCTCACCGCTACCAAGAAAGTTATCATAAAAACCTATTGAAGCAGATATTCCAGATATATTAACAGTATGTAGTGTGAGACAACTGTTAAACATTTGAGTATTATCTTTAGAAGCAGATAGGTCTAATGGACCAATAGACTCCAAACTACCATTACCGTAAAATAAGCTTCTGCATCCATATTCAGTGTTTATTATCCCGTCAAA
>Ga0255752_10005935_pt1 | contig 11633 bp, 14 predicted proteins | sample 011ome_25_FD_179952 | JGI IMG/M metagenome (GOLD analysis project Ga0255752, IMG submission 179952) | Coastal salt marsh microbial communities from the Groves Creek Marsh, Skidaway Island, Georgia - 011512CT metaG (version 2) | ecosystem: Environmental > Aquatic > Marine > Intertidal zone >...
GTACTTTTACAACATTCATCGATGCAACTACTTTGCCAATGCGATAGTCACAGGTAAGGTAGAACGCACCATCAACGCAACACCAAGACGCATAACCCTCGCGGCCTATTGTTTGCCACGAGTAGCAAACAAAGAATTAGTGAGGGTATATGAGTGATAGAAATCATAGCGGCAGTATCTGCGGCAGGGAAGGCGTTTAACTACATCAACCAAGCCGTTAACAAGGGTCACGAGATTCAAGACCTAGCACATAAGTTTGGTGCTTTCTTTGACGCGAAGGATAAAATACTAGAAGCAGAGGCAGGTATTGAGAATGCCTCAGCGATGTCTAAGTTATTTGCGAAAGGGTCTGTAGAGAATGCAGCACTACAGATAACAATGGCAAAACAGAAGACTCAACAGATGGAGCGTCAGCTTCGAGAGATTATCATCTATACTGTTGGGCAAGATGTTTACGTTGAAATGCTCAGAACTAGAGCAACAATCCGTAAGCAAAGACTAGACGCAGCAAGAGCTAGAGCTGCACGAAAACGCTTAATCATTGACGGTATTGGATTTGCGTTTATTGGAACAATTCTTTTTGCTTGTGTTATGGCAGTAGTAGGAGTGATAGTTTGATGGAAGACCGATTAAGCAGAGTTGAGAAAAAGATCGATACACTCCAAGAAGCTATCGTGTCATTGGCGCGTGTTGAAGAAAGGCTTGTCACTGTGTTTAATCGGCAATCTCATATAGAGTCTAAAGTGGACGCTATAGAGAATAAGATGGACGCTTTGGCTGAAAGCATGGCTAGCGCAAGAACAATGGAGCGACTGATCTGGGTAGTTCTTGTCGCAGGTATAAGCGCTGTCTTTACATACATAGGAAACTAACATGACATACTTGCAGTTAGTCAACAGCGTGCTACGTCGTTTACGAGAGAACGAAGTAGACACTGTAGCAGAAACAAGCTACTCAGCCTTGATTGGCGACTTCGTCAACGATGCTAAGCAGATCGTAGAAGACGCACATAGTTGGTCAGCGTTGCGTACAGCTATTGAGTTTGACACAGTTAACGGAACGTCTACATACGCTCTTACAGGCTCTGGACAGGACGTTGAAGTCAGAGAAGCAATGAACGTTACGAATAAGATACGTCTGCGTAGCCGTAACAGAACATACATGAACAACTACTACAAGATTGGCGAACCTGCCTCTGGTGCGCCTTTTGAGTTTGCCTTTAGTGGCGCTGACAGCAATGGAGACATTACTGTACAAGTGTATCCACAGCCTGATGGCATTTACGAGCTGTACTTTGACTCGTTTGTACGACAAGCTGACTTAACAGCTGACGCTACACGCCTTAAAGTGCCACACAATCCTGTGTTGCAGCTTGCATTGGCTATGGCGTTACGTGAAAGAGGCGAGACAGGTGGTCAGTCTGCAACAGAACAGTTTGCTATTGCTGACACTGTGTTATCTGACGCTGTTGCGTTTGACGCTAACAAGTACGGTGAAGACACTACATACGTCGCTGTCTAAGGAACTTAAATGGCTCAACAACTACAAAGCATTACTATTACTGCACCAGGATTTGCAGGCGTCAACACGCAAGATGCACCGTTGTCGCAAGAGCCTACCTTTGCTGCTGTAGCGGATAACTGCGTCATCGACAAAGAAGGCAGAATAGCTGCGCGTAAAGGCTACAGCATACTGAACGGCAATGACTTGTTAGGCTCGTCTGACGGCATTGAGTCTATGGGTGAGTTTGTTGCAGAAGACGGAGACGTTACATTCTTCTCTGCAGGCAACAACAAGATATTTTCAGGCACTACCACAATGGTAGATGAGACTCCTGCAGGCTACACTATTACAGATAACAACTGGAAGATGGTTAACTTCAATGACCATATGTACTTCTTCCAACGTGGACACGAACCTTTGGTGCATGCCGCACATGACGGCTTTATAGACCCTATGTCAACCCATTCACACGCTACAGGCACGCCTCCAGAAGGTCACGTTTGCTTAGCAGCGTTTGGTCGTCTTTGGGTAGCAGACTTTGTAGATGATAAGTCTACAATTTACTGGTCTGACTTACTAAACGGAACACACTGGACAGGAGGCTCTACAGGCAGCATAGACTTAACTAACGTCTGGCCTACAGGCTACGACACTATTACTGCTCTAGCGGCTCATAACGGCTTTCTAATCATCTTTGGACGCAACTCTATCCTTGTCTATGAAGGTGCTGCTAGCCCTGCTAACATGACGCTGACAGACACTATATCTAACATTGGTTGTGTCAACAGAGATGCTGTAGTCAGCACAGGTAGAGACTTGATCTTCTTAGACGACTCTGGTGTACGTAGTCTGTCTAGGACAATACAAGAGAAGTCAGCGCCTATTGGCGACGTGTCTAAGAACGTTAACAACGATGTTAAGTCGCTGTTTGCTGCAGAGACAGGCAACATTAAGATGCACTACTCGCCACGACAGGCGTTTGTACTGCTTAACTTCCCAGTGTTAGGCGTTGTATACACGTTTGACACACGCTTTCCGCTACAGGACGGCAGCTACAGAGCTACAACGTGGTCGCACATGAATCCGTTGTGCTTTGCTGAGACGGCTGTAGAGGAGCTGTACGTTGGTGTGTTAGACGGCATTGCAGAGTACACAGGCTACACAGACAACAACACAGCTTACTTGCTCAGTTACTTTAGCCATCCGTTGAGCTTTGGTAGCACGTCTAACTTGAAGTTCTTGAAGAAGATCAACCTGACAACCTTTGACGGTGCAGAAGCAACAGTGGTGTTGAACTGGGCTTACGACTACTCAGGTGCTTACACTAAGCAAGCCTACGTACTGCCTAAGTCTAACGTTGGTCAGTATAACATTTCAGAATTTAACACAGAGGCTGAGTATTCGTCGTCTATAGCGCTTATCAATCGTCAGAAGATCAACGCCAGTGGACAAGGTACTGTAGTCGCTGTTGGTGTTGAGACGACAGTAGAAGGAAAGTCTATAGCTATACAAGAGCTTAACATTCACGCATTATTAGGAAGGATTGTTTAATGAGTAACTACACTAAGCTAACTAACTTTGCAGCCAAAGACGCCCTTGTTAGTGGCAACCCTGCTAAGGTGATTAAAGGTGCTGAAGTAGGTGCTGAGTTTGATGCTATTGCTGTTGCAGTAAACAGCAAAGCCAACATAGCGTCTCCTACGTTCACAGGCACTGCTACGTTTGACAACGTCACTGCTACAGGCACTGTAACACTATCTACTGTTGACGGTGGAACATACTAATGACACTGACTGAGTCTAAGCAGGTGTTGATGCTTGAGCTAGTCAGGGCTACTGCAGGTAACTACAGCGTAGAAGAATTACTAGAGCTGTACTACTTTATGATCGAGCCTGAAGAAGAAACCAAACCAACACTAACGGTTTTGAAGACAGGAGAATAGAATGAGCCACTTTTCGACATCTTTTATTGCAGAAGCAGTAGAAAAAGGTTGGAAGTTACAGCAAGAACTGGTATACTATTCAGACCTTCTTGGCAAGACAATAGTTGTGCCTAAAGGTTACTTTACAGATTTAGCTAGTGTACCACAGATTATGCAGTTTGTTGTCCCTGTAGCGAATGCTAGAAATAGGAAGGCTGCTGTTGTTCATGACTACCTTTGCACACACGGTGTTGAGTTAGGGATTGTAGCAGACCAGAAGCAAGCTGACAAGGTCTTTAGAGAAGCGTTACGTGTTTTAGGGTTGGGTAGGGTTAGATCAGCAGCGCTGTACTACCCAGTTAGGACGTATCAAGCAATCATAGGATGGTTTAAATGAAGACATTAGTATTAACGCTAGCAGCACTGACACTGGCTAGTTGTACACAGCTTAACAGCCTTGAAATCACTGCGGAGGACAACGCTATGGCGTGTCTTAAAGGCAACACAAACGCTGCCGGAGCTGTGCTTGGGGCTAGCGTTTCAGGAATTACAGTTGAGCTTCCCGCCCAAGTCGATACTTCAGGATGGACAGCTGAAGATTGGAAGACATTAGCAGAGCTTTGCGACTAAGGAGTTAATGTATGGGTACTACAGTAGCGCCAAGAGGCAGCAGCATTGCAGGAGAAATCTTTGCAAACCAACCTAGTGGTATTGGTCAATTAGGCGGTATGCTTGTTGACTTAGGGTCTATTTATAACAGCTTATCAGACGCAGGCGGCGTCATGGGCGCTGCTAATGACCGCAACAACGGAAATGAAGGCGCAGGCGTTACTGACAATGTAGACCCTAGCAAAGCCCCTAAGAAAGACATCTCTGCCTCAAAACTAGATGCTGTTATTAAAAGAGGCGACGAAATACGCAATTCTACAATGTCTGACGAAGACAAGAAAATTGCTTTAAGTGAGTTATTAACAGCAGAGGGTATTCCACACGACCCTGCAAGTCTTGACCCTAGATACGGCAATACAGACAAGTTTGGGTTGTTGTCTAACCGTGTTAATGTTATCGACGATACAGCAGCGGCAGCGGCGGCGGCAGCGGCAGCAGCGTCTGCAGCAGCTAGTGGCAGTTCTGTTAGCTCATCAGATGCAGTAGCAGGGGCGTCAAAAGGAGGAACTCTTACTGCTGTACAAGAAGCAGCCGCAGCAGACAAAGCAGCAGCAGATGCAGCAGCAGCGTCAGACTTATTAAACGGCTCTTTAGGAGGCGATAGTGATTTAGAAGGTGATGTAGACACCATAGCTTCTACTATTGCGTCAGAAGCCACAGGAGGATTAAAAGCAGGTGACGTAGTTACGGATGATCGTATTGTTGGCGATTATGAATTTGTATACGACGCAGAAAACAATGTTTTTCATTACGCGCCTTTTGACTACGAAGGAAACAGAATATACACAGGCGAAACACTAGATGCCAGTACAGTGAGTGGTTTTGACCCCAATGAAGCAACAACTGGCGTTACTAAATCTGTTACTTTTGACCCAACAACTGGAGAAGCGTCTGTAGAGCAAATAGGTGACGCTAGCGTAGTTACAAAAGATACAGACACAACAGACACAGGCGGAGACGACACATCAGGAATTACTATAACTCTTGGTGGCGGCGGCTTACTAGGTGGTTCTAGTGTTATAGATACGAGCAACATGGGTCCTTTTCTTGTTGACTCTGATGCTGAGAAAGCTGCTGCAGATGCCAAAGCTGCTGCAGATGCCAAAGCTGCTGCAGACGCTAAAGCTGCTGCAGATGCCAAAGCTGCTGCAGATAAAGCCGCTGCTGATACTGCAGCTGCTAAGGCCGCTGCAGACAAAGCCGCTGCTGATAAAGATGCCGCTGACAAAGCTGCTGCAGATGCTGCTGCCGCTGCCGCTGAAATAGCTGCTTCTGCTGCTAGTGCAGCCGCTAAAGCCGCTGCAGACAAAGCTGCTGCTGACGCTAAAGCTGCTGCAGACAAAGCTGCTGCAGATAAAGCCGCTGCAGATAAAGCTGCTGCCGATGCCGCTGCTGCTGAAAAGGCAGCTGCAGATAAAGCTGCTGCAGATAAAGCTGCTGCAGACAAAGCTGCTGCAGATAAAGCTGCTGCAGACAAAGCTGCTGCAGACAAAGCTGCTGCAGATGGCGCTGATGGCGCTGATGGCGCTGATGGCGCTGATGGCGGAGATGGCGCTGATGGCGCTGATGGTGCTGACGGCGCTGATGGTGCTGATGGTGCTGACGGCGCTGATGGCGGAGATGGCGCTGATGGTGCTGATGGTGCTGACGGCTCTGATGGCGCTGATGGCGGAGATGGCGGAGATGGCGCTGATGGCGTTGATGGTGCTGATGGCGCTGATGGTGCTGATGGCACTAACGGTACTAACGGTACTAACGGTACTAATGGCACTAATGGCACTAATGGCTCTGATGGACGAGACGGAAATGACGGCAAGGACGGCAAAGATGGTAAAGACGGAATAAGTTATTCTTCTATTATGACGCCTATTGCTGATTCGTTATTTGCTAAAGAATTTAAATCAGACTATCTAAAGCCTGAGCTTATTAACTTATTAGGTTATGCAAGAAAAGCTATGAATACTAACGGAAGGAAAGCGTAATGGGACTTTTTGATTTTTTACAAGGTGCAGGTTCTATTTACGGCACTAATGAAGGTATACAAGCTCAACGAGAACTAGGCACACAAGCTATGCAGCGAGCTGAAACAGCAGCTACAGACATAGCACAACAAACGCAGTTTAAGCCGTTTACGCTTACGTCTGCGATAGGAGGTGCTACAACAACGCCAGAAGGCGGCTTAGGATTTATGTTGTCTCCAGAACAACAAGCGTTGCAGCAGCAGTTAACAGGATTAGGCACGTCTTCTTTAAGTTTTGTAGGCGACCCTGCTTCTCGTGAGGCTGAACAAAACGCAATTATTAGTATGTTGACACAAGGTGGCGGCGGCGCTAGAGAGGCTGAGATTATGCAGCGTCTACAAGCTGCTGTTTCTCCAGAGCAAGAACGTCAACGCATGGCATTAGAAGAGCGTCTACTAGGCCAAGGCAGACTTGGCGTAACTACTAGCCAGTACGGCGGTACTCCAGAGCAACTAGCTTTAGAGAAGGCTATTGCAGAACAGCAGGCAGGCTTGGGCGTTAGCGCTATGGAGCAGGCACGTGCTGAACAGCAGCAGCAGGCTTCACAGACTCTAGCAGGTCTGCAAGAGGCTAGAGCTAAGTTGGGTATGCTTGGCGACGTAGGTCTTTCTTCATTGCAACAGTCTTACGCGCCAATTCAGAATTTAGCAGCTCTTATGTCTCCTGCTCTTGGCGTATCAGACATTGCAAGCGCAGGACAGCGACAAGGCGCTCAGTTAGGCGCTTCTATGTTACAAGCAGGCTTAACAGCACAGCAAGCTGCACAGCAACAAGCAACAGGATTGGAACAAGCTAGGCTACAGGCACTCAGCAACATCCTACTTGGACAGAGCGGAGAAGGAGGTTCTACAGGCTTGTTTGAAGGCTTGTTAGACAAAGCAAAAGATTTCATTAGAGGACTTTAGAAATGGATGAAAAACCTATTAACATAAACACATTGTTTTCTGACATTCTACCAGACCCTATGATGGAACAAAGAAACGAAGGCGCTCGTCTGTCTAACTTAATCTCAGGAGGCGGTAACGTTGCTGCTTACTATGCTCCGCAGCGAGAAGCTACATTGCGTAACGCTGTTGGTGGTATGTTTGGCATTGACACGCGAACAGGCGCTGAAAAGCTACGTGAGGCTATGAAAGGCGTAGACCCTAACAATCCTCAAGACCTTATACGTCTAGCTTCTATGGCTGACGCTGTAGACCCTGCTAAAGGAATACAACTGCGTCAAGCAGCTGCTCAGATGATAGCAGACAAAGAAGCACAAGAAGCACAAAGAATTGTTAACGCACAGACAAACGCAGCTGTTTTAGCTTCTTCTCAAGACTTGCTAAGAGCTAATAATAAAACAGAACTAGCTGACAGACTTCCTGATTTATTTGCTGACAATCCTATAAAAGCTCGTGAGTTTGCTATTGAGCAAATTAAACAACCTGCTTTGTCTAAAGATCAAAGAGAAAGAAAAATAAAAGACTTAACAGCACAACTAATACGTACACAAGGTTTGTCTGAACTAGACGCAGTAACAAAAGCAACAAACATTACTGATGGTGTTTTACGTATAGACAGACTAGAAGACGGCTCTGTGGTAGAAATAAACGTAGCCAACGGAACAGCAACTAGAGTTCCTTTTAATCCAACAGTGCCTACTACGCAACCTACTGGGGTTTCTGAAGAAGTAGAAAACCCTTACGAAATACCAGAAGGAATGAGCTTATTAGAAGCTGTAGAGAACGGAACAGGCTTTGTTAATATGATTCCTGAGTATGTAGGAAGAGTACTTAGCAACATAGCCCCTTCAGCGCTTGCAGAAGATAAGACCAAAGCAATGAACGTATTAAGAGCTGCTGATAACGGACTCATACAAGCATTCTCATTGAATGACAAATACCCAATGGCAGAGCAAAAGAAGATAAGAGAAAACTATGGAATTGAGCCTGCAATGACTGATTCTCCTTCTGCTGCTAAACTTAGGGTGCTTCAGTTAGATGAGTTTATAGAAAGAGAGTTGTCTACAATACAAAGTAGAATTGACGACCCTGCTACTCCTCCTAAACAAATTAATGATGACAAAAGAGTAATGAGTAACTTACGTGCTTTTAGAAGCACTTTGTTCCCTGCAGAAATAAAAGCAGTGGATTTAAAAACGGCAGATGAAGTAAGAGCTATGTCAAGTAGCAGACTTAATAATTTAATTAAAACGACTACAGAAGAAGAGCTAGGCTTACTTCCTGAGGAAGTTTTAAACGCTATTCTAGAGGCTATGTAAATATGTCTGATGCTAAGAGCGCAGCAATACAAAAGATACTAGAACGTAAAGCAGGGCTAGAGCAGCGTGTTGAAGAGAAAAAAGGAATAATCTCTGACATAAGCGCTTCCATAGGCGGCATACTGTCTTCTGCAGTGTCTGGTGACATAGGTTTGCGTAAGCAAGCCATTAAAGACAACACAGAGCTGACTCCTGAAATGCGTATTAAAATGCTTGCTGACATAGAAGACGTTCCTGCTGAGCGTACTATAGGAACTGCTATAGGCACAGGCGCAGGAGAATCTGCTTTGTTTGGCGCAGGTCTTGGCGTTCTTGCTATGCGTGTTCCTGCTTTTAATGGAGCAGGGCGTCTACGAGGAGCTTTACAGAACGCTGTAAACACTTATGGACAATTGTTTAAGACTAATCCATTAAAGACATCTGCTGCTGAAGGATTCTACGGAGCAGGAGCAGGTGCAGGTGGGTTTACTCTAGAGAAAGCCTATCCAGACTTACCTGCTGCTCAGTTCTTAGGAGAATTGGCAGGCGGCGGCATAGCATCAACGCTCCCTAAAGCTGTGCTAAAACTGACACCAACAGCTATAGTTACTAGAACTGTGTCAGACTTTATGAGTCCTGAAGGAGCTACTTCTCGTGCTGCAAGACGTATGCAGGCGTTGGCAGACCCTGAAGAAGCTCTGCGTATGTTACGCAGCGGCGAAGAACTGTCACCTAAAGCAAACCTATCTGTTGCACAACGCACTAATCAAAAAGACTTAGTTGCTCTAGAGAACACAATAATAGAAGCAGCAGGTAAAGGAGAGTTGTCGCAAGCTAGGTCAGAAGCGTTAGCACAGACTAATCAAGCTCTTGTTGACGATCTTAACTTTGGCGGCAACGTTGACAGAACTCAGCAAATCTTTGACGACCAGATACAGCACTATGCAAACCTGTTAGACGCTAGAGTAGAGATAGCAGGAAACAGATCAAGAAGAGCTGCTAACACAGTTTCTCCACAGAACGCTAAAGAGACTTTAGAATTAACTGCCAGAAGCGAACTAACCAGTGCTTTGCGCGAGGCTAGAGCTTTTGAGGACACTTTGTACAAAGCTATCGATCAAACAACTCCTGTAACTTCCTCTGTTTCAAAAGCTGCTAGAGCTGCTTGGTTGGCTAAAATACCAAAAGCACAAAAAGACAGTATGCCAAACGCAGCTGCTTTTTTAGACCCTAAGTCTAAGAAGTTCTTAGGCAACAAGACAGACATCTTTCAACTACGTGGCGTACAAAGTGCGTTGCGAGCTGAAGCTAGGGCAGCTAGAGCAGGAGACACGCCTGACTTGTTTAAAGCGTCTATTGCAGATGATATTGCAGACTCTATTACAGAAGACATAGCTAACATCTACATGGATGCTGAAGAAGCAAACCCAGTAGCAACAGCCGTGGCTTTCTCCAGAGAACTTAATCAACGCTTTAGACAAGGAAGCGTCGGCAAAGTTATGGGGCGTGTTGGCACAGGAGCTGACAGAATAGACCCTTCTATGACCTTAACAGCAACTTTAGGCGCAGGAAAAACAGTCAACAGAGTTGCTTACGATAACATCCTCACAGCTGTCTCTGGCAAGCCTGAAGTACAGTCAGCTATGGAAGACTTCTTAAAACACAGCTTCTTTAGAAACCAAGAGTTTAATGCAGCGGATGCTCAGAACTTCTTAGTCAGCAATGCTGATCTATTGAATAGGATGCCTGCTTTTAAGAAAGAAATACAAGAGGCAATTAGAACAGGAGAAACTAGCAGACTTATTCAGAAGAGTCCAAGAGGCTTCTCAGACCCAAAGATAAACAAAGCTGTGATTTACATAGAACAAGGTCCAAAGAAGGCTTTTGAGAACGCGTTAGCAAGCAGAACAACTGCTAGAGACTTTTCTACGCTTATAAAAATGGCAAGCAGAGATGACACAGGAGAAGCTCTAGACGGACTAAAGACTTCTTTTGCTGAATATCTACTAAACAAGAATAGGTCTACAGCGCGTGATGTAAACAACGTTAGGTTTATCGACAGCGGTAAGCTAAGCGATGCCTTGACAGATAGAAAGACACGCATAGCCATCAATGCTCTGTACAGCACAGCTGAGAGGGCTAGGTTTGATCGTGTCCTACGCACTGCAAAGATGTTGGACACTGCTAGAAATGCAGGAAAGCTAGACGCTATTTCTACAGACAAATTGAACGCTTTTACAAGCACGATTGCTAGACTGACTGGTGCAGCTGCAGGTAGACAAATAAGTAATACTATACAAGGGCCTGCTATTCTTGCTCAGAAGTTCCAAGAGCTAGCTAATGCAGGTGTTGTTAATCCTGCTCAGAGGCTTATTGTGGACGCTATCGAAGACGAAGACCTGTTTAAAGCATTGTTAGAGACTAAGCTAGACGCTAAAGGCAGAGTGTCTACTAAGGCTAAGAAAGCTATTAATGCTTGGATGGGTGTTACTCTAAAGAACCTTGCAATGGAAGACCAAGAGCAGCCAAGTCAAGAGCAAGAAGACTAGGTCGCTATAGGTAACTGCAGCGGCGGCGGAGACATCAAAAGAATAGCATGACTTCGCCGTTTCGTCAACACATTAGGATACTTAAATGTTTAGAGAAGAATACTACTCTATAGGCAAGAACTTAACTGCAGGGACGTCTAACACGCTCTTCACAGTGCCTACAGGCTACGAAGCTCGTGTGACTATGTTGTTCATTGCCAACGGTACAGGCTCTACAGCAGGCTACTCAGCTGCTTGGCATGATGGTGAAACAATAACTTTCCAGTCTAACAAGTCTCTTGGTGACGGAAACTATGACCAGTTTGGCGGTGAAGGTGCATTTCTGACTATGACGGAAGGTGATTACCTCACTGTAACGCCTGACGCAGGAAGCACATTCACAGCTATCGTTTCTTTTAAGTTGTTTAAGAGTGACGGTAATAAGTTTGATTTGACAATCTAGGAGCAAGACTATGCCAATGGTTGACGGTAAGAAGTACAGCTACACAGCGAAGGGCAAGGCAGCGGCTAAGAAGGCTGCAGCTAAGAAAGGTACTAAGCCTAAGATGACTAAACGTAAGTAACAGAATCCTTTGTGCTACCTTAGGGTCGTCCCTGTGACGTAAACCAAAAAGCCCTGTAGAGATTGGGATGCTCTACAGGGCTTTTTACCATCTACAGTGTGTTAGATGCCACAGACTCCAGAGGCACACACAGTCTCGCTATTCTCTTCAAACACCACACCCTTG
>Ga0255752_10005942_pt1 | contig 11618 bp, 17 predicted proteins | sample 011ome_25_FD_179952 | JGI IMG/M metagenome (GOLD analysis project Ga0255752, IMG submission 179952) | Coastal salt marsh microbial communities from the Groves Creek Marsh, Skidaway Island, Georgia - 011512CT metaG (version 2) | ecosystem: Environmental > Aquatic > Marine > Intertidal zone >...
CTATATGGCACAAGCTAAGGAAAACTACGAGAAGATATTAACTCAATCCGAAGAGGAGCAAAACGAAATAATATCCCCTCGTTTTGTTGATGCTTTGAGTAACCATTTGGCAAACACTAAGAATTGTCCGGCTGAGTTTAAAGGGAAACCTAATAGGCTCAAGGCATTTTTTGGAACTCAAGGGCATTATAAAAAAATAAATAAAAAAAGTTATTTCAATATAAAGGCTCATGACAACTTCCCGAAAGGGTTACAAACTAAAGCCTTAAAATCTTATAATGACTGGCTCGCTAGTGTTCAAAGGGGGTAAACAATGGGAATGTTTAAAAGATTATTTAATGACTGTTACGAATCTCAAACATTCAAAGAGGGTTTCTTTTGGTCTATGTACTTAGAAAATAGAGAGGAAAGAAAAGCCTTTAATGAAAACCCCTATGAGAACTTTCAAGCTTATGTTGATAATAACTATGAGTGGCTTATGAGAGCTTACGAACTCGAAAGGGTGAGACGTTTTAGGGATGAGCCATTTTATATATAGAACTATGAAAAATAATTTAATGGTACATATAAAAAATGTTTATGGGGTGGATAGAGTATATCCATCCTGCAGACAATCTCACGAAGTTAGTAAGCTTTTAGGGGTTAAAACTTTTAATGAGTTTCAAATGAAACAATTACAGGTGTTGGGCTTCACTTTTGAATTTGTAGCCTATCAGCCTAAAGGGTTAGTTGATGCATATTAAAATTTTTAAAGTAGCTAAGAGCAATGGAATACCTAAAGCTTTCACAGTCAAAGTGAATGGCAAGAAGTTCCCACAAGGATACAGAAACTGGTATTTCGTTGATAGCCCCAACGAAGCAAAACAACTAGCTTTATTTGATTATTTAGATACTAAAAACTAAAAAGGAGGATATAAAAAGAAAGGGAGCCTAAAAGGGCTCCTTTTTTTTGGGCGGTTACTTTTCAGCGATAGCCTATCTAGTACTATGGAAACCTATAAGGCTCTTTAGAGCTAAATAGAGAGCCATAGAGCAACGAACAGCTATTGAGCCTACCTACCCTACCAATCAGCATTAACTAGCTCTTAAATGTTTGATTTACCTACATTAATCTAATTAACTCTGTAGAGCTTATGAAGTATTGAGAGAGCTTAAAAGCTTCTATTTTCCTCTGTAAACTTTCAAAAGCTCTACAAATCTCTAAAGAATTGGCAGTGAGCTTGTAAAGTTTCAGAAGTCTATGAAGTTCTATGAAGTTCTTTGAAGTGTGTTACTGACATCATACACCTAAACACCCCTAGGCAGGATGACCATGGGGTACTCCCCCTATATATACTCCTGCTTCTACATTTCACAGAGTTTTGAAGTGTTAAGTTGTGGTTTGGTCGGGGGCAGTGGATACGTTGAAGGGCTTTAAAAATCTATATAGAACTATATAGTAGTAGATGCTGTAGGTAACCCTGTAAGGTTAAGGTGGGGGTATACTTTAACCCCGGAAGGTTAATTACATTATACAGTTTTATTTGCAATCTGTCAAGTCATATTTAATTATTTTTACTTTAGCCTTGACAGTTTTACATCCTAGGTCTATAATAAGAACTTTATGACTTTACCAACAACCAATAAAAGAACTTTAACAGAAAAACAACAATCTTTTCTTAATAATCTCATAGAGACCAAAGGAGATTTAAAGCTTTCTGCTGAACTTGCAGGCTATGCAGGAAATCACTACCAAGTTATAAATAGTCTTAAACAAGAAATAGTTGAATTAGCCTCAACAGTCCTCGCAAGGGAAGCACCTAAAGCTGCATTTAAACTCGTTGAAGTCATGGACAGTGATGTAGCTATGCCACAAGCAAATGTAAAGCTACAAGCTGCCCAAACAATCCTTGATAGGGTTGGTGTTGCTAAGACAGAAAGATTAGATATTAATCAAAATGTTAATGGAGGCATATTCATATTGCCTGAAAAGCAACTAATAGATATTAAGGAAGAAGATTATGAAGATATTTCTGACTGAGTACCAAGTAGATGATAAAATCTATGCAGGTTTTAATATCTTTGCAGAATCGTTAGATGAAGCAGAGTATGTAGCAGACTTACATGGGTTGACTTTGGTTGGTGAAGTAGTTAAAATAAACTATGTTGAAGAATTTAGAGACATAGACTATCTATCAACAATTAAGTTTCCAGATAGTAATAAACCAAAAGTATTACACTAATGCCTACAAAAAAGAAATCAACAGTAAACAAAGCGGGTAACTATACTAAGCCTACTATGCGTAAAAGACTTTTTGAAAAGATTAAAGCAGGTAGTAAAGGTGGTAGACCCGGACAATGGAGTGCTAGAAAGGCACAGATGTTAGCAAAGCAATACAAAGCTAAAGGCGGAGGCTACAAGTAATCATGGCACTCAAGAAGTCTCAAAAGTCTCTCAAGCGTTGGACAAAGCAAAAGTGGAGAACTCCAAGTGGTAAAAAATCCTCAGAAACAGGAGAGGTCTATGCACCTGCAGCTACGATAAAGAAACTTAAGTCCACCTCTAAAGGTCGTAACAAATTAGCAGCAGCTAATAAAAAGAAACGAGCAGCTACTGCAAAAGGTAAGCAACATGCTAAACATGGACTGCATAAAGGAAAGAAAAGATAATGACAAAGAAAAAAGACCCAAGACTTGCTAGAGCCGGTGTATCTGGTTATAATAAACCTAAACGTACTCCTAGCCATCCTAAGAAGTCTCATGTTGTTGTTGCTAAAGTTGGTGACAAGGTTAAGACTATTCGTTTTGGTGAACAAGGAGCCAGTACAGCCGGAAAGCCTAAAGCAGGTGAATCAGCTAGAATGAAAGCTAAAAGAAAGTCTTTTAAGGCTAGACATGCTAAGAATATAGCTAAAGGAAAAATGTCAGCAGCTTATTGGGCTGACAAGGTGAAGTGGTAAATGGGTAGGCAAATTGGCACTGACCAACATCCAGTAAAGTTTAAAGCCCTTGCAAAACAAAAGGGACGTTTATCTATGAGGGGTAAAGGTATTCGAGACCAAAAGCAATTCGAAAAGAATTGGGATAGAATATTTAACAAAGATAAAGAGTAATGCCCCAAGAAGGCTATATTAAAAAGAAAGGTGTAACCATTCCGTTTGGTTACGAGCAATCCGAAATCAAAGGCTATCTCAAGCCAATCCCAAAGCAACAAGAGCTTCTTCTCAAGTATATTGCTTTGGTTCAAGAAAAGAAATACTCTCTACGTGAAGCAGCAGAGCAACTCTCGCTAGAAGCAGATAGAAAAATTAGTCACGTAGGACTATCCAAAATTATAAAAAAAGTAACTCCTCCAGAGCCAAGGAGTCGTTTTACTGTGGCTACGCAACGTAAAAGAGCTTTAGCAAAGAAAGAAAAAGAAATACAAAAAGCTAAAGCAAAGCTTGCAGCTAAAGAAAAGAAAGTAAAAGAAGAAAAAGAAATAATTAAAAAAGCAACAGAGCCTACAAAAAATACTGTTGTTATCGATAGTGATTTAAAACAAGTCGCTCCTTCTGTTCAAGAAGTATTAAAGGATGCGAAAGTCATCTTTCATCCTAACGAAGGACCGCAAACAGAATTTCTAGCCGCCGATGAAAAAGATGTTTTATATGGCGGTGCTGCCGGTGGTGGTAAAAGCTATGCAATGATAGTTGACCCACTACGCTATGCACATCGTCCGGCACACCGAGCCTTAATACTAAGAAGGTCAATGCCAGAACTCCGAGAGATGATAGATAAATCTAGAGAGCTTTATCCACAAGCATTTCCCGGTGCTAAGTTTAGAGAAGTAGAAAAACTTTGGAACTTCCCTTCAGGTGCAAAAGTGGAGTTTGGTTTTCTTGAGCGAGATGCTGATGTATACAGATATCAAGGACAAGCCTATTCATGGATTGGTTTTGATGAAATTACACACCTACCTACTGAGTTCTCATGGAACTATTTAGCCTCTCGTTTAAGAACAACCGACCCTGAAATAAAAACATATCTTCGTTGCACTGCAAACCCGGGAGGGGTTGGTTCTCATTGGGTTAAAAAACGTTACATAGAACCTAACGAATCTAATCAAAGCTTTTTAGGTTCTGATGGTTTAACACGAAAGTTTATCCCGGCTAAGCTAGTAGACAATCCATACTTAGCAAAGGATGGCATTTATGAGCAGATGCTAAAATCCTTACCACCCCTACAACGTAAACAACTCTTAGAAGGTAATTGGGATGTTGCAGAGGGAGCTGCGTTTGTAGAATTTGACCCTACTGTTCATGTTATTACCCCATTTGAGCTTCCTGTTGCTTGGGAAAGAGTAAAAGGTATTGACTATGGGTATGCCTCAGAAAGCTGTTGTTTATGGGGAATTATAGATATGAATGATAATACTTTGATTATTTATCGAGAATTGTATCGAAAAGGCTTGACAGGAGAGGAATTAGGGGCTATAATAACCGATATGGAGATAGAAGACCCTTTCTCCGTAAATGGTGTATTAGATACTGCAGCATGGGCTAACACAGGTACGACTGGTCCAACTGTAGGTGAAGCTTTACTTAGAGCCGGACATAAGCTTAGAAGGGCAGATAAAAATAGAATACAAGGTAAAATTCAAATACACGAATATTTAAAAACAAGAGAAAGTGGCAGACCTAAGTTACAGATATTTAACACATGTCCTAACTTGATAAGAGAATTGCAAAGTATTCCTCTGTCCAAAAATAATCCTGAAGATGTGGATACTCACGCTTCAGACCACGCATATGATGCATTGCGTTATATGATTATGAGTAGACCTCGAATGGAAAATCCATTAGAGCGAATGCGAGGATTTAAACGAGATATGTTTAAACCTGCTGACTCAGACTTTGGATATTAAAAATGAAAAATAAAAGATTACAATTTAAAAATGGTGGCAGTTTAAATTATTTTAAAAATTTTGATAGTTTAAATACAAATATTAATGTTCAAAAAGATTCATTTAATCTTGGTGCAAATAAACAATTACCTAAAGGATTTTCAGTTGGAGCACAATTAAATAAATTTGGAGGTAAATCTTCAACTACATATAATGTAAATAAAAACTTAGGGAAAGGTTTTTCTATTGGGGTTAGTAAGAGTAAAAAACAAAAGCCTCAATATGGCATTACTTTTTTAAAAAGATTTTAAAATTATATGGCAGAAGAGAATACATTTTTAAATGCTGACAACATCTACACAGATGTTGAAGGTGAGTCTGGAAAAACTCTAGATTTAGAATTAGACCAGAAGCTTAACCTAGTTGGTATTATTAATAGTCGCTATGCTAAAGCTGAAGATGCTAGAGAGACAGATGAAAGAAGATGGCTAAGAGCCTACGAAAACTACAGAGGACTTTACAAAAAATCAGTCAAGTTTAGAGATTCAGAAAAGTCAAGAGTCTTTGTTAAGATAACTAAAACAAAAGTACTAGCTGCTTTTGGTCAATTAGTTGATGTTATTTTTGGAACAGGGAAGTTTCCTATAGGTATCGCAGAAACTAAATTACCGGAAGGTGAAAAAGAACATGCCTACCTAGACCCACAAAATCCTACACCTAGTTTAGAAATAAACGAAGATAACTTAGGTAATGTCGTAGGTGACCCATTTGACGTAGGATATGAAGGAGATGGTCGTACATTACCTGCCGGTTCTACTTACCCGACAATTGAAAGTATAGAACAAAAAGCTGATGGTATATTAGCTGAAGGTTTAAGTGCTATACCTGAAATACCTGAAATAAGTCCTGCAGAAAAAGCTGCAAGGCGAATGGAAAAACTTATACATGACCAAATTGAAGAATCAAATGGTTCTTCTGAAATAAGAAATGCTTTGCTAGAAGCAGCCTTATTAGGAACAGGAATCGTAAAGGGACCTTTTAACTTTAACAAAAAGTTACACAAGTGGTCAGATGAAGGGGGCGAGAGAAATTATAATCCTTTAGAGGTTAGAGTCCCTCGAATTGAGTTTGTTAGTTGTTGGGATTTTTATCCAGACCCTGCAGCCACAAACATAGAAGAATGTGAATATGTAATACATAGACACAAAATGAACAAAAGTCAATTAAGGCAACTAAGAAACATGCCTTACTTTGACGAAGAAGCAATCCGTAGTTGTATCCAAATGGGAGCAAACTACGTAGAAAAAGATTTTGAAAGTCAACTCAAAGACGATGCTAGAGAAGATGATTACGGAAGCAACTTTGAGGTTCTAGAATATTGGGGCATCATGGATGCTGAATATGCTAGAGAGGTTGGAATAGAATTAGATGATTCTGTTGACGACCTAGACGAAGTACAAATAAATGCATGGGTATGTGGAGATAAATTGCTAAGAGCAGTTGTTAATCCATTTACTCCATACCGCATACCATACAACGCTTTTCCATACGAAAGAAACCCTTATAACTTCTTTGGTATTGGTGTAGCGGAGAACATGGATGATTCTCAACAGATTATGAATGGTCATGCTAGAATGGCAATTGATAATCTAGCTTTAGCAGGTTCTCTTGTTTTTGACGTAGATGAATCAGCTTTAGTCGGTGGGCAGTCAATGGATGTCTATCCGGGGAAAGTCTTTAGAAGACAGGCAGGGATGCCCGGACAGTCAATATATGGCTTGAAGTTCCCCAACACTGCTCCCGAAAATATGATGATGTTTGACAAGTTTAGACAACTTGCAGACGAGCAAACAGGAATACCTAGTTACTCTCACGGGCAAACGGGTGTACAAAGTATGACAAGGACAGCCTCTGGTATGTCCATGTTATTAGGGGCATCTAGTTTAAATATTAAGACTGTGATAAAGAATCTTGATGATTTTTTATTAAAGCCTTTAGGAGAATCATACTTCCAATGGAACATGCAATTCTTCGAAGGTGGTCTTGATGTTAAAGGTGATTTAGAAGTTAGAGCTACAGGAACCAATAGCTTGATGCAAAAAGAAGTACGAAGTCAAAGACTGACTATGTTCTTACAAACTGCACAAAGTCCGGCTATAGCTCCTTTTGTTAAAATTTCTAAACTCGTAAGTGAATTAGCCTATAGCTTAGATTTAGACCCTGATGAAATACTCAATGACCCTGAAGAAGCAGCTATTATGGCGCAGATAATAGGAATGCAAAATGCTAACCAAACAACAGGCGAAGAAGCTAACCCCGGTGGTCCACAACCCGGAGGTATGGGAGGCCCTGAAGGAGCACCTCAATCACCTCAAGAACTTGGACCAACAGGCACTGGTGGTGGCAACATCGGAACAGGAAATGTTCCGGTTGCAGGGGAAACTACGTTCTCTGGTACACCTAGAGCAGTTGGCGGAACAGGTGAAGGAAGCCCTGAATAGAATAGAGGATTAAAATGGCTAAACGTGAAGTAAAAACATATATTGACCCAACAGGGGAAAATGATTTTTTAACTGAAGAAACTATTGCTTTAAATAATGAGCGAGCTAAAATATTACAAGCATCTAAAGAAAATGATAAAGATTTTTATAGTATTTTAGAAGATAGAGTAACGCAAGGAAGTTTGACTGAAAAGGCTGCAGATTTAATTGAAAAAATTCATCGAATTGATTTAATTCAAAAAGAAAAAGAAACACAAAGAAAAAGAAAAATGATGCCAACTAAACCGGGTAGAGATTTTATTCAAGCTGCTCCTCCTAGAGAAATGGATAGAGTTAAGAAAAAAGACGGAGGCTTTCCAGATTTAACAGGTGATGGTAAAGTTACTAAAGCTGATGTACTAAAAGGTAGAGGAGTTTTCCAAGAAGGCGGTGATGTAGACACTCAAATGGAAATGATGCTCGGAGGAGTTGAAGAGGTTGAAGAACCTATGGTTCCTGACGAACAGATGGAAGAAGATTATGTAGACTATGTTGTACAAGAAACATTGTCTAATCAAGATAGAAATTATTTAATAGATGCTCTCGAGAAAGACGACAGACTAAGTGAAATATTCGACCAAGTAGTCGAGAGCGCAACAGAATTTACAGGTGCCGGAACTGTTTCAGGTCCCGGAACTGGTAAGTCCGATTCGATACCGGCAAGGCTATCGGATGGTGAGTTTGTCTTTACTGCTAAAGCGACTGAAGAAATCGGAGCTGACAATTTAATGTCAATGATGAAAGAAGCAGAACGGGAAGCAGATGAAAGACTACAAGCTCAAGAAGGTGGGCTAATAGAAGAGGAAGAAACTGTTACTATGCCTGTTGAAAAACAGCCAGTGGAACAGGACATTCGAGTTACTAAAGAGACAGTTGGAGCTCAAGCAGCAATGCAAGAGCAATCCGATTTAGTTGATGAAGAACTCAAAAAGTCTATGCTTTCTACTAGACCCTACGTTCGGAGCTAAAGCGATAAAGCTACCCTAGGCATAGGCACTTTATCATATATTAACCGAAAGGCTACCTTTACAAGACAAGCCCTGCAAGTGCACACGCAGCTACCTTGTTAAACGAAGCCCTGAGTAGGAGAAAAGAAAATGACTGAACAAGTCTTACAAGAGGAAGAAGTTCAAGCTAATCCTTATAATCAAAACAAAGCTTGGCATAAAGAGGATACAAAACCTTTTGTTTCGTCAGAAAGTTTATTCTTCAAAGAAGAAACTCCTGAACAACTTTCAGAAGAATCTGTTGAAGAAGTAGAAGTAGAAGCAGAAAGTAAGGATAAACCTTACAAGCGACCAAACTACAAAAAACGTTATGACGATTTAAAAAAACATTACGATAGTAAACTTAATGAATTTAAAGCTCGAGAACAGGAGTTACTGGATGAAGCTACTAAAAATAGAACTGAATACCAAGCTCCTAAAACTGAAGAAGAGTTAGAACAATTTAAAAAAGAATATCCTGATGTGTATGAAGTCGTAGAGACTGTTGCTCACTTACAAAGCGAATCTAAGGCAAAAGTTCTAGAAGAACGTCTTAGTAAACTCCAACAAAGAGAGCAGGATTTAATACGACAAGATGCAGAAAAAAGGTTGATGGAAAGGCATCCTGATTTTGAAGATATCAGAAACAGTGATGAATTTCATGGGTGGGCAACACAGCAGCCACAGTCTATCCAAGATTGGGTATACAGTAATAGCGATGATGCAGACTTAGCCTCTAGAGCCCTTGATTTGTTTAAAAAGGATTTAGGATTTGACGTTCCTCAAGATAAAAAGTCATCTTCTAAACCGACCAGACAATCTGCTGCTGATTTAGTTTCTACTAAAACAACAAGTGTAGAACCTAAACAGGAAAAGATTTGGTCAGAAAGGGAGATTGCTGCCCTTAGTATGGATGAATTTGATAAATTCGAAGAAGATATCAGTTTAGCTATGCAAGAAGGCAGAATCACAAAATAAACTATAACTACTATAAAGGAGTAATATCATGGCTCAATATTTTGAACCGAGTACTGATACTGATGCTAACTTTGCAAACTCCGTAAGTGGACAAGCTAATAGTTTCTTTTTACCTTCGGTTTACTCTAAAAAGGTTTTAAACTTTTTTAGAAAAGCCTCGGTTGTAGAAGCTATCACGAACACCGACTATGCCGGTGAGATTTCTGCTTACGGAGACTCAGTTAAAATCATAAAAGAACCCGTTATTTCTGTGTATGATTACACAAGAGGTAGCGATACTACACAAACAAAACTAACAGACCAAGAACTTACTTTGGTTGTTGACAGTGCGAAAGCTTTCAAATTCATCGTAGATGACATTGAAACTAACATGTCGCATGTGAACTTCAAAGAAGTAGCTTCTAGCTCTGCAGCTTACGCTCTTAGAGATTCGTATGATGCTGCTGTTATAGCTACTATGTTCTCTGGTGTGTCAAGTTCTTCACCTGACCACGTTCTAGGTGCTGACAATGCTACAGATTTAGCAGCCGGTACTTTTGACGGAACAGGTAATCTTGACATAGGTTTTGGTTCTAGTGAACATGACCCAATTGACGTTATGGCTAGAATGGCAAGACTACTTGACGAACAAAGTGTTCCTGAAGAAGGAAGATGGTTCGTTGCAAGTCCTGACTTCTACGAGCAACTAGGTCAAGCTTCTTCTAAATTGCTATCTGTTGACTTCAACGCAGGTCAAGGTTCAATTAGAAACGGGTTAGTATCCAGTGGAAAACTAAGAGGATTTGATATGTACAAGTCTAATAACATTGCTGCAACATCTAATGCTGCAGGTAAATGTTTGGCAGGTCATATCTCGTCTACTGCGACTGCTCAAACTATCATCTCAACTGAAGTCCTTAGAGACCCAAGTTCGTTTGGTGACATAGTTAGAGGTCTTCACGTTTATGGTGCGAAAGTACTAAGAGGTGAAGCATTAGTTTCAGCTTTCTACGGAATTGACTAATATTGTCACTGTGGGGGAGCCTTCGGGCTCCTCTACTTCTTATTAAATTTTATACTAGGAAAAATTATGAAAGGGGATTACAAAAACGATTTAGGTAATAAATCTGCTAGACGTGAAAAAATGATGTATGGTGGAATGGCTCGTAAAAAGAAAGGACATGGTGGACGTATGAAATACGGACATGGTGGCGAAGTAATGCCAAAAGCTAAGCCTTGCTAAAATGAAAGTAAAAGCTCCAAAAGGCTATCATTGGATGAAACAAAAAAATGGTAGTTATAAACTGATGAAGCACACTGGTAAGTTTGTAAAACATAAAGGTGCAAGTCTTACTGCTAACTTTGCAATACAAAAAGTACATACGAAATAATGGCAACAACATTCCTTACACTAACAAACGATGTTCTTAGAGAACTCAACGAAATTGAATTAACATCTTCAACCTTTGCTAGTGCAAAAGGAATACAAAGTTTTGTTAAAGACGCAGTAAATAAATCTTTAAAAGATATTGCCAATGAAGAACCCCAACTTCCATTCTTTGCAGTTGCAGCAAGTGGAGGTACAGACCCTTTCTATGGTAATGTGACTGTTGAAACAGTTGCCGGGACTCGATGGTATTTATTAAAAGCAGGAAGCTCTGGAATTACGACAGATTACTCGTCAGTTGATTGGGATGACTTTTACGTAACAACAATAAATGTAAGTGGAGAATCTGCACCTTATGTTTCTCAAGGTTTAGAATTTATTACATTAGAGGATTGGACAAGATATTTTAGAAATTCTGAAAATGAAGATGACGCTAATTCACAAAACTATGGTGAACCAAAATACGTTATTCGTAGTCCAGACCATCGAAAGTTTGGATTAAGTCCTATACCTGATAAAGTATACAATGTGCATTTTTATGCATATAATGCACCAACAGCCTTATCAGCTTTTGGAGATACAATGGTTTTACCAGACCAGTACTCTAATGTAATAACTGCTAGAGCAAGATACTATGTATGGCAGTTTAAAGAAAGTCCACAACAAGCAGCATTTGCTTTGGAGGATTATAAAAAAAGTATGAGACAAATGAAGTCTAACCTTATTAATCCATCACCTAAATATATTAGTGACGACAGGAGATACTTCTAACAATGGCAGCATCACAGCCTTATACAGTTGCATGTGATGGAGGATTAGTTAAGTCTGCTAACTCAATAGACTTATTAAGAACTCCCGGTGTAGCAAGAGAACTCAGAAACTTC
>Ga0255752_10005945_pt1 | contig 11615 bp, 13 predicted proteins | sample 011ome_25_FD_179952 | JGI IMG/M metagenome (GOLD analysis project Ga0255752, IMG submission 179952) | Coastal salt marsh microbial communities from the Groves Creek Marsh, Skidaway Island, Georgia - 011512CT metaG (version 2) | ecosystem: Environmental > Aquatic > Marine > Intertidal zone >...
GATGGATATGTTGACCGCGGGTAAATCCAAGCCGAAGGGAATATACTCGGTTGATGCCTTGCCTGTGCAAGTTCATTAAATGTTACTCAAAAAAAACGCCTCATTGCTGAGGCGTCTTTTGGGGCTTTAAAAAACAAACTAAACTGAAACAAACTGACTGATGTCAGAGCAATAGACATGACAAGTTTCGAAAACGTTCAAATTTTTTTTCAATATATTTAAGTGATAAGTAATTTATTGATAAATCATCATCAACTTATGATAGTTGTTTTACTAAATTCTCTTGAACCTTAAAAAATCATGAATGAAATAGATGGTATAAAAGAACAACTTGAATGGCAGACTCATTTTTTAAAAAAGTTGTATGAAGGTTTTGATTCAAATTTGAAACAACCTTCCCCGGGTGAGCAAGTAATCCCAGGGTATAATCTTGAAAAAATCAATGAAAGTATTTTGAAACTTCAGATTGCATTGGATAAGCAAACAGTGATTTTGGATAAAAGGTTAGGAGCAATACAATTTAAGGTTAATGTGATCGCAGGAGTTGTCGGCGTCTTTTACGCATACATGACACTGAACGGTTTTTTTAAATGGTAGAGTAGATTTCAAGTGAATATTACTGTTTTCAAAAACGACCAATACTACGGACCTTACAGCTTAGAATTGGTTAGGGAATATCACTTCAATAATCAATTCGCTAGTTGTGACTTAGTTTGTTGGGATCAAAAAAATTGGAGGAGACTAGGGGAAATAGAAAATATTTACTTTGAAAGCTGTAGTTTGCCTGAAGAATTAGCTTCAAAATACAAAGAATATGCGATTTGCCTCAGGTTTTATATAGATCAATTTGAGTTAAAGAATTTTCTCGAAAAGTTTTTCGTTTTTTTTGGCAAAATTAAGAAGAAAAAAAGTAATAGCTATTTGGTTATTATCAATTATGGGAAAGATAAATTACGAATTAAATTTGAAATAATCAAAGTTGGTGCCGATGCTCTTTTGTTAGTCAGGTTAAAGCCGAGATTTGCCTTATTACACCATTTCTATGATCTGGAAATAGGAGGTAAATACTTGGCTGAATTACAAGTTTATTTATCTCTAAATTATGCTTTTGGATTAAAAAAAGATTCATTGGAAGATCTCGATGACTTAATCGTGGAACAAGAAAATGCGAGATCCAAAGCCATGGACATTTTTTTAACTCTTATTTTAGTTAAAATTGTCTTTTTCATTGTTTGGAGAACAAATCTAATAAATATCATTAATGAAAAGTTTATCTCTCAATGATGGTCGGAATTAGCTCCAGTCGAGCATTCGCTGAATGGGAGCTTTAGCCTGCTGGATCAATTCTTTATCCATGGTGATTTCTGGGGTGCCCGATTGAAGGCAATCAAGGAGTTTGGGTAAAGTGTTCATTTTCATGAACCGGCAGTCATTGCAGGCACAATGTCCTGTGGGTCCTGCCACAAAAGACTTATCTGGGAGTTCCCGGGTGAGGCGGTGCATCATGCCAGTCTCTGTCAAAATAATAAAGGTATCCGCTGGGTTATTCTGGCAGTAGGAAACCATTTTTTCGGTACTGCAAACCTCATCAGCCATTTCCCTGACTGTATCAATGCATTCCGGGTGGGCTACCACTGGCGCTTCAGGGTATTCCAATCGGCACCTTTCAATGGACTCTTTGGTGAATAAAACATGAGCGTAACAACTACCCGGCCAGAGTTGCATTTTTCTCCCTGTCTGTCCAATCACCCACTGTCCCAGGTTTTGGTCAGGGACGAAGAGGATTTCACGATCCTTGGGAACCTGTTCGACAATTTTCACCGCATTTCCACTGGTGCAGATAACATCGCTTAGGGCTTTGACCGCCGCCGAGCAATTTACATAGGCAACCACATAAAGATCAGGGTTCTTTTGCTTGTAAGCGGCAAGCTGTTCGGCCGGGCAGGAATCTGATAAGGAGCAACCTGCATCCAGATCGGGAAGAAGGACAGTTTTTCCGGGGTTGAGGATCTTGGCGGTTTCTGCCATGAAGTGCACCCCACAGAATACAATAATTTCGGCATCGGTCTCTGCGGCTTGGCGGGCCAAACCAAGGGAGTCTCCCACATAATCTGCCACTTGCTGAATGGGATCAATTTGGTAATTGTGGCAGAGAAGGATGGCCTTCTTTTCTTTCTTCAGTCGAAGGATTTCTTCTTGCTGCTCGCTCAGGGAAGATGTGTCCTGGTGTCGGAAAACCTGAAGTGAGGGGGGGGCAGATAAGCTGTCTGGCATCGGATGAATTAGGTGGCGGAACGGGTGCAATTTCCCTGTTTACGAAATTGGGGACATTCCGCATGTACTTGAAGGCGCTGGTCTTTGACATCAAGCCCGAGTTTGGCGGATACATTTTTCCCGTACCATTCCATAAAGGGGGCATCAATATCAAAAATTTTATCACAGTCCAGGCAAACAACCTGGGCTTTAAAAGTTTCAGAACTGCCATTGAGGGCGTAAAACTTATTGTCATGTCCCACATCTATTTTTCGGATAACACCGCTTTCCACAAGAAGGGGTAAGCACCGGTATACCGTGGCCCGGGATACGGTTTCATCAAAACTTTGGGCGTCATGGAGGAGTTGCTCTGCAGTGAAATGGCCTGACTGCTTGAACAGGGCCTCAAAGACCCCTTTTCTTTGGCCAGTCATACGCAAGCCTTTGCTTACTAAAAAGTCAGAAAAACTTTCCAAGCTCTCGTTGCTCACTGATACCATGAGCAAATTCCTAATCATTCTGAAATCCGCGGTCAATCTTATTGAGACTCTCTTGAGATTAAATGGTTTGTTTACAAGAATTGTGAAAACATTAAAATCAATCCCTTATGGCAATTAAGGTAAATGATCATGTGATTCCGGACTGGGCGATTGAGGGACAAGCTCAGTCTTTATATAAAAGTGTGGCTGAAAAAATGGCGAACAAACCGCCTGAGGTTGTTCAATTGGCCGCCATTGACATGGCCAAAGACCGGTTGATTGATCAGACATTGATGTCCCAGGAAAGCCAACGACGTAAGTATGAGGTGGATCCTGGTGAAGTGAACAAGCAAATGAAACAGTGGATCAGGCAGAACGGTGGTAAAAAAGCATTTGAGGCAGGTAAGCATCCAGTCATTAAAGACAAGGAAAGCCTTCGTAAAGAAGTGATGAACCAGATTCGATTTACTTTACTTTTGGAAGAGGAGTCAAAATGCGAGCCTGCATCGGAAGAGGATGCCCGTAAGTATTATGATTCCCGTCCCGACCTGTTTATGTCGGAGGAAACGGTTACGGCTTCCCACCTTCTTAAAAAAGCATCCACCGATGAAGAATTTGTGGAGGCAGAAAAGGCCATTATTGCCATTCGGAAAAAGATTGTATCGGGAGCGGATTTTACCGAACTGGTCAGGAAAGAATCAGACGACTCAGCCAATGATGGGAACCTGGGTGCTTTTGCCAGAGGTCGGATGGTGCCCGAGTTTGAGAAAGCGGCTTTTTCGATGCAGGCTGGGGAGCTTAGCGACCCGGTTCGTACCCAATTTGGCTGGCACCTCATCCAGGTTAAGGAAAGAAGTAACGGCAAGCTAACCCCTTATGATAGTTTGAAAGAAAAGATTGTGGAGTACCTGACCGAGCGTAAGAAGGATTCTACTTTTGATGCTTTTCTCGACCGGTTGAAAGAAAAAGCAAGTATTGAAGAAGTTGCGGGTATTTAGGACTCCTTGCGACCTAATCCATCAAGAATCCTCAGGGTGCTTTGAGATTTGTTTAAGGCATAAAGGTGAAAGCCCGGACTCCCACGCTCAAGGAGTTCCTTGACCTGCCCAAGGGCCCAGTCCGCTCCAACCTCTGGTTGCTTGGACTCTTCACAATGATGGAGAGCTTTTTCTAAATCTTCAGGTAATGCGGCTTCACACATGGAGCAAAAGCGTTGCACCTGCCCAAGGGATAAAACAGGGAGGAGACCAGGCAGAACGGGTACGGAAATGCCAAGTTCTTTGCAGTCATTTACAAATTTGAAAAATGCCTGGTTATCAAAAAATAGTTGTGTGGTGATAAAGTCTGCCCCCGCGTCCACTTTGGTTTTTAAATTTTGCAAATCTGTCGGGTAATCTGAAGCCTCCGGATGTTTTTCTGGGTACCCACCTACACCGATACCAAAGTCCGGAAAATTTTCACGAATCAAGGCAACCAAGTCAGATGCGTAAGAAAAGCCTCCATCGATAGGCTTAAATTTCACTTCTCCCTTGGGAGGATCTCCACGCAGGGCCATGACATTGCAAAACCCGGCATCGGCGAAATCTTCGAGTATGCCAAGGAGTTCATCCTGAGTGTGCCCGACGCAGGTAAGGTGGGGCATCACTTCAAAGCCATGTTCTTCCTTGAGAATCCTGGCGTAATGCATGGTGGTTTCCCGAGTGCCTCCACCGGCCCCATAGGTAATGGATACAAAGTCTGGGTTGTATGGCTGAATTTGAGCAGCCGTTGAAAGCATTCTTTTCCCTGCCTCATCATCTTTGGGTGGAAAAAATTCTACGGAAAAAAGTTTTTTTCCGCCTGCTAAAATTTTACCGATTGAAATCCCTTTACTCATTAACGCATCAACATATCATGATATGTTGATGCGTTCAAGGAAAATGGCCTTCGCTAAAACTGAATGCGAGAACTAATCAAAAGGTTATTGATGGAGGCGAGGTATTTCTCGACTCTCTTTTGGGGCTCGTGTGCTTGTGCTTGCTCAAGAAGTTCGACCGCCTGTTGATATTTTTGATTGGAAACAAGCATTCTGGCATGTTCAAGTAAGGCAGGTGTCTTACACGTTGGGTCCCGGGCAGCTCTTTCAAAACGGATACCTGCTTCAATGAATTCTTGTTGCTTGAAGGCGAGTTGGCCAAGCATAAGGTGTGCTTTTCCTTCAAGAGGATACTGGGTGACCAGCTTGGTTAGGATCTTGCGGGCATCTGCATCTTTTCCTGTTGCCCGCATGACTTCTGCCTGTAGCAGTCGGATTTCCTTTTCATCTTCATCAGAATATCCCCGGCCAAAGATTTTTTCGATTTTTTCCAAATAGGAAAACCCTTCCTGATAAGACCCACGCCCAATAAGAATTCTGGCCACCCGTACATAACTGCGCAAAGGAAGCCTTTCTTTGTCTTTGATCGCTTCTTCATAGGTTCGAAGCGATTGATCATAAAGCTCAAGGTTGTGATAGAGATCACCGAGCACCATATAATCACTCAGTTTCAATTTCCCCATTCGTTTTAAGGTTTCCAGGGCAACCACTGCTTTCTTTTCTTTATCCAGAGCTTGCAACACTTGAGCTCGAGCACGATGGCAGAATGTATCCTCGGGGGCTTTGAGGAGCAGTTCGTCGAGCAGGGCCAAGGCTTCGGGAAAACGCTCTGTGTAAAGAAAGCAATTCACCAGCCCATTGCGGGCATCTTTACTATCCGGGAGCAAGAGAATACCCATACGATAAGCATTTTCTGCAGACAAGTATCTCTCGAGGCTGAGGTGGCAATAGCCTAGGGCAATGTAGGTAATGCCATCTCCATCCCCCAAGCTGATGGCTTGGGTTAAATTTTCGGATGCCTGGTCAAGTTTTCCCAGGTTAAGTTGCACCAGCCCCAAGTTTTTATGAGCCCGTAAAAAAGTGGGAAATTTTACGATAGCTTTTTTATAGCAAACTTCAGCGGCACTAAGACGGCTCAATTGGTAGTACATGGTACCGAGAGCGTAATCAAGGGCAGGGCTACTTTCCTTATCCACTTTTTTTTCCAAATAAGAAACAGCTTCAGCCAGTTGGTTTTCGGCTTTAGCTATAACCTCTCCTAAAACATTTTGCTCAGACCTGCTGACCCTGGGCTCAATATCGCTTCGAAAGCCGTAGTCTCCCATGAAACTACGAACAAAGGATGGGTTATTCCAAAAGTCCTTTGTGAGCTCTGGCTTGGGTGCCTGACCCAGGAGTGAGATGAAAAGTGAGAAAAAGAAAACAGTATTGAATTTCATTATTTTAAAAGGGAAAAACGGACGGGGAGGTAGAATTGTACTTTGACTGCCTCTCCATTTCTTCTCGGGGGTTCGTAGACTGAATTTTCCGCGGCAAGGCGCGAAGGTTTCACAAAGTCAGGGTGAGTGCTGGAAACGACTTCAAGCACCTTTACTTTTCCCACTTCATCAATCTGGACCAGTAACTTTACTTCTCCTTCCAAGCCTTTGCGTTTCAGGTTGGATGGATAACGCAAGGTTCCCCGTTTCAAGACGGAAGGGTTACGATCCAGGTCATGTATTTCAAAAATAAGCTCCTGGCCAAACCCACTGGGTGCAGGGTTAAAACTTGCCAGTGAAAATGCAGCTTTGAAATCCCCGGGTCCAACCTCCAAGCTTACCGCCATGGGACTTAGATCCAATTTAGAAACCGATTTTGAAAGAACGGGCTCTTTTGGAGACAGCCTTTCTTGTTTTTCAACCGCCTTTTCCATCTTTGTTTTCGGGGGAAGAGGCGGGGTGAAGGTGGGAGCATCCACCTGGCGAACAAGCCATTCCTCAGTGCGAATGAATTGGGAAAGGGGAAGTAAGCCAAAAAGGAGCAGTGAAGTGAACACTGAAAGAATGAAACCGAGCTTGGCAGATCCAGGTATCTTTTCTGATTCCACTCCTGGAATTCCCTCAAATATTTCGTCCTTTGCTTTCAATTGGGTAAGGGGCTCATCTTGATCGCTTTGGCTCCGCCCCGCATCGCCTGATCCATTACTTCGGTTGCAAGACCCGCTTTGGACCCAGGGGATACTTTTACAATAATGGAATCCTTGGATTGCTCCTGGGCATTGCGTACAAGGGGAGCGATTTCCTCAAGTCCAATGGATGTCCCATTTTGGAAAATTTGACCGGAAGGAGATAGTTCAAAGGTTAGAGGTGTGGTTGTTTGATTGGAAGGGCTTGCGCTGTCCTTGTACTGGGAAGTAATCCCCACTTCGTTCACAAAGGAGGTGGCGACAATAAAAAAAATCAGCAGAATAAAAACCATGTCGATCAAAGAAGACACATTTATTTCGGCATGATCCGAAGAAAGGGCATGAGCTCTTCTTTTCATCGTGGTTTGCGAGTGGCAATGGAAACAGATGGAGCTTTTTTGCGGGCTTGAGCGATTACCTTGGCCAAGAGAGCAGCATCGGCCCACTGGTCGGTTTGAATGACTACTGGTTTATTTCGGTCTTTGCTTGCCGCTTCAATAAGGGTGGGCACTTCAGTCAGTTGGACCTCTGTTCCTCCATGATAGATTAGGTCTTCTCCCGTTACTGCAAAAAGAATGGAGTTTTTTTGCAGAGACTGAGCACTTTGGGCATTGGGACGAGAAATTTCCACCCCAGGCAGGCTGACAAAGGTGGCGGATACGATAAAGAATATGAGGAGAATAAAGACCACATCAATCAAGGGTGAGACATTGATGGATCCATCTTCCTGATCTTCCAATGACCTGGATCTTCCGTAAAGTCTCATTTCAAAGTGGGCTATTGCGTACCTGCCGGATGGAAAGACTTTCGAGGCGGTTTATACAATGGATCCAATCTTTTTTTTGCCGCTGAAGAATGTGAATGATGGCAAGGGCAGGGATAGCCACAAGCAAGCCCGCTTGCGTGGTGATCAGGGCTTGAGAAATACCGCTGGCTACTAAATCCATTTTATAACTATCCTGCATACTTAGCCCGCTGAAGGTTTGAAGCATGCCGATCACCGTACCTAAAAGGCCCACTAAAGGAGATGCACTGGCAAGAACCAGTAAAAATTTGATTCGGCGACTTAGGTAAGAGGAGTCCGCATCACGAACTTGTTCAAAACGCCGCCGAGTTTCCTTCCGGTCATTATGATCTCCTATGCAGTACCTGATGATACGGTCCACTTTTCCGCCCCCCTGAAAAGCCCCCCATCTCTCTCTGGGGAAGGCTTTAAGATCTTTGGGAATCACGGAACGCAACCTCCACCACAGATCAAAAGCCACATAATAAGTGTAAAGAGAAAGTACCCCGATCACGGGCATTAAGTTCCCCCCTTTTTTCCAGATGTTATTGGCGTCGGTGAAAAACTCAAGCAGTGGGTTCATCGGTTGAATTTGCTTTTTCGGCTACGCTGGACTGCTCTCTTTTGAGATGAACTAATCTTGCGGCAAAACCTTCCAACTTGGATACAACACCCTGGAGCCTTCGGGAAAGAAGCGCATGGGCAATCAGGGAAGGAATCGCGGTGATTAAACCAAACTTAGTGGTGACCAGTGCTTCCGAAATCCCCCTGGCTAACTCACTGTTTTCAGGGTTGGCGAAGTTGGTGATCTGGCGAAAAACATCGATCATGCCAGTCACAGTGCCAAGAAGGCCAAGCAGAGGAGCGGTGGCAGCTGTGACTGCGATCAAGGGGAGAGCTTTTTCTAACCGTACTTGGAAGTCGATGATACCTTCGTATAAAATTTCCTCGAGGATCTCGGGTTTATTACCTTGATAACTCCTGGCTGTTTTTCGCAATAATTCAAATGGTCCGAGGTAAGAGCCATCCAGGGAGGCAAGCTCGCTGGGTGTGGGTACACCCAAAATCTGGAAGGCTTTATAGACGGCAATAAGTAAAGATATTGCGGCAAAGAAAAGAATGGGATAAATCCAGATGCCCCCTTTCTGTAATTCTTCGAGCAGACTAAGCTCTCCACCTTCCATGACAAAGGCTTTCCCCAAACTAGGGTCCAGTGGAATAATAGCCAGGGTATCGGTAGGGGTAGACAAGGCTATGGCGATGGCCTCGGATGAGGCATCGGATGCTTTTTGGAGCCTGGATGGTTCCAGGCGCTTCACGGAATCTGCGGATAAATCAACCGATGAAAATTGATCGGAATGAAATGGTTTCTCTATGAAGCCAGCACTTCCTTCCGCACCCGAGAAAAAAGTGACCGGGCCGATTGCCCAAAAAATTCCATCTTCCCGCATACCTTCAGGGGGAACAATCGCATCCCCAGGGAAAGAGAGTCCACCCGCTTGTTCATGGGTTGCCAGGATGGAAAGTTGAAGAATATCCAAGTAGGCTTGGATCGACTGACCCATAGGCCCCTGGTCCTGGGAGAGTGACTGGCTTAGCCTTTGGTTCCACAAAGCCTGCTCTGCCGGTGGGGTGGCTTGTCTCCAGCTTCTGGCATAGTCTTTGAGCAGGCGAAGGGATGATTCCAGTTCCCTTTCATTTTTTTGAACTTCCTCCTTGAGTTGCAAAAGGTTTGCGTCACGGTTGTCACGCAGGCGAAGCTTCCTGTCTAAGTCCTTTCGCTTGGCAGCAGCATCCCTTTCTTGGCTTGCCACTTTTTGGGCAAGGGGGATTTTTTCCTTTTCAATGGTTTCACGTAGAGATGCGAGTCTTTGGGTGGCATCCTGTAAGTCCTGCCTTGCGGTTGCCCGCACCTGTTGGATTCCCTGAGCATGTACAACCCATGGCATGATTACCGAAAAGAAGGGGAGGAACCAATACACAACCTTCATTGGGCAAGCCCTCCAGGTGCGGAAACGGGAAGATTTAAAAAGCGGGGCATAGCTCGGTTGTTCATCATGTGAACCCCCGTTGTGACCTCATGGGCAATGCTGTCCTTGCGGACCCACTTCCATCCAGAAGTCGAAGGTGTTCCGTATCCTGAAACTGTTCCTGACTCGTTTACGAAATAGGCAACCCCAAGCCCAAAATATAAAACCATGAATTCCCTGGATTTATCATCATTTAGGGTAAATTCCTGCCTTTCCAGGGAAACAGTTCGGTGGAAGAGATGAACTGCCTGCATAAGTGAGACCAGAGTTTCAACCCTTTGACGCAGGGTAAGGCGGGACTGATTAGGGCCTGCATTTAACTTTTCACGAAAGGGGGAAAGTCGTTCGGCTAGAGGGGTTGGAAGGAGAGAGAAAATTTCATTCACTTTTTTCTCCACCTTCTGGAGTCCGCGAAAGAGAGCTTGGGTGGCCTGTTCTGCTTTCTCTTTTCTTTCCATCAGGTCGCTGCGTTGCTGGTCTGCCCCCGAGGCTTCTTCTTGGGATCGCTGAAGCTTTTCTTGTAAGGTCGATAATTCTTCGGATAATGCAGATTGAAGGTCAAGGAGGGCGGCTTTTTCAGATTTCCAAAGTGAAGATTCTTTTGAAATTAGATGTTCGGTATCAACCCATTCCTCAATAATTTGCTGCGTTTCCTTAACTTCTGAAAAGAGCAAGCCCGAGAAAAAAAACAGACCGGTCATTAGATAGGGTATAGTGTGAAATATTGACATAAAAGATAAGCGGTGAAGCTTACAGGGTTTAACCAGAAAGGGAAGTTTTTTTGAGACTCAATCTCAATAGAGGCTTATGTGAAGGTAAAGTGGTTGGTTTTGGATGGGTATTAAGGAGCGAGTAAGCGGCGAAGGGTTTCGTCGACAACCTTGGGGTTTGCCTGTCCACGGGTAGCTTTCATGACCGCACCTTTCAGGGCATTGATTGCCCCCTCCTTGCCACCGCGAAATTTATCGGCGGCATCCGGGTCGTTGGTGATGGCTTGGGCACAGAGACCTTCAATTTCATCACCGTCAGATTTCATCTCCAGCCCTTTTTCCTTCACTAATTCCTTTGCGGATTTTCCCGAGCTAAACATTTCTGGGAAAAGTTCCTTGGCGACATTATTTGAAATCGTTCCATCCTCGATCATGGAAACGAGTTCAGCAAGTGATTGGGGGGAAACTTTGCAGTTGTCCAAGGTGATTTTTTCGGAGGTTGGGTTATCTCCTGCCGTGGTTTGACTGAGTTCACGAAGGAGATCGTTTACAACCCAGTTCGCTACTTTCGCGGGAACTTCCGTCAGGGCCGCTGCCTGTTCAAAATATTCACACAAAGGGCGGTCTCCACAGAGTGCGGATGTGGAAGAGTAGGGCAATCCCATTTCCGATTGATATCTTCTTTGTTTATCAAAGGGTTTCTCGGGAAGTTCTTTTTGGATCCGGTCAACCCAATCCTGCTCAATTTTTACGGGCATCAAATCAGGGTCAGGAAAGTAGCGGTAGTCATGGGCCATTTCCTTGGTTCTCATTGGAGTGGTATACTTTTGCTCCGGGTTCCACCTGCGGGTTTCCTGGGTAATATCTTCACCTTCCAGCATCGCCTTGGTTTGCCGCTTAATTTCATATTCCACCCCATTACGCACACCGGAAATCGTATTAAGGTTTTTAATTTCCACTTTGGTTCCCAAGGTGTCGGTGCCTGCGGGGCGAACGCTGATATTGGCATCGCAGCGCAGTTGCCCTTTTTCCATATCGCAGTCCGAAATGCCTGCGGAGACCAGGGAATTTCGCAGAGAGGTCAAGTAAGCGAAGACTTCATCTGGAGAAAATAAATCGGGTTCGCTGACGATTTCAAGCAAAGGGCAACCGGCTCGGTTGTAATCCACTAAACTATCGGATTCGTAGTGGGTGAGCTTCCCGACATCTTCCTCCAGGTGAATACGGGTAAGTTGGACTTTCCGGTGCGATCCCATGACTGCGGGTGATTCTCCAGGCATTTCAATTTCCACTTCCCCGCCCTCACAGATGGGCTGGTCAAATTGGGAAATTTGATAATT
>Ga0255752_10005952_pt1 | contig 11607 bp, 10 predicted proteins | sample 011ome_25_FD_179952 | JGI IMG/M metagenome (GOLD analysis project Ga0255752, IMG submission 179952) | Coastal salt marsh microbial communities from the Groves Creek Marsh, Skidaway Island, Georgia - 011512CT metaG (version 2) | ecosystem: Environmental > Aquatic > Marine > Intertidal zone >...
TTTCAATATACTTATTTTGTATGATTACATTTGTAGTCATTATCTTTGATGGTTTCTCATTGCAGGAAATTATTTCCCTTGAATTTTTATTAATCTTAAAAGAATCTTTCATAGAAATCTCACAAAACAACACCCTCATTACATCCCTTGCAATAATTATTTTAGCTCTGCTCTGGGCTTTCTTCCTTGGCTTTAACGCCCCAATTGGAATTTTTTCAGGTATGATATTAGGTTCGTATCTTGGAACGGTCATTTCGCTCATAGGTCTTACTGCTGGAGCGACCCTATTATATATCTCAGCACAATATTTATTTAAAAAAAATCTCAATAATTTATTTAAAAATAAATATTCAAATATAAGGGGAAAGTTTCATAATAACGAACTAATATTCTTTGTATTATATAGAATTTTCGTTGGCATACCATTTGGTATTTCAAACCTTGTTGCTGTTTTATTTAATATTCAGACAAAAAATTTCATTATTGGTACAATAATTGGAATTTTCCCATCAATTTTTATATGGGCATCTATTGGATCAGGTTTTGACATCATCATTTCTAAAAATCAAGAAATTCCTGGTATGAGTGAAATGATATCTTCACCCGAAATAAGGACACCAATCATTTATTTTATGATTTTTGTAGCTCTTGTCTTTTTAGGAAAAAAATTGGTCAATAGACAAAGCTGATCACCAGTTTCTTATTTTTCTATTTTGAATTTTTAGAAATTTATTATTTTGTCTTTGAAGGTAGGCTTCAGGATTGTATATGTCTTCACCAATTTCGTATGTATATAATACAGAGTTAATACCTGGAAAATCATTAAACAACGCATAAGCAAGACCATTGATAACATATGGCAATGATTTTATCTTACCATCACTATCTGCTTTGCCTTGATATATTTTTTGATTTGTGTCTATGGAATAAATATCCATATATAGATGGCGACTATAAAAACTATCCTTGAATGTTCGATACCCAACTAAGATACGTCCACTTGGTGCTTTTGTCTGAATTTTAAATTCAAAATTATTTTTCTTTGACTCAATATAGTTTTTTCTTTAGGTTTTACATATCTATATACTGGATAATTACTATAACTTTCCTGATAATCAATTCCATAATCAATTTCGACTAGATAATCTGCATCCTCATATTGGTTAGTAATTGAATAATTTAGGTTTTCAAAGTTTTGTTCTATAATTTCTTTATAGGTTTTGAATTCCAAATCATCATTTAATTCAATATCTTTATGTGAGACATAAACTGATATATCGTCAATATTTTCGTAATTAAAATCATGAAATGCTTCGACCATGACTTTTAATTTTGGTTCATTATTATATAGAGCCATGGCCGAAGAGTCTTGGGGAGAAATACCAAGAATAAATACAAAAACCACAAATAAAATTGTAAGCGTTTTCATATTTAATTATTAAGACAGAATTATGTCCAATTTATGTCAAAATTATAAATTATTACTGAGTTATTATTTAACTGATGTATTTATAAAAAAACACACGTTTTCAAATTCTCATTTGATAAAAAAACCAATATATGAAATTTATTTTACAGTTAACAGCTTAGTAATAAAAATTAGATACTGACATCCTTATAGATATCCCATCGTTTTTTTAAATATTGGCAGGTTTCGCAATACTTAGAACCATTTGGTATACCATCCTGCTCGAGCAATGATTTAGCTGCAATGATTTTTTCTTCTACCCAATTGGCATTACAATTTAACTCCACTAGATGCAGTTCGAATTTTAGAGTCTGATTAAACATTGGTTCGTTTTTTAGACCATTGAAATATACTAGATAAGCAGTATCAGACACATTGAAGCCATTCTTTCTAAACAACCATTGATACATTTCTAATTGACGTTGATAACCTCGAGCATATTCATATTTAGCTGTTTCAGACCAATCAAATATTTTTTTTGATGTAGATTTCACATCCGACACAATCAATTCACCATTTGGTTTAACCCACACGTCATCTATGGCCCCATAAAAGTGATATCCATGTTCTTCTGATATATATGATAATCCTTGCCTAAAATTTCTCCACTTATCAATATCTTCGTGTTTGAATGGAACAGCATCTATATTATGTTCTATAAAAAGCGGATGAGGCTCGCCTTTATTGCGGTAATAATCAAATTCATTTTTACATAATTCATCAACAGCTGAATTTAATGTAAATGGTATCTGTGATGGGCTGACTCTGTATTTATATTGCAAAACAAAGCATCTTTTACAGCCGATATATTTTTCTACACCTGATCTACTAATTTTTTGCAAAATAATCTCCTGAATAGTAATTATACTAATGATAGAATATTAATAAAATATAACTAGAAAATTTTTAGAGACACCATTTAAAAAATGGCGCGAGTGACGAGACTTGAACTCGCGACCTCCGGCGTGACAGGCCGGCGCTCTAACCAAACTGAGCTACACCCGCGTAATGGTAGGCGGTGACAGGCTCGAACTGCCGACCCTCTCGGTGTAAACGAGATGCTCTCCCAACTGAGCTAACCGCCCACTACAATAAACAATAAATACAGTAAAACAAATAAAAAATCTATAACTAAATAAAATGATATGTACAAAAAAAAACGTGCGGAAAACTACCGCACGTATTTTAAATAATAGTAAATTTTATTTTAATTTACTGCGTCTTTTAGAGCTTTACCAGCTTTGAATTTTGGGCTCTTTGAAGCAGCTATATTTATAACTTCTCCTGTACGTGGATTACGTCCTGTTGTTGCTTTTCTATTTGCAACAGAAAATGTTCCAAAACCAACAAGTCTTACATCTCCGCCACTACTTAGAGCTGATGAGATAGAGTCAAATACTGCATCTACCGCACTTGAAGCAGCAGTTTTTGAAATACCAGCTGCATCGGCTACATTATTGATTAGATCGTTCTTATTCATAGTATTATCCCTTTCAGATATTAATCTTTTTAACTTTTAACAAGAAAAGTTAATTAATGGTTAATCCTAACAATTGATCCAAAGTTAATCAAAAAAAAACTGAGAAATAATCTATAAACTGCAGAAAACAGCCACTTATGCACTATTTTGAACAAAATATATGTTAAATATTTTATAAATTAAAAAAAATCTAATCAGATTATAAAAAAAAACAGAATCAGTTAATGAGATACAGATGGTCGCTCTTTTTCAGTACCACCAGCTATAGACTGATCATGAGCCTCAATATCTTCTTTACTCCATTCTATTGGATCAAGTTTAGAAACTAGCGCTGCTTCAATAATTTCATCAACCTTTGCAACTGGTATAATTTTAAGATTTTTTGTAATTTCTTCTGAAATCTCTGATAAGTCTTTTTTATTTTCTTCAGGAATAAATACTGTTGTAATTCCACCCCTAGCAGCTGCTAACAGTTTTTCTTTTAGCCCACCTATTGGAAGAACTCTACCTCGCAACGTAATCTCACCAGTCATCGCAATATCTTTTCTAACAGGAACTTGAGTCATAAGGGAAATTATTGCGGTGGCCATTGCAACACCTGCTGAAGGACCATCTTTAGGTGTAGCGCCCTCAGGAACATGAACATGTATGTCCCTTTTATCAAATAATGGAGGTTTAATTCCATATTTTGTGGCATTTGATCTGACATATGATGCTGCTGCAGAAATTGACTCTTTCATAACATCTTTTAAATTACCAGTTACTGTCATCCTACCTTTTCCTGGCATCATTGCTCCTTCAATAGTGAGAAGTTCTCCACCATATTCAGTCCAAGCTAAACCTGTAACTATACCTATTTGATCATCCCGTTCAGCCTCTCCATATCTATATTTGTAAACACCAAGATAATCAGAGATATTATCTTTATTTATCTTTAGATCTTTGACCTCATTAGATACAATTTTTTTAGTGGCTTTTCTTGCAACCTTGGATAATTCTCTTTCTAAACTTCTAACACCAGATTCTTTTGTATACCTACGGATAGTTTCCAAGAGAGCGCTATCGTCTATAGAAATTTCATTTACTGATAGCCCGTGCTGCTTGTAAACTTTTGGTAAGAGATGTTTTTTAGATATTTCCAGCTTTTCATTTTCTGTATAACCAGCAATCCTTATTATTTCCATTCTATCCATTAACGCAGGAGGTATATTCAAAGTATTTGCAGTTGTAATAAACATTACATCAGACAAATCATAATCAACTTCTAGATAATGATCATTAAACTTATCGTTCTGCTCGGGATCAAGAACTTCTAGTAGAGCTGCAGATGGATCTCCACGATAATCAGAACCTAATTTATCTATTTCATCTAGAAGAAATAATGGATTCTTTGTGGTTACTTTTTTCATTGATTGTATTATTCTGCCAGGGAGTGATCCAATATATGTTCTCCTATGACCGCGTATTTCTGCTTCATCTCTCACACCTCCAAGACTTACTCTTACAAATTCTCTCCCAGTCGATTGAGCAATTGATTTGCCGAGTGATGTTTTACCAACGCCTGGTGGACCAACTAGACAAAGTATAGGTCCTTTTAATTTCTTAGTTCGCTTTTGAACAGCTATATATTCTATAATTCTCTCTTTTACTTTTTCTAACCCATAATGATCATTATCAAGAATGTCTTCTGAATACTTGATTGGTTTATTTAGTCTTGATTTCTTACTCCATGGGATGGACACTATCCAATCTAGATAATTTCTTACAACCGTGGCTTCTGCAGACATAGGGCTCATCTGCTTTAATTTTTTAAATTCAGATTTAGCCTTTTCCCTCACATCTTTCGGTAATTTAAGAGTTTCAAGCTTCTTTTCCAATTCAGCAGTATCATCACCACCATCTTCACCCTCTTTTCCGAGTTCTTTTTGGATTGCTTTCATCTGTTCATTCAAATAGTACTCTCTTTGCGTTTTTTCCATTTGTCTTTTAACGCGTCCCCTGATCCTTTTTTCAGTTTGTAGGACATCAATCTCACCTTCGAGAAAACTTAATATGAGCTCGAATCTTTCTTTTAGATTATTTGTTTCAAGTATCTTTTGCTTTTGAGACAACTTGATTTGTAAGTTTGAAGCAATGGTGTCTGCTATTTTTGAATAATCATCAATCTCTGAGACTGAGCCAAAAGTATCAGTCGGAATTTTTCTATTAATTTTTGTATAGTTTTCAAACTCCATGAGGCATGAACGAGATATAGCCTCAATTTCTGGATCATCAGGAATAATCTCTTTTATAAAATCGACTTCAACTTGATGAAATTTCTCTCCTTTTATGAAGTTTCTTATTTTTGCACGGCTTGTTCCTTCAACAAGAACCTTAACTGTGTTATCTGGTAATTTTAATAATTGGATAACAGATGCAATAGTTCCAACCTTATATAAGCTGTCTTCATTTGGATCTTCGGTTGTAGAGTCAATTTGTGAAACCAAGAAGAGCTCACGATCATTATTCATGACCTCTTCGAGAGCTTGAATGGATTTATCTCTTCCCACAAACAGAGGAACTATCATGTTAGGATATACAACAATATCCCTAAGGGGTAATATTGGATACAAATCACTACTTATTTTTATATCATCTTCCATGTCTAAAACTCACAAATTATTTATCTTTAATTAATTTGTTACTTAAAACGAATAGTTTCAAGTTATTTTAGAAGAAATAAACTACATTTGAGAAAATTAAGCAGAATTGCCTATATCTTCTTTTTGTTCAGAATATATGTATAGGGGACGAGATTTACCTTCAACAACTTCATTTGATATAACAACTTCTTCAATTGAATCGAGTTCTGGCAATTCAAACATTGTTTCAAGAAGAATTGATTCAAGTATAGAACGTAAACCACGTGCTCCAGTCTTTCTTTCTATCGCTTTCTTTGCAATAGATCTTAGTGACTCTTCAGAAAATGTGAGTTTTACATTTTCTATCTCAAACATTCGTTGGTATTGTCTAACTAATGAATTTTTGGGTTGAGTTAGTATATTTACAAGTGTGTCTTCATTTAAATCTTCAAGAGTTGCTATGATTGGAACACGTCCAACAAATTCAGGAATAAGACCAAATTTGAGAAGGTCTTCCGGTTCAAGCATTGTAAAAAGTTCATCAATATTTTTTTCTTCAATTTCTTCGACTGATGCACCAAAACCTATTGATGAGTCATTTGTTCTTTTTGCAATTATTTTTTCTAGACCTGCAAAGGCTCCACCGCAAATAAATAGTATATTTGTAGTGTCAACTTGAAGGAATTCTTGTTGTGGATGTTTTCTTCCACCTTGCGGAGGAACACTTGCAACAGTTCCTTCCATGATTTTAAGGAGAGCTTGTTGAACACCTTCACCCGAAACATCTCTGGTAATAGAGGGATTATCAGATTTACGGCTAATTTTGTCAACTTCATCAATATAAACAATGCCTCTTTGAGCTTTTTCGACATTGTAATCTGCAGACTGTAGTAGTTTTAAAATTATATTTTCAACATCTTCACCAACATAGCCTGCCTCTGTTAGGCTAGTGGCATCTGCCATAGTAAAGGGAACATCTAGTATTCTTGCCATTGTTTGTGCAAGTAGCGTTTTACCACTTCCTGTTGGTCCAACGATAAGTATATTGGATTTAGATAATTCAACATCATTTGATGTTTTAACTTCATTTGACAATCTTTTATAGTGATTGTGTACGGCTACCGATAGCACCTTCTTAGCGTGTTCTTGACCAATGACATATTCATTAAGAATTTTAAATATCTCAGAAGGTGTTGGAAGTTCCTTATCAGATTTTATTACTGATGATTTCGTTTCTTCTCTGATAATATCAGTACAGAGGTCCACGCATTCATCACAGATAAAAACTGTTGGTCCAGCTATAAGTTTCCTAACCTCATGTTGGCTTTTGCCGCAAAATGAGCAGTATAGGGTTGATTTTGTATCACTATTGCCAACTTTACTCATATTATAATCTCATTTTTAATTTTTATTTAAATTATATCACAATTCTTAATAAGATATAAATTGCTTCCTAATTATTTACTGTCTGGGTCTCCCCTTGAAGCTATAACTTCGTCGACAATACCAAATTCCATAGCTTCATCTGCATTCATAAAATGATCTCTATCTAGAGTTTTTTCTATTGTATCGTATTCTTGTCCAGTATGTTTTACGTACAACTCATTCAGTCTTCTTTTAATTTTTACAATATCCTGAGCGTGGCGTTCGATATCACTAGCCTGCCCAGAGAATCCTCCAGATGGTTGATGGACCATAACTCTAGAATGAGGAAGACAATACCTCATACCTTTTTCACCAGCTGTTAACAGCAAAGAACCCATCGATGCAGCCTGTCCAATACATAATGTTGACACTGGTGGCCTGATAAATTGCATGGTGTCATATATTGCCATTCCAGATGTGACAATTCCACCAGGTGAGTTGATATATAATGAAATTTCTTTTTTTGGATTTTCTGCTTCAAGGAATAATAATTGTGCTGTAACAACTGTTGCCACACCATCATCTATTGGACCTGTAATAAAAATTATTCGCTCTTTTAGAAGCCTTGAAAAGATATCATAGGCCCTTTCTCCTCTATTTGATTGTTCAACAACCATTGGAATGAGATTCATAAGTGTTTCTTTTTTATCAATCATTATCACACCTTATTTCTTGTTCTTTGTGGTTTTTGGTTTTGCATTTGTTGATCCATCTTTGTTTTTTGCAACTTTCGCCTTAGTTGAAGACTTTTTCTTTGGTTTGGTGTCATGGTCGTGATCGTGATCGTGATCGTGATCGTGTCCAAGCAATTCACTTCTTGTAACATTTTCATTTTTAACTTTGACTTTTGTTAAAATGAAATCAACAACTTTGTCTTCTATTAAAGGAGATTTTATTTGGACCATTGCATTTGGGTTTTCTTGGTAAAATTTTATAATTTCACTTTCTTGCCCGGGATAATTTCTGGCTTGTTCAAACAACGCCCTGTTCACCTCATCATCAGAAACAGTAATTGTTTCATCTTCTGCAATTTTGTTGAAGAACAATCCTAGCTTTACTCGTCTTTTTGCAATTTCATCGTACTCTTTTTTTGTCTTCTTTTCATCTTTGACAACATCTTCTATTTTCTTACCAGAACTTTCTATATCTCTTTTATAATTGTTCCAGATTATATCAGCCTCATCACTAACAAGGGTTGGAGGTAAATCAAACTTTAATTTTTCATCCAAACCATCCATTAATTTACGCTTTAAATCTGATTTTGATATTGACTCATAATCTTTTTCAAGCTGTTCAGAAATCTGATCTTTTAATTTTTGCAAATTTTCAAACCCAAGCTTTTTAGCAAAATCTTCATCAACTTTTGTCGCAACAGGCTTTTCTATTTTCTTTATCTTTGTTTCAAAAACTGCATCTTTGCCAGCGAGATGTTCAACCTGATAATCATCAGGAAACTTAACTTTTACATTAATCTCATCTCCATTTTTTACATCTTTTAACTGTTCTTCAAAACCAGGAATAAATGCCCCAGATCCTATAACCAGAGGAGCATCATTTGCTGAACCACCATCAAAAACTTCGCCATCAATTTTTCCAATAAAATCAATGGTCAATTGATCCCCATCTTTGGATTTCTCTGCAGACTTCCTCTCTTCATAACTTTTATTTTCCGCTGCAATTCTATCCAATGCTTCTTTAATATCTTCAGCAGTAACTTTTGCAACTCTTTTCGTAATAGATATAGTTTCATATTTAGGTGAGATGATTTCAGGAATGATTTCATATATCATTGTGTATGAGAGTTCTTTTTCTGCATTAATCACCTTATCAATAGCCTCTTTTTCTTTTTCTTCTGATGGTTTTCCATCGTAGAAATTAATTTTTGGTTGAATAGCAGGTTTTTCGTTTCGGTCAGATAGTACTTTCGCTGAGGTCTCTTTAATTGTTTCTTCAATAATCTCAGGCATTAGCCTTTGCCCAAAAACACGACGTAAATGATTTAAAGGAACTTTACCAGGTCTAAAACCTTTTAGTTGAACAGTATTTTTTAGTTCCTCTAGCTTACTTACTAGCTTATTTTCTATTTCCCCTTTGGGGACTTCAACTTTTACTTCTCTAGTTAAATTTTTTGCTGAAATTTCAGATACATTCATACTACACTCACATCTCGGATTAAAAGTGGTGCGGGCGAAGGGAATCGAACCCCCACTCCTATAAGGAACCAGAACCTAAATCTGGCGCGTCTACCAGTTCCGCCACGCCCGCAGGATTAGTAATATATATAATAATCAATTATAATTTGAAACATATTTATTAAAAATAATTTAATTATCATTTTTTGCAAGAAACGCTTAGTAAAAAATATATTTATGACTAATATTTAGGCATTTTGCCTATTTTTTAATCAATATTATATTTAGTGATCAGATTTTTTTCTTTTTTAATTTCATTTTGACCTGAAACTTAGCTAATTAATCATCTTTATTTGTTTTGGCATACTTTTTGCATACTAAAAGTGTGTAGACTGGAGAGGTACTCATGAAAAAAATAGAAGCAATAATAAAACCATTCAAATTAGATGAAGTTAAGGAGAAACTTCAAGACATTGGTGTATCTGGGATTACTGTTTTGGAAGCTAAAGGCGTTGGCAGACAAAAAGGGCATACTGAACTTTACCGAGGTGCAGAATATGTCATTGATTTTTTACCAAAGATTAAAATTGAAGTTGTTGTTTCTGACAAAATTGCAACAGAAGTTATTAATCAAATAAAAGAAACAGCTCACACAGGTAAGATTGGTGATGGAAAGATATTTATCACAAACATTGATGATGTTGTAAGAATCAGAACTGGTGAAACTGGTGAAGAGGCTATTTAATAAAGGAGAATAATATGCCAAAAGTAAGCGATATATTAAAAGATATAAAAGATAATGATATTAAGTTTGTTGATTTAAGATTTACTGATCCAAAAGGTAAACTTCAGCATGTAACCATGGATTCCGAGAAAATGGATGATGATGCATTTGCTGATGGTGTAATGTTTGACGGATCATCAATAGCAGGATGGAAAGCTATCAATGAATCTGACATGGTTCTAATGCCAGATCCTGATACTGCTCACGCTGATCCATTTTTTGCACAATCAACAATGGCCATTTTCTGTGATGTTTTAGACCCTATTTCAGGAGAAAGTTATGAGAGAGATCCTAGGGGAATCGCAAAGAAAGCTGAGGCATATTTAATATCAACCGGTATTGGTGATACGGCAACATTTGGTCCTGAGGCAGAATTCTTTATGTTTGACGATGTAAGATTTGCTGCAGATCCTTTTCAAACAGGGTTTGAATTAGACTGCACTGAGTTACCATCTAACACTGCAACAGAATATGAGTCAGGAAACCTAGGTCATAGACCACGTACCAAAGGAGGTTATTTCCCAGTACCCCCTGTTGACTCTGCACAAGACATTCGTTCAGAAATGGTCAGTGTTATGAAAGATATGGGTGTAATCACTGAAAAACATCACCATGAAGTTGGAGCGGCACAACATGAACTTGGAATTCAATTTGATAAACTAACAAAAATTGCAGATCATCAACAAATCTATAAATATGTCATCCATCAAGTGGCAAACGCCTATGGGAAAACAGCTACTTTTATGCCGAAACCAATTTATGGAGATAATGGCTCAGGAATGCATTGCCATCAATCTATCTGGAAAGATGGTAAACCTGTCTTCGCTGGAGACGAATATGCAGGACTATCTGAAACTGCATTATTCTACATCGGCGGAATTCTTAAACACGCAAAAGCAATTAATGCTTTCGCTAACGCATCAACAAATTCATATAAAAGATTAGTACCAGGTTTTGAGGCCCCTGTTCTTCTAGCTTACTCAGCAAGAAACAGGTCTGCATCATGCCGTATACCTTTTGGTAAATCACCAAAAGCTAAAAGGATTGAGATTAGATTCCCAGATCCATCTGCAAATCCTTATCTAGCATTTTCTGCTATGTTAATGGCTGGTATTGATGGTATCAAAAACAAAATCCATCCAGGAAAACCATCAGATCAAGATTTATATGATCTTCCACTTAAAGAACTTAAGAAGATACCTACAGTTGCAGGAAGCTTGAGAGAAGCTCTAGCCAGCTTAGAAAAAGACAATGACTTCTTAACAGCTGGAGATGTATTTACTAAAGATCAAATAGGCGCATACATTGACCTCAAGATGGAAGAAGTGATTAGGTTTGAACACACACCTCATCCTGTAGAGTTTGATATGTACTACAGTGTATAAACTTTATATTTTTCTGTAACCTCATTTAAAAAACTAAAAGTAACTTAATTGTTGCTTTTAGTTTTTTTTTACCTTGAGAGTTTGTGTATAATCATTCTAAATTTTTGATTCTATATAAAGTTACAAAATGAATGATTTATTTGACATTATTGATGATGAGAAGCAAAACTCTCAACCATCAAAAAGAACCCCAAAAAGCAAGAACATCAAAAAACCATTAAAAAAAGTCAATTCTTATACTGCAGAAAATATCATTATTCTTGAGGGGTTAGAACCTGTACGTAAAAGACCCGGTATGTATATTGGGGGAGT